>CAAGKR010395137.1_pt1 | contig 12693 bp, 13 predicted proteins | sample 2556971 | NCBI WGS metagenome assembly CAAGKR01 (sample SAMEA5207829, study PRJEB30636) | soil metagenome | biome: forest; feature: boreal; material: soil | place: USA | collected 2011-09 | depth 1 m | reverse complement strand
TCCGGTGCCCTGACGGAGGCGCGCTTCGTGATAAAGAAAATGATGGAGATTGACCCAGAAGCCGCTGTGAAATTCGAAGACCGGCAATGGGCCATAGAAAGAATCGACATCCTGCGCGCAGCTGGGTAGAGCCACGGCGAACAGCAGAAGTCCCAAGGCCATCACTACGACAAAACGAAGAAGCACGCCACGCATAGCGGATGCCGAATGGTAGCGCAAAACTAGTCTACTTCAAATGCGCCGGTGCGAATTTCGTAAACTCTTGTGGCGTTAGAGTTCAGAATTCATTACAGGGTTCTTCGAGCCAGCCTTGGAGTCTTCCCATCTGCTCCAGAGAAACCTCTGAAAAGGCTATTCCCATTCCTAGAAGCGGGCTGGAGTAAACCACTGCGCCGAGCGCCTCGAATATTTCTTGATGATGAGTGATGCGTACGCGAACTTTGCTTCCCTGGGGAATTGGATTGAGGGTGTCGACATAGCAACCAGTGCGGCTGATGTCGGCGGTCCGTGCGTGCAGCCGGGCGCCGCGCGGCAGTTCCACGATATCCGCAGCCAACACCATTGGGTATCGTGGCGTGCTCCTACGGTCGATCGCCGCGTTTTGCATCCGCCACTCCTGTTGAGTCCGCACGTAATCAATTTTCACCTGACGGGGAGATAGCTAGGCGTGGCGAGGTTGGAACTCGCGGAAAGAAGGATGACCCATCTAAATCTTCGCCTTGCAAGAGGCAGTTCGCACAGGTTTCTGGGCAGAATGGGCTTAATCGCCAATGCCTAGGCGGCGAGTGATGCGGAAACTACTCGAGTTTGGGGTCGGTTTCACTGCCTACGGCTCCCTGACGATCGGCGGCATGCATACTGCCGCTCGAATCGCGGAAGAGAGAAACGTTTCCGCTGCGGCCATATTGGCCGGGTATAGCTGCCAGCTCGTATTTTGCCGGCGCGCCGGAGCTGTTCGCGCCGACGATCACGTAGCGAAAGGTGTAGCCGTCTTTGCGCCCGGCGGCAAGTTCTTCGCCAACCAAACCGGCCTTGTCCATTCGGGCTGCGCCCTGCGGCGGTGGCCCGAGCATTCCGAGATTGTCGGGTAAATGGGTATACGTCTTGCGATAGGTCTCCACTGCGTCGGCGAGTTCTTTCAGATAGCCGAGGGCCGCTTTTTCGTTGGCTTGAATTTCCGCGCGATCCCATTCCTCTTCTAGGGAAGGCAAGTCCAGCAGCAAAAGCCCCAGCGAAAGCAGTTTCCACTGGCCCTTTTCGCGGACCATTCCAATGGTGGCCTGGCGAGTGCCGGTGCCGCTGGGATCGGAAGCGTCCTTAATTTCGAATGGAACGTAGGCGAGATTGTCGCGTAGGTCTGCTTTGCCAATCCGGATTAATGTAGTGGCATCCGGGTTGGTGCACGAAACCACATAGGTCTCATTCGAGGTGCTCTCGCTTTTCGGTTGCCCAGCCTTATCGAGCAGTACGAATCGTTTCAGAAAAGTTGCGCGTGCGGCGGGTGCGATGCGAGAGAAGGCTTCGGCATTGCGGATGGTCAGCGCCCGGCGGAACTCTTCGGAATTTTGAGAACAGGCGGCCATCATGGCGTCACGCAGCACGGTCGTTGGATTATCTGTCGGAGCGGACTGCGCGGCCGGAGAGGGAGCCGTCGAGAGAAAAATAAAAAAAAGGAGAATGCTTAGGAACCGCAAACCGGCACTTCGCGAGGATTCGAACTGATTTCTTAACATCCCAGGTCCATCCCCTTCAATCCTTTATCGTCTGCAAAATCAACGCCAGACTTTGCGTAAATGTGGAGCGCGGCATCACCTCCAAGCAACCGGCGGCGCGCGCTTGGGCGGCCAGTTCCGTCTGCACGTGAGACAAAAATGCGATCACACGCAGTTCTTGGTGAGTTGCGCGTAACTGTTCAATCGTTGCTATGGGCTGGTTGCGGGCGTTCAGGTCCACGATTACCAGTTTGGTTGGCGGTTCGAGTAAACCGAGCAGTGCCGCGGTGGTAGATGCCACTTTGAATTCGATTCCCAACTGTTTGGCGGTTTCGGCGATCTTCATTTGGAAAAAAAGATCGTCCAGGTAGGCGACGGCGCGCGGCATTCAGTGGACTCCCGGTACTGAGATAAAAGGCGTTTTGCTGGTTACAATGGCTGCCTGTATGTGCCGGCGGAGGCAGCGCAGGTAATAACTGAAAGTGTTTTATCTTAATTACACGGCGCTGCCGCGAAGGGATGGGATGCTAATGGCCAGCGACCGGACTGTGCGCTCCAACAGTCTTATCCGGCACGTCCCCTGCCCGGCCCTTTACCCGGTCGTATACGCTGACCTGGCTTACTGAGCCAAGTGCCTCATTGTAGAACGTCGGAACGCCCAGCAGGGTCCGCAGTTCCTCATTGAATTTGCGGAGATTTTCAAGATGTATGGCCAGGGCCGGAAGCTTAATGTTTTCATCGGTGATCAGAAATTTCTGGTAGCCGGCATCCCAAAGCCGGGTGAATTGTCCGTTCAGCATGATCGATGGAAGCACGGTCATCTGGAACCGACCGTCGGCCTCCTGCCGGAGTTCCGCGCCGCAGCCGTACTTTTCCACGCGAACGACGCCGCGGGTGCTGCCGACGGAAAAGCCTTTGCTGGTGAGAGTGTCTAAAGTTTTCTTTTCGAAGCGCTCATCTACGTTCCACATGCATTCAGAGTACGATTCCAGGGGGTTCCTGTAAAGGGTGAGCGGCTCATCCGCACGCAGGAATCAAAACTACCTAGAGCGGGGAGATTTGGGAGTTGGGTTTCGCTGGATACAGGCGTTCGAACTCCGGGTCGCCGTGAAGGCTGGCAAGGTCCGGATCACGGCGCGTCCACACAGCATCCTTGGAACCTGCCTCCCAAGCTTTCCCCAAAGCTTCCAAGGCCTCCTTTTTCTTGTTCAGACTGCAATAGACGCAAGCGGCGTTGTAAAGAATCGAAGCTTCGTTGGCGCGCAAGGTGACCGCCAGATTGAGTTCGCGTATGGCGTCGGGCTCCCGTCCCAATCGGGCGTAATTGGCACCGAGCAGAATGCGGGCTCGAGCATCTTCCGGCACGCGGGTCAAATGGTTCTCCAGCGCCGCGGCGAATCGCTCGGTCATCCTCAACTTCGCTTCTTCTCTTCCGATGACCCCGAAGGCGTTGACGATGGGGACGAAAACATTGTAGTCTTCGCCGCTTGCTTCAATCGTGCTTTCCGTCTGATCGACAACTTCTTGGGCGCGACCTGCGGCAAAAAGGGCACGGCATAACAGGTAATGCGCGCCATCGCAGTCGCGCTTACGTTCGATGGCCTTTTTGACCATGCGCACGGCTTCGTCGTAAAGACCAGCGGCGTACAGCACCCATGCCTGGCTGACGTGCGTTTCCGGCAAGTCCCAACGCAGGGCCACGGCTTTACCAGAGGCTTCCCGCGCGCGCTCGACCCACACCTGATCGCGGCTAAAGAAAGAGTAGTACATGGCACAGGCGTTGGCGCAGGCGGCATAAGCCAAAGCAAAGCTGGGATCGAGGGTCACCGCATTTTCGAACATCTGCAGCGCGAATTCCACGTCTTGCCGGGTCAAGCGGCGAGCGTAGCGTTTGCCGCGCAAGTACAGGTCGTACGCTTGCAGATTTTCCGTTGGCTTGTCGGCCAAGGCTTCCAGTTCCTGCGGGGAGAGCGTGACGCGCAGGGCCTCGGCGATTTTGCGGGCCATTTCGTCCTGCACTTCGAAAACGTCCTTCATTTCGCGATCGAAACGTTCGGACCAGAGCGGAAAATCGGTGTGGGTGTCGACAAGTTGGGCAGTGATACGCAAGCGTGCGCCGGCTCGCCGCAAGGTGCCGGTGAGGACGTAGGCCGCGCCGAGCTGCTGACCGATCTGTGCGGGAGTTACGGACTTGTCGCGGAAGGCCAGAACGGTGGGGCGCGAAAAGGTGTTGAGTCCGCGGATCTTGGAGAGCTCGGCGATGACGTCTTCGGTGATGCCATCGCGAAGATATTCGTCTTCCTTGGCGCCACTTTGATTTTCGAAATACAGGACGGCGACGGATTTATTCGAGGGCGCAGCGGCAGCAGGTGCGCGAGTGCCGGACGCTTCGGTTTTTTCGGCGGCGGAGCGGCGGCTGGAATCAAGGTCGCGTTTGATGCGCTTAAGGTCTGCGCGCAGTTCGGCGGCGGTCTGGTAGCGCAGGTCGGTGTCCTTTTCCAGCGCTTTGCTAAAAATGTTTTCAATCGCTAGCGGCAATTTGGAGTTTAACTTGGTCGCGGGTGTTGCGCCGGAGTGGAGGATGCCGTCGAAAATCAGCGCTACAGTCGCGCCAGAAAAGGGCAGTACACTGGTGGACATTTCATACAGAACGACGCCCAGCGAAAAGAGGTCGGAGCGAGCGTCCAACTCTTCGCCGCGGGCCTGCTCCGGCGACATGTACGCGACGGTGCCGATGGAACTGCCCGGACTGGTGAGGAGATCGCCGCTCTCAAAGTGCGCCTGCGTGCGCATGGACGTTTCACTTACAAACTCGGCGGCTCGCACTGGATTGCCGGCGAGTTTCGCCAGGCCGAAATCCAGAATTTTCGCGGGGCCGCGATCGACGATGAAAATGTTGGCGGGCTTGATGTCGCGGTGCACGATGCCCTTGGTGTGGGCGGCTTCCAAGCCATCGGCGATCTGAATGCCGAGTTCGAGGATTTCAGCGATGGCCATTGGTTTTCCGGAAATGCGATGCTTGAGGGTCTGGCCTTCGAGCAGTTCCATGGCGATGAACGGGCGGCCCTCGAACTCGCCCGTGTCGTAAATGGTGCAGATGTTGGGATGATTTAGGGAGGAGGCGGCGCGCGCTTCACGCCGAAAACGCTCAATCGCCTGGCTGTCTCCGGAAATGTCATCGGGAAGAAATTTCAGCGCAACGCTGCGGCCCAGGCGATTGTCTTTGGCTTTATAAACAACGCCCATTCCACCACCGCCTAGTTTTTCGAGGACGCTGTAGTGGGAGATGGTACGGCCTGCAATCGAGAGAGTGTCCGTCATCGGCATTGGAGTTTACTCCAGTGACTGGATGCAGGCAATGGCGTGGGCGGGTTTCGGGTTTGGGATGGCCACGGCGCTATGCTGCGTTAAGCCGCGGCGAAACCTTTCGTGGTTGTGCGATCCGCGGCCTAGCGAAGAGGCAGGATGTCGCTCACTCATATTGAGGCGGTCACACGAGAACTGCCGTGACCGTTGGTAGACTTTAATCCGTGACTCGAACCGCGTAGTATGGAGGATAGGAAAAACATACTTTATGTCGACGAAAGAACAGCCATTCATCGCGCATGCTCCGGCGAGCCTGACGAACGAGGAGATTCTGCGCTACAGCAGGCATTTGATCATGCCGGAAGTGGGCATGGACGGACAGCTGAAGTTGAAGGGAGCCAAGGTGCTGTTGATCGGCACCGGCGGTCTCGGCGCCCCGCTTGGCTTATACCTGACTGCTGCCGGAGTGGGGAAGATTGGACTGGTGGATTTTGATGTGGTGGATTTCACTAATCTGCAGCGCCAGGTTACGTTTGGCAGCAGCGACGTGGGCAAACCCAAGACGGAAGCGGCAAAGGCCCGTCTAACGAACCTCAATCCCGACGTGGAGATTGTTACTTACGAAGTGAGACTAACCAGCGAAAACGCGTTGGAGATTTTTAAGGATTATGACGTCGTCGTCGACGGCACCGATAATTTTCCCACCCGCTATTTGGTTAATGATGCGTGCGTTTTATTGGGCAAGCCGAATGTGTATGGGTCTATTTTCCGCTTCGAAGGACAAGTGACGGTCTTCGGGATGCCGGACGGTCCCTGCTACCGCTGTTTGTATCCTGAGCCTCCTCCGCCGGGACTGGTGCCTTCGTGCGCGGAAGGTGGAGTGCTCGGGGTGTTGCCAGGAATTATCGGTTCGTTGCAAGCCATGGAGACGATCAAGCTGTTGATGAACGCTGGTGAATCATTGGCTGGGCGGCTGCTCCTGTTTGACGCGCTGGCGCTTAAATTTCGCGAACTGAAACTGCGCAAAAATCCGAATTGCCCGATGTGCGGAGAGCAACGGACGATTCATCAACTAATCGATTACTACGAATTTTGCGGCGTCCGCGGAGAGGAAGCGCCGGAAGAGGACTTGCACGTTCCGGAGATTACACCGATCGAATTGAAGGAGCGTCTCGATCGTGGCGACGATCTTTTCATTTTAGATGTGCGCGAGCCGCACGAATTCCAGATCTGCAATTTGAATGGACATTTGATCCCGCTGGGCGAGCTGCCCCGACGCGTACACGAGCTCGATTCTTCGAATGAAATTGTGGCGCATTGCCGCAGCGGAAAGCGTTCCGCGGAAGCGGTGGATTTCCTGCGCAAAGCCGGATTTCGAAAGGTGCACAACCTGCGGGGAGGCATCCTGTCGTGGTCGACCGAGGTGGACTCCTCCGTTCCACGCTATTAAGGTTGGTACCGGGTTTCATCCGTCTCAAGATGTATGGAACTGCCTTTGACTGCTATCGTAGCGAACGTACAGTTTGGAGCATAAATTAACGGAGGATTCCTTGCCAGCGACTAAAGTAACGGTTTTCAATAATGGCCCGATCAGAGTGGAAGGTGATTTTGAGGTAAAGGACCAGGACGGCAATACTTTCGGCCTGGCAGGGCGAACCGCCATTTCCTTCTGCCGCTGCAGCCACTCCGGGAATCAGCCCTTTTGCGATGGCTCGCACAAGCGCCAGAACTTCACGAATACTGTGACCGGGCGCGATCTGCCGCCCCCAGTCCCCAAGCCGTAAGAATAACGCCATTCAAAAAAACTGAGACTGTCTCATTTCGAGAATTTCGACCTGGAAAGGGGCAGCCACGTCTAAAGGCCAGCTAACTCTCTGGATACATTCACGATAACGTGCCAAGTATGAACGTGGTGCGGGCTATTACCTGTCTCGACCCGGGTCTCAATTGCGATTGCCTAGCATTGCCATGTCTGTAAAGCATTAAGAACAAATACTTTAAAAATTATAGCGAACCCACCGGAAAGGCACGGTGCGTGCATTCTACCGTGGTTGTCGGGTTTCTCCGGCAATTGGGGGCTGTGTTGGGCGAATGGGCCAAAATCACCGGGTTTCTCCGCAAGGAACGCGGAACCCTACCTGCAATCTCATACGGATTGCTCGTTGCCCTGTTCGTTGGGGTGGTCTTTTACTCGCGCTATTCGCACTCTGTAGGCTCACCGAACACCTATCTATACCTTGAAGTTGGCGGTTCGCTGCTCAGTTTCTGCTACGCCGCGAACGCTCTGGTTCGCTTCCGCGGGACGCACGATCGCGTGGCGTTGATCCTCGCGTTCGGCTTCGTTCTGTCCGGGACGATTGAGACACTCAGCTATTTCGGTCTAAATAATCTTCTGCACACCGGCCCAGTGGCGCTTTCGCATGTGCCGATGGGCTGGATGGTCGGCAGGACCATGCTGGCAGTTCTGCTGCTCGCTGCACTCGCTGTCGAGCGGTTCTTGCCAATCGCTCGCCAACCCAGCCGCGAAGCCGCCGGAGCATTGTTCGTCGTCGCTGCCGCGGCGTATATCACCAGCGCTGCCTTTCTGGCCGCGCCGGCTACTCCGGTTGCCAAAGCCGGGGCGTTCTTTTCGCGGCCCTGGGAATTGCTTCCAGGCGGACTGTTTGCAATGGCCGCAATCTTTTTCTATCAACGCTTCAAAGCCGCCAATAAGAACGATAGCGACGCATCCATCTACGATTACTCGCTTTTCCTAGTGGCGCTGCTCAACGCTGCTTGCCACCTCGCCGCGCTGTTCTCTCGGCGCATGTTTGACGGACCATTTTTTCTTGCGGAGCTAACTAAGGTGGCCAGCTACGCCATCCTGCTTACCGGTGCGTTGATCGATCAGGCGCGCTTGTTTGACCAGGTACGCACCATGGCGGTCAGCGACTCGCTGACGGGTCTGGCCAATTACCGGCGATTGCTGGCGGTGATTGAATCGGAACTGGATCGTTCTCGCCGGTCGCACCGGCCATTCAGCATCGTGCTGATGGATATGGATGGCCTGAAGACCATCAACGACGAAAATGGGCATCTGGTTGGAAGCCGCGCTTTGGTAAGGCTCGCCAAGATTCTGCGCAGTCATTCACGCGCCATCGATACCGCCGCACGTTATGGCGGGGACGAATTTGCGCTGGTTTTGCCGGAGGCGCCGAAGGATATCGCCACGCGCGTCGCCACGCGCATCTGCGAGCGCCTCTCCGCGGAAACCGAAGGACCGTTGCTGTCGGTGAGCGCGGGAATTGCCGCGTATCCGGAAGACGGCGACACACCGGAAAAACTCTTGGGCGCTGCGGACCGCATGCTCTATCGCATGAAGCACCGCGGAAGCGCCATAAATTCAATCGCACGGATAGCTGCGTGCTTGTGAGGATATGAGAATGCCTTCCAGCGGCAGCCATCTATTCCCGCGGCGGGAAACCCGGATTCCGATGGAGATTCCGGTGATGCTCGATGGACACCGGCAAGTGCCGGGCACGGAATCGACGTTTACGGAAAACGTCAGCGTGATGGGTGCGCGGGTGACCAGCGTGCGCCGGTGGGAGAAGGGCAGCCCGCTATTTTTTGCTTCGCGCACAGGTGAATTTCGCTCTGCGGCTCGAGTGGCTTACTGCCAACCAATTCGTGGCGAAGGCTACGCGGTTGGCGTGGAGTTTCTCGAATCACAAGGGCGATGGGTAGTCGAATCTCAAAATTAGCTTGACCAATTTTCGCGAGTGGATAGGAGGGAACTACTGGAGAATTCTTACAGGAAGAAGTTACTAGCGCAAGAAAGCGCCGAACGGGCCAAAAACCCTTCGGCGCTTTCTCTTTTTTGATACGAGATATTTCGCGTGGCAGACGGCGCGCCGGTGCTGTTTGGCAGTCATGTCGTGGGGATCGCGGCGGGCCCCCGTCAGGGCAAAATGGTGAGAAATGCGGGTGTATACTTGAGTGCAGGCGGACGGTCTGTTGGGCAAGAAATTGTCGAAGGAGCGGAATCTTGAACATTCTGGTTACCGGTGCGGCGGGCTATATTGGCAGCGTTTGTGCGGAGGTTTTGCTTTCCCGCGGGCACGGTGTTATCGCCCTGGATAATCTGCAATATGGCCATCGTGCAGCGGTGCCGCCGGGGGCAAAATTCTGCCTGGCAGATCTTTCCATACCATCGCAAATCGAAGGAGTTTTTTCCGCGAATAAAATCGACGCGGTAATGCATTTTGCAGGGGAAATTGTAGTCAGCAAATCGGTCCGGTTTCCCAGCACCTTTTATGCCGCTAACGTGGCCTGCAGCATTAACCTTCTGGACGCCATGGCGCGTCGCGGAGTGGGCAAATTTATTTTTTCCTCCACTGCCGCGGTTTACGGCGAACCGGAGCACATTCCCATCACCGAGGATCAGCGCAAGGCGCCCATTAATCCCTACGGCAAATCGAAACTTGTTTTTGAGCAGATATTGGCGGATTACCGCGCTTATATAGGTCTGAAATATGTCGTCCTTCGTTATTTCAATGCAGCTGGTGCTTCCGTCGAGCGCGGAGAAGCGCACACGGAGGAGACGCACCTGATTCCCAAGGTGCTGGAGGCTGCGGCCGGGAAAATTCCGCAGATGGATATTTTTGGAGGAGACTATCCCACCCCGGATGGCAGTTGCGTGCGTGACTATATTCACGTGCTGGATCTTGCCGACGCTCACGGGCGGGCGCTGGAAGAAATCGATCGCGTGCCAGGAGAAGCGTTCAACGTGGGGACCAGCCGGGGTTATTCGAATATTGAGGTGATGAACACGGCGGCGAAAATCACCGGCCGGCCCGTGCCGCATAAGATTTCGCCCCGGCGTGCGGGCGATCCGGCGGTACTGGTTGCCAGCAATGAGAAGCTCAAGAACAAGCTGGGCTGGCAGGCCGCGCATTCTTCGCTGGAGGAAATACTTAAGTCGGCGTGGAATTGGCGATTGAAGTTTCCCAACGGCTACCCGACTAGGCATGGTGATTAGTGGATTGGTAACCCAGGCGGGCTCGAAGTATCGTGCCCTGACTGCCGCGATGGACAGCGTTCTTTCAGGCGGATGTTCGGCCTAACAGTTCTTCATAAACCGCCAACGTTTCATCTACCATTTTGTCGACCGAAAATTTCTGTTCCACTCTCTTACGTCCTGCTTCCCCAATGCTGCGCGCCAGCTCATGGTTGGCGACGAGCTTTTTCATGGCCGAAAGCAACAGGCCAGGCTCTTCCACCAGCAAGCCGCTTTTCCCGTCCTCGATGATTTCCGGGAAGGCGCAGCGCCGGAAGGCTATGGACGGAATGGCGTATCCCATGGCAGCGAGAAGAGAAGTTCCGAGACCTTCAAAAAGTGCAGGGAAGAGAAAAACGTCGATCGCTTCGTAGACACTCTCGATATCTTTGACGAAGCCAGTGAAAATTACCGAACTGGAAAGATGAAGACTGGTTGCAAGTTTTTCGAGTTCACCGCGATGCCCTCCGGAACCCGCCAGGAGCAGACGTGCATTGGGGATCTCTTTGCGCAGGTCTGCGAGCGCACGAATCAGGTATTCCTGGCCCTTGTCCGGAAGGAGAACTCCAACGCAGCCCAGCAATGGGCCGTCGTCATTTACGCCCCAGCGCATACGTGCGACCAAACGCTGCTCTGCGCTGAAGCGTGCAGCGATGGCGACACCCTCGTAGACTACGCGCAATTTTTCTGGGTTCGCGCCAGAAGCTACGGCTTGTTGTGCAACCCATTCGGAGTTGGCAATGATGCAACTGGCGGCGCGGTAGCGAGCGCTAGCAAGCGGACTCTTGCCAAGCGGGTAGCCAACGCGGCGAGAGACAATAAGCGGGATTTTTCGATGCGCGCCTGCCAGCCACGCACCGGTTAGCGCGTGTGATTCGTTGACGTGAATCAGGTCGATGCGGCCGTCCGATAGCACCGAGCGAATTTTAGCGGCTGCGCTCAAACGCATTATTTTGCGGCTGACAGTGTGAATGTAGATTCCTTCTTTGCGAGCGCGGTGTTGTAGAAACGAACCTTTAACCGCAATTAGTTCCGCAGCATGGCCGCGCTCGTACAAACCCTTCAGCAGCAAGAGAACCTGATTCTGGCCTCCGCGCCATTCCATTTCCAGATCCACAATCAGCGGGATCATTCTTTCCCCGCAGGCGCGGCGATTTTCTCGGATTTCACGAGCATGCCCAGCTTGGCGAATTTCATACGCACGCTGCGGGCGGCCATTTGGGCGATCACGGCGCCCCGGTAGCCATCCAGAAATCCGGCGCCGAGCAGAAAGTGGCGCATCCAACTCCACGCCGCGGCGAACCACATAGCGCCGCGCCAGTCGCGCCGCCCGCTATCAAACATCTCCTGGGCGATGGCGGTGGTGTAGCGTTCGACTTTAGCTTCATGTTCGGCAAAGCTGCGGATGGTGTAATGCAGCAAATCACCATTCAGCCGGCCAATTTTGCCGTCGTAATGCAGCGCAGAATGGATAGCGCCGGAGAAATTAGCGTGATCGCGATGGTAGAGGCGGCGCTGCCAGTCCGGATACCAGCGCGAATGGCGAATCCACGCGCCGAGATACCAGGTCCGCCGCGCGATCTCGTAGAGGCTAAACTGCGGCTCGGTTTCTTTCCATTGCAGAATAGAATCTCTCAGCTCGGCGCTGAGTTCTTCGTCGGCGTCCAGCAGTAAAATCCAGTCGTTCGACGACTGCGATGCGGCGAAATTCTTCTGATCGGCGTGACTGGTGAATGCGCGGTCGAACACTTTAGCGCCACGGGTTTGCGCGACTTCGCGGGTGCCATCCGTGCTGCCGCCGTCCACCACTACGATTTCATCGGCGACGGACTCCACAGATTTCAGGGCGCGCGGAAGATTTTCTTCCTCATTCTGGGCGACGATGCAAATGCTGAGGGTGGTCATCTCTTTGCGAGACGCTAACACGCTTGCCGGGGTATCTCAAATGCCGCGACCGCAAAAGCTGCGGTAGAACTGCCGCACTCCGAATTACTTGGGGCAGAGGGTCAGTTGGATGGTGCTGGTGCCCACGCGGAATTGTGTTCCATCCTGTAATACTGCGGCGCGGACCCTGGCTTCCTCGAAGTATGTGCCGTTGGTGGAATCGAGATCCTTCAGGTTTATGAACAGATCGCGGACTTCCAGAAGGCAATGGTAGCGGGAGATTTCGGGATCATTCAACGCGAAATCCGAACCTTTGCGGCCAATCACGGTTCGGCCAGTCTTCGCGGTAAAACTTAGACCACGATCGGGCCCTGCCATTACGGTCAGAACGATATCCACATTTACGGGCAGCCGCAGGTCGTCGGCGATGGGCGGCAAGTCCGCGGTAGCGGTAGCGGGGTCGGCGTTACCGAAGGAAGGCATAGGCGAAATGACCATGGTTTGGTCCACGCGGCGGTTAATTTCAACGATGGTGGTCTGTGCGCAACGGGTGCAACGAAATTGCACCTTGCTATGCCGGGAGACCAGATCTTCTTTCAGAAGATGTTGCTGGCCGCAGTGTATGCAACTCGCCTGCATGGTTAGAAGCTAGCATGTATTAATGGTGCAATATCGAGGCTCGATTGTTCAGTTGCGGCAATGGTAACTTGGTGGAACAGGGCAAAACAGAAGAGCCGATCTAAAGATCGGCCACTA
>CAAGKR010484110.1_pt1 | contig 12695 bp, 16 predicted proteins | sample 2556971 | NCBI WGS metagenome assembly CAAGKR01 (sample SAMEA5207829, study PRJEB30636) | soil metagenome | biome: forest; feature: boreal; material: soil | place: USA | collected 2011-09 | depth 1 m | reverse complement strand
TTCCTTGGTAAGGAGAAGGCCGGCGGTTCGAGTCCGCCCGTGGGCTCCATCCCTCTTTCAATGCGAGGCGGCCGATGACAAGGAGGAGTGGAGGTTTTCCGTCACCCGACTGGCACCATCACCCTGTCGGGTACAAATATCACCTCACAGGTAAACCGGCGGCGTGAGCGGGTCGTCGGTTACTGTGCGTTGATCCGTGCCGGCGCCGACTGACTCGGCTCGAGTCACAGCGGAGCGGCTGATGGCAAGAGGTTGGGGGCTGCCAGACCTGCCTCGGCTCGTCGAGTTCCGCGACTTTCTTACGAATTCAAACCGGGATTCACTTGCGAAGTGGTGACCTGAACCGTTTGCGGGCGTCATCGCAGAGCAACTCGTACAGCAACGCGGGCGGCAAACCGTGCTAAGCGGCGGCACTCAGCGGCGCTGGGCGAATTCGGAGCGGTATTTCTGAACGTGATGCAGCGATCTGTTAACCGCAAGGTTCAGGGTTCGAATCCCTGCTCCGGAGCCAATTCTGTACTCGAAGCAATTGGGGTCGCGGCGATGGCTCGTTAAGAGGTCGTTGAGTCCACGGATCTATCCACGTTCGCGCTTCCTGACACCGCACGTCACCCATCCCGTGACGCCTTGGTTCCTAGCGTCCCTTGATCTCCCTTGCATAGATCGCGAGCGCCCGATCAATGAGGGCTTCCGAGGCGCCGACGTTGGGGACGCCACCTGAGGCAGTCGAGATGTTACTTCTCATCTGAGCGGTGTTTACCTGGAGGCCGGTTAAGGCTTGCACGGTGCGATCAACTGCAGCGGCGGTCAACCGAAGCGCCTCGCTCACCGCTGGCCACTCCGCCTGCCACGATCCTGCCGCCCGCTCGTGCTCTCCGGGCAAAAGTCCCAACAGCATGCTGGCTTGCGCGGCTACGCCGGCGAATGCCACCCGGGCCTCGACCGCTTGAACGACGTTGTGCTTGTGTGGCATAGAGGATGACCGCCCGGGATTGGCCACTGCGACCTCGGCCACTTCGTCCTGGGAGAGCAGAAGTAGGTCGAGCGCAATTTTGGCGGCGGCACCTGCAGCGATGGCCAGTCCAGTCACCAATTCGGCAATCCGATTTCGAGTCGTCTGCCACGGAATCTCGGGCGCTTCCAACCCCAGACGCTGGGCAAGTAAAGTCGTTACTTCGAAGCCGCGCTCGCCGAAGGCGTCAAGTGTCCCCACGGGACCTCCCAACTGCACCGCTAGGCGGTTCTTGTAAAAGACAGCCAGAGACGTGCGCGCCTCAAGCACCCCAATCATCCAGTTTGCGCACTTCAGCCCGAACGTAATCGGAAGCGCACGATGGAGTAGAGTCCGCCCGGCCATAGGGTCGCTTCTATGCCGCGTCGCAAGTCCGGCACACTCGGCGGCCAGCGCAGAGAGTCCGGCAAGTATGAGGTCGAGACCGTCGCGTGCCACCAGCATCATCGCGGTGTCGATCGCATCCTGACTCGTCGCCCCGCGGTGTACGTCGGGCGCCGCATCTGGGCCGACCGCACGTCTTAGTTCGTCGACCAGGGGCACCACAGGGTTAGCTGCGGCGACGGTTTCCCTGCCAAGCTCCCTCAGGTCGAAGAGGTCCGGGTCGCATGCCGCGACGATCTCGGCTGCGTTCGATTCGGAAACGAGGCCCAGGGTCGACTCGGCTTGAGCCAAGGCGGCCTCGAACCTGAGCAATGCTTTCAGCCATGCCCGGTCGGAAACCGCTTCCGCCATTTCGGGCGTCGTCAGGCTGGGCTGGAATAGCAGGTCAGATGACAATGCGGAAACTGTCGCAAGTTTAGTCCGCCTACTGACGATTTCCGAATTAACATGAGGCCCTTGAGCTCCGCGCCAGCGCCCTCAAGGATTGATCCGGGCGAGCTCCGCGACCTGCACCTGCAGAAGCTGCGGGCAGGTCTCGCCGAAGTGCTCGCGGCCAACGCGTTCTGGCGGGACCGTCTCCAAGATGTGCGCGGATGGGAAGATTTCGAGCGCCTGCCACTCACGACCAAAGCCGACGTGCTCGCCGACCAGGCGCCCCATCCGCCATTCGGGACGAACCTCACCTTCCCGAAGGGAGCGCTTCGTGCGCTTGCATCAGACCTCAGGATCGAGCGGCGAGCAGCCCCTACGGTGGCTCGACACCGCGGAGTCGTGGGAGTGGTGGCTTCAGATCTGGGCGGACCACGTATATCGCGCCGCCGGAGTGAAGGCCGGCGACCGCGTGTTCTTCGGGTTCTCTTTCGGGCCGTTCATCGGTTTCTGGTCGGCGTTCGGCGGGGCGCAGCGGTTAGGGGCCCTGTGCATCTCTGGCGGCGCTATGTCGAGCGAGCAGAGGTTGCGGAGCATGCTCGATGTGGGCGCGACGGTGCTGCTGTCAACGCCTACATACGCCCTGCGATTGGCTGACGTGGCGAACGAGCTCGGCCTCGACCTGTCCGGGTCGGACATGCGGGTGACGATTCACGCAGGCGAGCCGGGAGCGAGCATCCCGGCCACGCGCGCCGCGATAGAAGAGGCGTATGGCGCCACCTGCTTCGACCACACCGGCATGACGGAGCTGGGCCCGACGGGCTTCAGTTGCTCGCGGATGGACACCCGTCCGACGAAGGCGAGCTGGTGGCCACCAACCTGGGCCGGTGGGGCATGCCGCTGATCCGCTACCGAACCGGCGACAAGGTGAGGTTATCGCGCGAGCAGTGCTCGTGCGGGAGCCCCTTCGCGAAGCTGCTCGGCGGCATCCAGGGACGCGTTGACGACATGTTCACGGTGCGAGGTGTGAATCTTTTTCCCTCGCAGGTGGAGGACATCGTGCGCCGTCATCCGGAGGTCGTCGAGTTCGTGATCGAGCGGCGGCGCGAGCGTCAGATGGACGAGGTGTCGCTGTTAATCGAGATGGCCGTTGACGATTTCTCGACGGACCGCCTGGAGGCTGATCTGCGGCAGGCCCTGGGCGTTCGCCTCGACTGTCGCGTGGTCGAGCGGGGGACACTGCCTCGTTCCGAGCTCAAGGCGAAACGGATCCGCCAGGTCGGATGATGAGGCTGTTGGCCTAGCGCAGCTCGTTCGCGCCAACCACCTTCGTCAACAGGCACAGCAGCTCATCGCGCTGCTTTTGATCCAGCGGTCCCACCAGCCGGCGCGTCATCGCGTGCGTGCGTGGGATGAGCTCCAGCACGGCGTGAAGGCCTTTGGACGTCAGGGTGATGGTCTTTCGGCGGCCGTCACGCGTGTCGCGCTCGCTGCGAATGAGGCCCCGTGCGCTTAGACGCGAGACGACCTCCGCCATCGTCGACCGGTCGAGCGAGACGCGCTGACCGAGCGTGCGCTGATCGAGGTTCGGCTCGGTGTACAAGGCGTTCAATGCGGCGAACTGGGCCGAGGTGATCGTGTGCGAGACCTCTTCATTCCACAGCATGTTCATCACTTGCACGGCGCGACGCAGAAGATGCCTGGGATGCTGCATCAGGTCTTCGGGCGGGTGCGTGTCAGGCCGTTCTTTCTTCACCCTTTGTCTCCACAACCCGATAACCAACAGGCAATAGGCGGAGCCCAAGGCGCTCCTCGATGGTGCCCCAGATACCTCGCGGCAGGGCGAGCGCAAAAAGCGTCGCGGTCGCGCCAAGCCCGACGAGGTACCACGGGCCACCTTGCGTGAATGTCGTCTGGATCGCAAACAGCAGGACGGCGCCCAGGATCGGACCCTCGAAGGTGCCGAGGCCTCCGACCAGCACCATGAAGATCATGTAAGCCGACCACTGCACGCTGAACATGGAGCCAGGCTCAATGAACAGCGTATTGGCGCCGATGAGCACGCCGGCCGCGCCACAGCCAAAACCGGCGAGCACGAACAGCAGCCGCTTCCGAGCGGCAACGCGCACGCCAAGTGAGCGAGCGGCGTCTTCGTCGTCGCGGATTGCCTGCAGTGACACTCCTAGCGGAGAACGCAGCAGGAAAAAGAGAGCAGAGAGAAAAATGATCGTGAAGCCCAGCGCCAGCCAGAACGTATATGCCTGGCGAAAGTTGGGCGCGTACTGATTTAGCTGGATGAGTGAAATCCCTGTCCCGGCGCCCAGGTTCTGATCGAGCCGGACGAGAATCGAGATAACTTCGGCGATCACCCACATGCCGATCGCGAACTGCGCGGCTCGCAGGCGCAGAGCAAGCAATGAGATCGGAACTGAGATCAGTCCCGCCACCAGCGTTGCCAGCGCCATCGCCGGATATGGGCTGATCCCGAACCCGGCGAAGAACACCGTCCCGTAGGCGCCGATGCCGATGAACGCCTGCTGGCCGACCGAAAGCAGTCCCCCATAACCCGCGAGCGCGTTCCACATGGCGGCAAGGAGCACCAGGATCAGCAGGTTTGTGAGCTTCTGGACCACGTCGGCCTCGAACACCAACGGAACCGTCGCCAGCAGGATGGCAATCGCGAGCGTGGCGCCCGTGAACAGCCTCGATGTGCGCGTCCAACGCTGAACCCTCATCGTGCGGTCCTCAAGCTCACGCGGCCGCCGCCATACCGAACGATCAGCACCGCGAGAAAAAGCAGATGACCCGTCAAAGCCGAGTACTCCGGATTGATCTGAGCACCCACCGTCTGTGCCACGCCCAGTGCGAGCCCGCCCAACAGCGTGCCCCACAGCGACCCCATTCCGCCGATGACGACCGCTTCGAACGCAAAGATCAGTTGCGTCGGTCCGCTCAGCGGATCGAAGACAGAGCGAATGGCCAGGAAGAGGCCCCCCAGGGCGGCGATTGCCACCGCAAGCGCGGTAGCGCGGGCGTAAACGCCGCGGCTGTTGATGCCAACGAGCTCGGCAGCGTCAGCGTCCTCGGCGGTTGCCCGCATCATCCATCCGGCACGCGTGCGCGACAGAAACAGCTGCAGAGCCCCGAATACTACGAATGCAACCAGCAAGATCACAAGGCCAAGCGCGGAAACCGACAGGCCGCTCGTGACCTGCCAGCTTGATGTAGTTACAGCGCCTGCGTTTCCACCGAGCGAGCGAACATCGGGCGAGAACTTGATGAGCAGCAGGTTCTGGATCACGATCGACAGCCCAAACGTCGCAAGGAGTGGGGTCAGGATTCCGGACTTGAGGCTTCGCTCGAGGATGGTCAGCTGAAGGACATAGCCGAGCACGATCATTACGGGCAGGGCCGCAACGAAGGCAACAAAGGGTGACATGCCAGTGCTCTGGACGATCACGAAGACGACGTACGCACCAAGCACGGCGATGTCGCCGTGGGCCAGGTTGATGATCCTCATCACTCCGAACATGATCGACAGGCCGCACGCGAGCACTGCGTAAAAGGCTCCGAGGAAGATTCCCTGCACGACGGCGTTGACGATGGTCATGCCGGCCGCTTCAAGCCGAAGTACGCGTCGACTACCCGGTCGCGATCGAGCGATGCCGCCTCGCCCTCCAGCACGATGCGCCCTTCGAGCATGCAGATCACGCGACCGGCCACCTTCAGCGCGCGGGTGAGGTCTTGCTCGACGAGCAACACCGTCGTGCCTTCGCTGATGATGTCGGCCAGCGAGCGATAAACGGCGTCGACGACGATCGGCGCCAGCCCCAACGAGACTTCATCCAGCAGTAGCAGCCGGGGATTGCTCATCAACGCCCGCCCGATCGCGACCGCCTGTTGCTCCCCACCCGAAAGGTTGGCGGCCGCCATCTGTCGCCGAGGCTGTAGCAGCGGGAAGACTTCGAGGACCGACTTCACGTTCCACCTGCCTCGGCCCGACGCGGCAACGCGGAGGTTCTCTTCGACGGTCAGGCTGGGAAACAGCCGGCGGCCTTCGGGCACTAGCGCGATCCCCAGCGACACTCGGCGGTGAGCCGCCATTGAAGTGATGTCGGCGCCGGAGAAAACCACACGACCCCCGTGCGGTTTGTGAGCTCCGGCAATTGCCCTCAGTAATGTGGACTTGCCGGCGCCGTTGGCGCCGATCAGCGCAACCGTCTCGCCCTGCGCCACCTCGAGCGAGACTCCCCGCACAGCCTGCAGCAGGCCGTAACGGCAATCGAGTTCGTCGACCCGCAGGAGCGTCATGAGCGGCCGCCCAGATACGCGTCGATCACCGCGGCCTGCGCGACGACCGCCTCCGGCGCGCCTTCCGCGATGATGCGGCCCGCGTCCATGCAGACGAGGCGGCTCACCACCTGCATGAGCAAGTGCACGATGTGCTCGATCCAGAGCACCGCGATGCCGCGGTCGCGCAGGCTGACGACCATCTCTACGAGGGCGGCGGTCTCCGCATCGGTGAGCCCGCCACCGATCTCATCGAGCAAAAGGACAGAGGGTTCGACGGCCAGCGCCCGCGCCAGCTCGAGGCGTTTACGCTGCAGCAGGCCCAGGCTTTCCGCGCGCCGGTTGGCGATCTGGGTCAGCGCGGTCTGGTCCAACACGTGTAGGCAGAGGTCATAGGCCTCGCTGCCGCGCCGCCGTCCGGTGGCCGTCGCGCCGACGAGCACGTTCTCGAAGACGCTCATGCCTACAAAAGGACGCGGCACCTGGTGTGTTCGGGCGATACCCAGCTTGCAGCGGTCGGCGGCGCCACGGGACGTGACGTCTCGACCACGGAAATCGATGCTGCCGGCGTCAGGCGCGAGCGCGCCTGACAGGACGTTCAGCAAGGTGGTCTTGCCGGCGCCGTTAGGTCCGACGATGCCGACCGCCTCACCTTCTCTTAGCGAGAGGTTGACCCCATCCAGCACGGCGATTGCACCGAACCGCTTGCGAACGTCAACGGCGGCGAGAACCGCCGCTTCCATGCTTAGCCCTGGTATGACTGCAGGGTCGACGCGACTGGCACGTTGCTGTCGGACGAGTTTTCGCAGATCACGAAGTCGATGGGCCACTTGGAGACGTTCTGCTTCCACTGGCCGCCGATAATGGGCGCGGCGACCACGTTCGGAACCGCGGCTCCGGCGAGCGTTGCCGGCTTCGACCAGTCGAGGTGACCGATGGGGGTATCGACAGCGAGCGTCTTCATCGCGTCCGCGACCTTGGTCTTGTCCTTTGGATTGCCGCTTGCCTTCAGCACCGCGTTGGCGACATCGAAAAGCGCCAGACTTGGGCCGAGCTGCTGGTTCCACTGCTTGCCGCTGGATGACTCGTACCCGCTGCCGAGATCTTTCGACGAGATGCCCGTGAGCGATGACTTGTAAGGCCACGTCGGCGCCCAGTAAACACCCGACGCGAGACCGTTGCCGATAGAGCCCAGGGACGAGACCTGCGAGGGAAACAGACCGGTCTTCGCGATCTGACCGATCTTGACGTGCTTGGTGTATCCCTGCTGTGCGGCCTGGCGCCAGAAGGTGGCGAAGTCTGGCGGGATGGGGAATGTGTTGAAGATCTGGCAGTCCTCGCTGATGAACTTCTGGATTTGCGCCGTGTAGTCATTGGTGCCGTCTTCATAAGCGCCTGGGTCCACGATCGTGTAACCGGCCTGCTTCAGCAGCGGCCCCAGGGCGCCTCGGATGGCGTTGCCATCGGCGTCGTTCGGCCACATCACCCCAACCTTCTTGTTCGTTGTGACTTGCGGCCAGAGGTGCGTGTACGCGTTGAAGAACTGCGCAACGCCGAAGCAGAAGTGAAACGTGTACTTGAATGGCGACGGCTGCCCAACCTTCGCGCCGCGGACCAGGTACCAGGCCTCCCACGGCACCACCGTGGAGATGCAGGGAACGCCGGCCGCTTCGCACGCGTCCGAAACGGGATTCACCGTCTCGGGCGTAGAGGTCGCCAGCATAAGGTCGACCTTCTGGCTCGAGATGAGTTCCTGCGCGACCTGTGCGCCAACTGATGGCGTCGACTGTCCGTCGCGGGAGACGATTTCAACGCTGTAGTTGGTTCCGCCTACGGTCAGGCCGTTCTTGAAAGCATTCTTGGCGAGGCTGATGGCATACGGGTCCGGTTCGCCGAAGCCGGACGCCGGGCCCGTGATCGGGCTGACGAAGCCGATCTTGATCGAGCCGCTCTGAGTAGTCGTAGTCGACGTGAGGCAGGCTTCGAGGAATCCCGGAACCGCAAGGCCGCCAAGGACCAGGCCGGTGCCCTTCAGCATCTCGCGCCGCGTGATCGAGCCGGATCGAAGTTTCCTCTTGCTCACAGGACTCCTCCCCTAACAGATCAGGAATTGCTCCGTGTACCGACGATCCGGAGTTTGCGCCAAGCCGGCGCAAGAATCAAGGCCCGATTTTCGCCACGGCAACGCTCCCCGTCGCGGCCCCTGTGTAGTTCTCGGCCAGGGATTTGGAAGCCGCCCTCGACGAGGTGACATAACGAAGCTGGGCCAGATGAATCTGGTCGTCAAAGGCATCCTCCAGCCGCTCGCGGTGCAGCAGCTGCGACATGAAGCTGGAGAAGTACTGCGCGCGCCAGACGCGCTGAAGGCAGTTGAGCGTATAGCTATTCAGGCCTTCGGACTTTCCGGTCTTGATGCGTTCGGTTAGGGCTGCTGCGAGGACTGTCACGTCGGCGAGCGCGAGGTTCATGCCCTTAGCCCCGGTCGGAGGCACGATGTGGGCGGCGTCGCCAGCGAGGAAGAGGCGCCCTGACTGCATTGGCTCGAGAACGACGCTCGTCATGGCGGTGATGCCCATATCCAGGATCTCGCCAGCCTCGAGCGATGGTTCATTCAGGCGCCGCCGAAGTTCCGCCCAGATACGCTCAACCGGCCACCCGTCGAGTGTCTCGTCGGATGGGACCTGGAGATACAGCCGGCTCACGTTAGGGGTGCGCATGCTGTGCAATGCGAACCCCCGGTCGTGGTATCCGTAGATCAGCTCGTCAGCTGAGGGCGTTGCGGCGAGGATCCCGAGCCACGCGTGCGGATAGTTTCGTTCGTACCTAACCGCACCCCGCGCAAGCATCGCCGCGCGGCCGATTCCATGGGATCCATCGCACGCCACGACGTAATCGCATTCAAGCCGGTCCTCCTGGCCCTCGTGCGAGAAACGGATCGAGGGGCGGTTTTCGTCGATGCCACGAATCTCGCGCGCCTCGGTCTCGAACAGGATTGGCGCACCGGCCTCGAGGCGAGCCTGGACCAGGTCCTTGACCACTTCCTGCTGGCCGTAGACAAAGATGCTCCGGCCTGTCAGCTCCTTGAAATCGATACGGTGGCTCTCGCCGCCGAATCACAGATGAATCCTGCCGTGTTCGAGACCTTCACGGTCGAGCCTTTCCCCGACGCCGGCATCTCGCAAGAGCTGCGCCGCCCCGGGTTCGAGGACGCCTGCGCGCACGCGGCGCTCGATGTGGTCGCGGCTCCGATTCTCGAAGACCATACTTTCGACGCCGGAGCGATGCAGCAAATGAGCCAGCAGAAGACCCGCCGGACCGGCGCCGATGATGCCAACCGATGTGCGCAGGGTCATAGGGCGGCAGAAATGCTCCGTGTACCGACGATCTGAGTTTGCCCGGGTTCATAATTCTCGTCAAGGCCGTGAGCGACGTCCACTACGAGCCGCCCTACTTTTATCCCGCGTATCGCTCCACCGAGCTGCGCGCTCCTAGGCGCGAGCCGGTGAGACTGCCGGACGAGTGGTTTCACGGGGCACCCGGACCGGTGTTTGGGCGCATTCCGGTACGGGCGGAGGATGCAGACCTCACGCGCCAGCATCGGGGCGACCCGCTTGGCGAACGGATCATCATCACTGGGCGCGTCCTTGACAGCGATGGGCAGCCCGTCCGCAACACTCTCGTCGAGGTCTGGCAGGCCAACGCGGCGGGGCGCTATCTGGATCCTGTCGACGACCATGACGCACCGCTCGACCCCAACTTCACGGGCGCCGGCCGGGCCCTAACCGACGACGCCGGTTTTTATCGATTCGTCACCGTGAAGCCGGGCGCGTATCCATGGCGAAATCATCTGAACGCATGGCGTCCCGCGCACGTGCACTTCTCAATCTTCGGTCCTTCCCTCGCGAGCCGGCTTGTCACGCAGATGTACTTTCCGGGCGATCCGCTGATCCCGCTCGACCCGATCCTGCGCTCCATCCCGGACCCGAGCGGACGCGAGCTGCTCATTGCCCGACTCGACCTCGACACGACGGTTCCGGAGTGGGCCCTCGGCTATCGCTGGGACATCGTGCTGCGCGGCCGTCGCGCGACACCGACCGAGGCATGAAAGCACCCACGCCGTCGCAGACTGTCGGGCCTTTCTTCGGTTTCGCTCTGCCTTTCGAGAATGACGCGAATGCTACGGTCGGCGAATCCCGCGACGCGATCAGGGTCGAGGGCCAGGTGCTCGACGGCACCGGCGAGCCTGTAGGGGATGCGCTCGTCGAGGCTTCCCAGGGTGAGCAGTTCGCGCGCTGCCGCACCGCCGGCGAAGGCGCGTTTCATTTCACTCTGCGCAAGCCGTTCGTGAGCGACGGCGCACCGTGTTTCGAGATCACGGTTTTTGCGCGCGGTCTCTTGCGGCATCTCCACACGCGCATGTACTTTCCCGACGAGGAAAGTGCGAATCGCGCGGATCGCGTGCTGCAACTGGTCGACGAGTCATTACGGCACACGCTCATAGCCCTTCGGGACGGGGACATTCTGCACTTCGATATCCGCCTACAGGGGGAGGGCGAGACCGTGTTCTTCGCGCTCTGAAAACGGGAGGAATTTGTCATGACTGATGAAAGGCAGAGCGGCATGCAGGTGCGTCGCGCGGTGTTGGGGAACGCGTACGTAGATCGCGCGGAGACCTCGCGGACGCCCCTGACCGACGAGTTCCAGGACCTCATCACGCGCTACGCATGGGGTGAGATCTGGACGCGACCCGGTCTCGACCGGCGTACGCGCAGCTGCATCACTGTCGCAATGCTGGTCGCTCTCAATCGCAATGAGGAGCTAGCCCTGCACATGCGGGCTGCCCTGACGAACGGGGTCACCGTGGACGAGTTGAAAGAGATCCTCCTGCAGACGGCGATCTACTGCGGGGTGCCGGCCGCCAACACCGCATTCGGGGTGGCCGCAAGAGTCCTGGCGGAGGGATGAAGGCGTGTCAGGACAGCTGAGCCCCTGGCGAGCCGAGGTCGTCGGCAGCCTCCTGCGACCACCCCAGCTGGTCGCTTCTCGGAAGCGGATGGAGTCCGGCGAGATGGCACAGGCAGAGTTCAAGGCGATCGAGGATGCGGCCGTTAAGGCTGCGATCGACCTTCAAGAAATGGCCGGCATCGATGTCGTAACTGATGGCGAGTTCCGTCGATACGCTTTCTATGGCCAATTGATCGACGCGTTCGAGGGGTTTGACCGCGAGGGCGGTTGGGCGATTCCCTTCCGTGACGAGCGTGGGGAGCAGCTGATCCTGAAGCGCCCCGTCGTGGTCAACCGGCTGCGCTGGAAACGAAGTATGTGCAGTGAGGAGTGGACGTTTCTTCGGTCGGTGGGGGCACGTTCTGGCAAGGTGACGATGCTCAGCGCACAGCAAGCTGCCGCCTACTACGACCCGGAAAAGTCGAAGGGCGCCTACCCGACCCGCGACGATTACCTAGCCGACATCGTTGACCTCTCCCGGCGGGAGGTGGAAGAGCTGATTCGCCTCGGCTGCACGTATATCCAGATCGACGCGCCACAGTACGGCGCACTGCTCGACCCAACGATTCGCGAGGGCTACCGGCAGCGGGGGAGCGACCCCGAGGAGTTGATCGACCGGTGTATCGAGCTCGACAACGCGATCATCCAGGGCCATCCTGGTGTGACCTTTGGACTTCACGTCTGCCGTGGCAACAACCAGAGCAAGTTCTACGCCGAAGGCGACTACGAGCCGATCTCGCGCATCTTCGAGAAGACGCTGTTCAATCGGTTCCTGCTCGAGTACGACGATCAGCGCTCAGGCGGCTTCGAACCGCTCGTGCATTTGCCTGAAGACCGAGTCGCCGTCCTCGGTCTGGTGACGACAAAAAAACCGGAACTCGAAGCCGAGACCGAGCTGAAGATGAGAATCGAAGAAGCCGCCCGACGTGTTCCACTCGAGCGATTGGCGCTGAGCCCTCAGTGTGGATTCGCTTCCACCATGGAGGGCAACCGGATTAGTCACGAACAACAGAAACGTAAGCTGGAGCTTGTAGGACGCGTGGCACGTTCGGTCTGGGGCCAAAGTTAGGTCCCCCGCGCTAACGCTGAAACCAAAACGTGATCGAGGATCCCGGGCAGTTCAGGGGTGGGGGCTTATAGAAAAGTTCGAAGAGCGTCCACCAAGGGGAGCCAGTTTGGCATTTGGCGTCGCCCCTAGATGTTGCGGTGCCGGCACCAACTGACCCCACATATTGCTCAACGCCGTGGTGCGTACCAGGCGACCCAAGAAGGATTCGAACTCCTGCTTCGGCCGTGCGTCCTTATAAGGGAGGTGGTTCGAGTCCACCGCTGTGGGGCGGCAAAAGTCCCTCCGCCCGGACCAGATCAACTTTTGCCCTCCTACAGCGCCATCGCCGGCCGCTCCGCGAAACGCCTTGGAGCGGGCGATGGACAGATACGTCGGCCTCACTGCTCCCGTCCTCCGAGGTTGCTACGCGATTCCGGTGGCAGTTGCCGTGTTTCTGATCAGCAGTGCAATTGGTCGCGCCGGCGTGTACGTCAGCGGCTTGTCGTGGGGTGGCAAAAGTCCAAATCCCCATCAGGCGGCACGTTCGTAAGCGTGATGTAGACCGCCGAGGATCGGGCGAGAGCGAAC
>CAAGKR010400531.1_pt1 | contig 12695 bp, 14 predicted proteins | sample 2556971 | NCBI WGS metagenome assembly CAAGKR01 (sample SAMEA5207829, study PRJEB30636) | soil metagenome | biome: forest; feature: boreal; material: soil | place: USA | collected 2011-09 | depth 1 m | reverse complement strand
GCGGCTGCCTTTCTGGTGAGCAACCAGGCGTTCGGCGGTGGCGCCGCCGCCACGTCGACCCCAACGAGCACGGTCAAGCCGACGGCCACCGCACGTCCCACCTCAACGACCACCAGCATCCCGGTGCCGGCCCAGGTCTATCCCACCTTCACGCCGGTTCCTCCCACCACGCCTCCGACCGCGGTGCCGACCAGGGTCTCTCCTACCTTCACGCCGGTTCCTTCCAATCCAACACCGACCCCAAAACCCACGCCTGTGCCGACGTCGACACCCGTCGTGCCGACCAACACGCCGTTACCCGTCTTTCCGCCGCTCACGTTCACCGCCGTAGGATGAGAGGCGGACCGCGCTCGTGACGCGGTCATTTTCGACCAGCCTGGTGAGGAGCGTGGCGTGACTCGACCGCTCAAGCTTCGTGATGGACTATCCGTGATTGACCTCGACTTCCAAGGTGAGCCGGGCGTGATCGCGGTGTACCTGATCGAGGACGCGGGAGAGTACGCGCTGCTGGAGGTGGGCCCGGCCTCCACGCTGGACGCGCTCCTTGAGGGGATTCGGGAAGCGGGCGTGAACCCGGAGGCGATTTCGAAGTTGATTGTCACGCACATTCATCTCGATCATGCCGGCGCCGCCGGGACGCTGGTTCAGCGCTACCCGCATCTGCAGGTTTACGTGCATGAGATCGGCGCGCCTCATCTGGAGGATCCATCGAAGTTATTGGCGAGCGCGGGGCGCATTTACGGAGATCGGATGGGTCCGCTATGGGGCGAGGTCGTCGCCGTCCCCGCAACGAATATCACGCCCCTCTCGGATGGAGACAGCGTGCGAGTCGGCAATGCGCAACTCACGGCCCTGTACACGCCTGGGCACGCCTATCACCATGTGGCATATCTGGACGCGGACCACGGAGAGATATTCACCGGCGATGTCGCGGCCATCCGCTTGCAAGGATTCGACTATGTCCGTCCGGCCACGCCTCCCCCCGACGTGGATCTGGTGCTGTGGACGGCCAGCCTCGACCGATTGAGAGATTCTCATCCCAGGGCCATTCATCTCACACACTTCGGGTCGTTCACGGATGTCGATCGCCATCTCACGGCGGCGCGGGAGCAGCTCTTTGCCTGGGGGGAGTTCATCGAGGACCTGCAAGCCCGGAATTACGATCCGGACGAGATAAAAGCCGCCCTCCGAGAGCGCGCGGACGCCGAGATATTACACGCTCATGACGTACCTGAGGCTATGCGTCAGTATGAACTGGCGGCGCCGTCAGGCATGTCGGTCGACGGATATCTCCGGTACTTTCGCAAGCGTGCTCGTGTGCAAGAGTAGTTCCTGGCTCTTGCCGATCTGGTCCTGGATGATCATCAGTGCCTGCAGGACGAGCACCCGGCTCGATGGTTAATTCGTGAGAACGAGCGAGCACTCGAACGCCCTACTTGACAAATGAAGCAACGGCGCACTACCGGATTCCCTGGTACAATGGCAGGTAGAAGGAACCGCTCCACGTGCTGCTAAATCGCCTCAGACTCCATCATTTTCGGACCTATGAATCGCTCGATTTGCACCTCTCACCTGGGGTGACGGTCCTGCACGGGCCCAACGGGGGGGGTAAGACGAATGTGCTCGAAGCCGTGTTTGTGCTCGGCACTACCAGGTCATTTCGCACTCGCTCCGACCGTGAGCTGATCTCCTGGCATCAGGAGGCGGAAGGCACAAATAGGTTCACGCGTCTCGAGGCAGAGGTCGAGTCGAACGGGGGCTCGATCCGGGTAGACATGGCGATCTCGGAAGTCCCAGCGCGGGGACCGGCCGAGTCCACGGTTCGAAAGCAATTCAAGCTCAACGGAAGTCCAAAGCGTGCGTCGGATGTGGTGGGCTCGGTGAAGTGCGTTCTATTTTCTCCGGAGGATGTGTCGCTGGTCACTGGCTCGCCGTCTCTCCGACGTCGTTACATGGACCTGATGCTGTGCCAGATAGATCATCGCTATCTACGCTTGTTACAGGACTACGGGCGTGTACTGGCGCAGCGCAACGCGTTGCTGCAGCGATTGCGCGGACGCCCCGAACCGGCCTCGCTACTGGAGTTCTGGAACGACACGCTGGTGGCGGCCGGCACGGATATCATGACCACCCGAAAGGCGATGCTTCGAGTCGTCAACGATTTCGCGCGTGAAGCGTACACGGATCTCGCCGGGCTGGGCGAGGAGCTGTCGGTTCTGTACCAGCCGAGCCTAGAAGAGGTAGCCGAAGCGCCCGATGCTCATATTGCGTCGCTCTTTAATGAACGGCTGGACAAACTGCAAACGAAGGAAATCTACCAGGGTATGACGCTGTGCGGGCCGCACCGGGACGACCTTCAGTTCACGATTGGCGGCGTGGAAGCGCAGTCCTTTGGCAGCAGGGGTCAGCAGCGTAGCGTCGCCATCGCCCTGCGTCTCTCCGAGCTGCACTACATGACGAATCGGACCGGGGAGCAACCGATCCTGTTGCTGGATGAGGCGCTGGCCGAGCTGGACGACGGCCGGCGACGGCTGCTGCTCCATCTCATGGATTCGCACCCGCAAGTCCTCGTGACCACGTCCAATGTCACGTCGTTTCCCGCCGAGTTCCAAGAGAAGGCCACGTTGTTGCATGTCGATGCGGGAGAGGTGGAGATCCGCCCTCCCATGCGTGCCCGAGCGAGCTAGGGCAAATTCGAAATCCGTCGCACCGTTACACCGACTCAGCGGGAATCCAATGCCCTCTATTCAGGCGCGATGAATTGCATGTCGTGAGTGGCCGAATCCGCCGCGACGAACGCGAGTAGTCGTGCGCCCTCGTCCTCCAACGCGGCCATGAATTCCTTTGAGAGCGCTTCCCGGAGGTTCACGGACAGAGAAGTGGCGCCATGCTGCACGGCGGGCCGCGGCGCGAGGCAATCACGGGCCGTGACCAGGTGAATGGTGGAGCGCATGAGCGCGATTCGCACCGTGCTCCGCGCGAGGATGAGGGCGGCCAGCCGTTCCGGAACGAAGCCCTCGAGGCGCGTCCACAGGCCAACGTAGGGCGAGTTGGGCGCCTGGGCCTGCATGCCGACCAGGTACTCAAGTGCGTCGGGAACTGCCATGCACCGGCGCTGGAGCAGCAACTGCCGTTGCAGCAGCGCGCGATTCAGAGCGCGCCGACTCAGCACGCCGCCGGAACCGCCGGCACTCTGCCCGTTCACAGCCGCGCCCTGCGGGACGCACCCATGAGAGACGCGCTTCTGGAGGCTTCCGAGCCGGAGTGCTTACACTGCCTGTTCGAGCCGACTCTCACTCAGCGTGGCTTGTAGTGATGCCACAAGGGCGTGTATATCGTGCTCGTGCACCCAGCCCATATGCCCTATCCGGAAGATCGAGCCCTTCAGCCAGTCCTGACCGTTCGCGACCACGACTCGTCGCTGCCGGAGGGACTTGATCAGGGTCGACGCCTCGATCCCCGCGGGAGTGCGCACGGCGGTCACCGTGTTTGATGCGGCAGCGAGGTCGGCGAACAACTCAAGGCCGAGTGCCTGTATTCCGTTCCGCACTTGCTCGCCGATCGCCGTGTGGCGCGCATACACGTTTTTCGGGCCCTCCTCGGTCATCAAGCGGAGCGCCTCCTGCAATGCATGCACCACGCCCACGGCTGGCGTGAACGGCATCGTGCGTTTCTCACCGTGCTTGCGGGCCTTGGTGAAATCCCAGTAAAAGCGCGGCATGCGCGCCTCAGCGTGAGCCGCCCATCCGCGTTCGCTCACACCGACCATGGCCATGCCGGGAGGAGACATCCATGCTTTCTGTGATCCCGAAATCGCCACGTCGACATTCCACTCGTCCATCCGGAACGGGATCGCGCCGATTGAGCTTACCCCGTCCACCAGCACGACCGGCTGGCGCCCTCTGGCCTCCCGCCGTATGGCTGCGACCAGCGCGGCGACATCGTTCGTCACGCCCGTGGAGGTTTCATTGTGGGTAAGGATGACGGCCTTGACCTCAGGGTTGTGGCGCACTGCTTCCGCGACCACATCAGCCGAGATCGCCTGTCCCCACACTCCCTGCACCCGAGTGACGTTTGCTCCGAAGGCCTCGGCGATGGCGGCAAATCGCTCGCCAAAGACACCCGCTGTGACCGAAAGCAACTCATCCCCGGGCGACAGCATGTTGACAATCGCTGCTTCCTGCGCGCCGGTTCCCGATCCGGTGAGGAGCAAGGGCTCGGACTCGATGCCAAAGAACGGTTTCAGGCGCTCCAGCACCTCGCCCACGGTAGCGGCGAACTCGGGACCGCGATGGTTCACCATCGGTCGCGCGCCCGAAAGCGCAACTTGCTCCGGAACGGGTGTAGGTCCGGGAACTCGGAGATTGACATCGTCGTATGCCACGATTAAGCCTTTCGCAAGACTGACGGATTGACAGGATTAGAAACGGGTCGCCCCGCAAAGAAGTCGAGAATCTGTGCCGCAATGTCGGTGGACACCTGTGCTTGCGCCTCGCGCGTCGACGCGGCCACATGCGGCGTAAGAATCGTATTCGGAGCACGCAGGAGCGGTGAGCCTTCCGGCGGTTCAGTTTCGAATACGTCGATCGCGGCTCCGGCGAGATGACCGGAGGTCAACGCCTCGGCCAGTGCCTCGGCGTCCACCAAACCACCCCGTGCACAGTTCACCACATACGAGCCGCGCTTCATCTGGGCCAGCTGGGCAGTGCCGATCAGTTGTCGAGTCTCAGCTACGAGGGGCACGTGAAGGGTCACAAAGTCTGATGTCGTCAACAGCTCTTCGGTGTCGACCCGATGCAATCCGGATGCGCGCCACGCCTCATCGGTCAGGTACGGATCGTACACCACGACGTCCATTCTCAGGGCCGTGCCGAGAGCGGCTACCCAGCCACCCACCTTGCCAGCCCCAAGGACACCAAGGCGCTTGCCACCCACTTGAACGCCTTCGTACCCGGTATTCCAGGTTCCATCGCGGACTGCGGTATCGGCCGCGGGAATACGACGCGCCAGCGCGAAGATAAGCGCGATGGTGTGTTCGGCGGTGGACCGCACATTGCCGAGCGGCGCGTTCACGACCAGGATGCCCCGGTCGGTGGCTGCTTCCACGTCGATGTTGTCCACCCCGATACCGGCGCGTCCGACGATCTGGAGGCGGTCGCCCTGGGCCAGAATGTCGGCCGTCACCTTCGTTCTGCTGCGAACGATGAGAGCATCGGAGGTCGGCAGACCGGCCGCGAGCTGCGCCGCGTCGGCCGCGACCACCACATCAGCGTGTCCGCGCAGCAGGTCGATACCGTTGGATGAGAGCGGATCCGCGACCAAGATTCTCGGCGTCCGCACCGCACTCAAAGCGCCTGCGCTCCAAGATTCACCCGATGCTCGCCCAGATGATCGACATCATTGACCCGTCGAACGCTTCCGATCAGGTGTGGTCCCACCAGTGTGGTTATGCCGGCGTTTTCGAGCGTGACTGACGAAAATCCCTTGACCGGACGCTCGGTGGCGGCGGCGATGACGAGTCGGGCCACCGTATCGTGGGTGACCACGACATATGTTCCGCCATCGTCCTTCTCCAAGAGCTCGGCTACCGGTTCCAAGGAGCGATCATGGACTTCGTGCAAACACTCCCCGCCCGGGAACTTGACATCGTGTGGGCGCTCGGTCCAGGTGCCGTACATCTCGGGAAATCGCGCCTGGGCCTGATGTCGTGAGAGACCCTCCCACGAGCCATGAGCAATCTCGGTGAGGCGCTCGTCAGGCTGAGGCGTGAGTTGATGATAGCGGGCGATTGCCTGGGCCAGCATCCGAGCGCGCCGGAGCGGACTGCAGACGATCCCGGTGAGATGCTCGCGACTCAAGCGTGCGGCCACGAGCTCCGTTTGCATTCGTCCCAGCGGACTTAACGTGATGTCACGCTGCCCCTGGTAGATTCCCTTTCGGTTCCAGGCACTCTCCGGGTGCCGTATGAGCAGGACTGTCGTGGGCATGCGGATACTCTCCCTGAAGGACGTAGCACAGACTGCGGGACGACGAGAGAAACCTCTCCCCCCGGGCTTTTGTCCCCATGGTGTAGCCGCTCGACGGCCCGCACCGCTCGGTCCAGACTGCGGAAGCGTAGCTTCGCACGGAACCCTAGGTGCGCTTTCGCTCGACAGGTCGGCCAGTCTCACGATCTCGTGCTCAGCCTGTCTTTGTTGCATCTAGTATAAAGTGGCCGATTCTCGATTCGCAACTTGCAACGCTCGGTTGGCCGGGATTTCGAGCCCCTAACTGTTGCCCATCCAGAGCGCTCCACCCCTCCCGATCGAACGGCGTCAGTGGAATCGGCAAGACCCCGCGGGCGGAGTCGTTGTGCACGACCACTTCGTAATTTTCCTTCCGCGACACTTCTCACGACAACGTGTGTACGAGCTTGCCGGCCACCACGGTATGCGTGACCCTCCCGGTCAGCTCCGCACCTAGCAACGGCGTGTTCTTGCCGCGACTGTACAGCGTTTCGCCGGTGACTTTCCATGACGCATTCGGATCGAATACGCATACATCCGCCTTCGCGCCGACCTGCAAGGTTCCGGCGGGGAGGCCAAAGACCTGTGCCGGACCGCACGTCAGTCGTTCCACGACGACCGACATGCTCAGGCGGCCATTCCGCTCCAGCTCCAACAGGAGCGGCAGAGCCGTCTCGATCGCGGAGAACCCGAAGGCGGCATCCATAAAGGAATGGTCCTTGTCCGATCGAGCATGAGGCGCGTGGTCGGTTGCCACTGCCTGGATAAGGCCGTCCGCCAGTGCCGCTACGAGTGCGTCGATATCGTGCTGCGCTCGCAGCGGAGGATTCACCTTGCAGCACGGATGCGCGGGCGCAAGCGAGAGCTCAGCGTCTCCATCCAGAAGGCGATCGGTCAGCCGTAGATGGTGCGGTGTGACCTCCGCCGTGACGACCAGTCCGCGATCGCGAGCGACCCGAAGCAGGGCCACCGTCTCCGCACAACTGGCGTGCGCAATATGAAGCCTGCCTCCGACGCGCTCGAGCAAGGCTATGTCTCGCGCAACCAGGCTCGCTTCTCCGTCACAAGGCCATGGCGGCAGGTTCAAGCGTGTCGCCCGTTCCCCCGCGTTCGCCACGCCTCCCCGTACGATGGCGGGATCCTCCTCGTGAACGCTGACCACCTTCTCGAGGGTTTGGCTCCATCCGAGTGCTGCTTCCATGAGCGCCGCATCCCAGACCGGTTTCCCATCGTCTGAAAAGGCAACCGCGCCGGCATCGGCCAGGGACCGCAGGTCGGCCAGTTGAAGTCCCAGTAGGCCGGTCGACACGGCTCCGAACTGACGGACGTGGACGCGAGCAGAGCGCTCGCATTCGGCGAGTACCTGCTTCAACACCGCGGCAGAGTCCACGACGGGCTCCGTATTCGCCATGGCACACACGGTGGTGAATCCGCCCGCGGCTGCCGCCGCCGTACCCGACTCGATGGTTTCCTTATCGGGGAACCCTGGAAAGCGAAGGTGCGTGTGCAGGTCTACAAACCCGGGGCAGACGATCTTACCGGCCGCATCCACGACTGACACGCGGTCGGGAGTTGGGAGATCCGTGCCCGCAACTGCGCTAATGCGCCCGTCCTCCAGTAGGACGTCCGCGATTCGGTCCAGCCCTACCGCGGGATCGATAACCCGACCGGCGCGGATGAGCAAGGGCGGGGGAACGTTTGTCATCGTCTCAGCGTAGCCGAGCGAGTCTCACTGCCAGGTCCATCCCCGTAAACAAAGAAGGAGAGGACTGCATCCTGTCCCACCGGGACAGCCTCGACACGGGTTATCGAACCTACTTGCCGGCCAGAGGCCGTTTGCCGTGGTTCGCTTTTTTCATGCGCAGCTTTTTGAGCTTGCGACGCCGCTTGCTCGCCATGGTTTCTCCCATATCGGGGACGGTCAGCCCCGCCTTGTACCGGTCAGCGGCACAGCGTGTCAAGAAAAGAGGGCTAAACGCGCACCCATTGTTACGCATTTTGCCCGCACGATATCTTAGCACGAGCTCGGAGCAAGGGTGCGAGTTCGGACGGAGCAGCCGCGCAGTGACGGCATGGCGGGAGGTTACCGCGGACCGTCACGAAATCGTCATCAAAATCGAATGCAACGGTCATGTCGGGATCGTACCTTATCTCTAAGAATTGACGGCGCTGCGACGGACGCCCGCGCAGACAGGAGGTTATCCGCTAACATCGCAATCATCCAGGACTGCCGGCCGTACAGGTGATCACATGATTCGGGGACCGCTCAAGATACTGAGGATCGAAGCAATCCTGAGAGGTCATTCGAGGCGGTCGCCCACCGGCCTCTGGATCACGGTGGTGGGACTGGAGCATGAGCCCTTCACTGTGTTGGCGGTCGGTCTAGTGGTCGGAGGTCGACCGGACATCGTATGGGCCAACGCTCCGGGGCGCTTTCTGCGGCGGCGAGGTTGGACCGTGACGAAAAAGCGGCCGGTCAGCATCTGCTTTCCGCTCGACAGCTTGCAGGTTCCGGTGACGTCTCCGGGTCAACAACTTACAGATGCCGAGATCGGCGTTGAAAGCGTCGTCGTCAGTCTTTCGAACGGTATCCAGATGCGCCAGCGCATCTACGAAATCGCGCACGAAACGAAACGCACCCGAAGGTTCTTGCCCCATTTCGGGCGAGATGACGATACGCCCTGAGAGGCCTTGGCCGGCACCGGCTACTCAGGCCCTCCTAGCCTTATGCCGGTTCCACCGTTCCCCCATAGGAGTTTCCATCAAACGAAGAGTTGGGCCTCGCTCGATTCCGCTTCTCAGACCACCTATCCTGGTGGTCTGCATCGGTCGACGGACGCGGCGGTTTTATCGGTTCCATCGCCCTCGGAGTGAGGCGCGGGTAACGTGCTTAAATGGAATGGGGACGCAGTACTACTAAGGAGAGGACCATGTTCCGGCTCTGCTCTGCCCGCACCGCGCGCCTTGCCATCTGTGTGACGGCTTTGAGCCTGGGCTTGCAAACCGGCGGAGAGCTTGCGCCTGGGGCTCACGCCGCAAGCTCGAAGTCTGCCGCCAGCCGGAACTCGTCGGCGAGCAATCAGCCCATGATGGGCAAGCTACACAGTGCGACTAAGAATGCGTTCATGCTGCTGCTGCCGGGCAGCAAGAAACTTACCCACATCCAGCTCAACGCCAAGACGCGGTACATCGTAAACGGAAAACGCGTCGCGAAACAGCCTGCGTTCACGAGGGGGTTGCTGATCAGCGTCGTGACTATAGAGTCAAAGGGCTCGTACACCGCGCGGATCGTGATCGTGGGCTGGAATGCTCAGGCGGCGCCGGGTGCGGTTGGCCGACTGCCGGCTCGCAGCCCCACCGCCTTGCCGCCCGGAACGATCTCGCTCGCCGGAGCCGTCACGCTCACGTCAGCCGCCTCGGTAACGCTGAAGACGTTGGCCGGGACCGAGACGATCAAACTGACCGTCGCGACACGCTACATCGTGAAAGGCAAATCGTCGTCATCCAAACCCATCCTCCACGCCGGAGAAACAGTGCGAATCGCGGCGGTGCAATCCCATGGCGTGCTCGTGGGTAAGGTCTTTACGGTCGGCTAATACCGAATACGCGGCCACCGGGAAGGCGTCATCGAGGTGCCTCCCCGTTCTCGCGTTTAGAGCATGCACGGACGTCTAGACATTTTCCCGAATCGATTCGCAGTCCGATTGTCACAGCGTACAGCCTATGAGGAAACCGTGGAGAGCCGTACCTGGTCGTAACAGGAGCTGCAGTACACCGGGCGGTCGTTCCGGGGCATGAAAGGCACCTGGGTCTGCACTCCGCAGCGATCGCATACCGCGGGGAAGAATTCGCGGGGGCGTGAACCCGGCGCATGACCGCCACTTTCACGGGCCTTTTTCGCGGCGGCCCGACAGGCGGGGCAGCGCGCAGGGGAATTGGCCAGATGTTTCGACTCGTAAAAGACCTGTTCGCCTGCCGTCCAATCGAACCGATTTCCACAGTCGCGACATTGCAACGTCTGATCCGCGTACGTCGAGTGCATGCTCTCCCCCTCCTCGCTAGCCCGGCCGACAGTCGAGTTTGGCTGCGAAATAGGTTCAAATTGCTGAGATTATACCTCTGAAAGGCTCAATTGACAAGGGCTTCTCAGGTGGTTTCTCAGGTCTCGTTCAGGGATAGAACCGTATACTCAGGTGGTGACCCGACGAGGGCTTCGATGAGCGGAGGAACGACGCAATAGCACCACGGATACAGGACTGGATCTCGATCTTTCTCGGGATCATCGTGGAGGCAACGCCCTTCCTCTTGCTGGGAGTGGTGGTCTCCGCGTTGGTCCATGTTTTTGTGACGGAAGATGCACTGCTGAGGTTCGTTCCCAAGAACCCGATCCTTTCGCTGGTGCCCGCTATTGGTGTCGGCATGCTGATGCCGGTGTGCGAGTGTGGAAATGTAGCCGTCGCTCGACGCTTTCTGGCGAAAGGTGTGCCGGCGTCGGCCTGTGTCACCTTCCTGTTGGCCGCCCCGATCTTGAATCCGGTCGCGCTCTTTGCCACCGCAACAGCGTTCCGCTACGAGCCCTCGATGGTGTGGCTGCGGGGTGGACTCGCTTTTGTGGTGGCGGCGCTCGTCGGTCTCATGATCGGCCGGTGGGGACGTGGGGAGGAGTTGCTCGCCTCGGGTCTGCAACGCGATCACAATCACGGTCATCACCATGACCATAACCACCATGATTACGGCTCGCCACATGCTGTGAGTCGAGTGCGAGGAACGGTCCAGAAGCTCGGTCAGGCCTCCCAGCAGGCCGGTAGCGAATTCATGACCATGATGCAGGTTCTGGTAATCGGTGCTTCGGTAGCGTCCGCGACGCAGGTCTTGATTCCTCGCTCCTCGATCACGGGAATTGGAGCCGGCGTGGTGTTATCAATCATCGCCATGATGAGCTTGGCATTTGTGCTGTCAATCTGTTCCACGGTCGATGCCTTTTTTGCTCTGTCCTACTCGAACATCTTCCCGACGCCGGCTTTGCTTGCCTTTCTTGTCTTTGGCCCCATGGTATCGATGAAATCGGTCGGCATGATGCTCACCGCATTCAAACCACGCGTCGTGTTCGCGATGGTTGCGGTGACGGTCGAGTTGATTTTTGTGTCCGCGTTACTGCTTAACCTCAAAGGGGCATTCGCGTGACAGTCCATCTGGAGCGGTCTCGGGGTCGAACGACAGCGTTGCCGATCGATCTCAAGCCGTTCCTCCCGTCATTTCTGCTCGGGGGCTACGGCATCTTCATCCTGTCCCTGTTTTTTCGCCATGTCATGACTTGGTACATCAATCCAGGGTATGTCTGGTCGACGACCTTGGCCGGCGCGGTCCTGCTTGGAATCGGCGCGGTCGGTCTAGCACGGCGGCAATCGCCCGCGTGCGAGAGCTGTGGCACCGACTGTGATTGCGGCTGCCGGGAGCCTTCGCCGCGCATTTGGACGTATGCGCTACTGTCTCTCCCGTTGGTCCTGGCACTTATATTTCCGCCGCGCGGTCTGGCCGCCTTTTCGGCCAATGAGCGCGGTCCTCAGATCGCGGGTGTCAACGCTGTGCACGGCGTGAACGCCATACGCCGCGTCAGCCTGTCGGTCGACACCCGGTCATTCAGCATGCAGGACTGGGTCGGCGCCCTATCGGCAGACCCGAACCCGCGTGATTACAAGGGCAAGCCGGTTCGCGTGTCCGGAATGATACTGCACGCGTCGGCCAGCGTGCCGATGGGGTACGTCATGGTGATGCGCTATCTGGTCACCTGCTGCATCGCCGATGCACGGCCAGTGGGCGTCATCGTGAAAGACTCTTCGCACGGAGCGCTGCGGGACAACCAGTGGGTAACGGTCACCGGAACGATGGGCTCGACGAATGACGCCGGTCAACAGGTGACCGTGGTGAATCCCACCGGCATTGTGCGGATCAAGAGCGGCAACCCTTACATCTACTAGCGATATACCATCAGATGGATACCCTCGAGAACAAGGAACGCGCGTGATACACCTCTTGCTCGCTGCCAGGTGCAACGCCCAATGCGGTCAGGCGATCGCTCGAGTCGTCTACTTCCTGTACCGCATGATCTACCACGTGTGGGGTATTTCAGGCGTGATGAAGACTGGTGGGGCGGCTATCAGTTTGTATGGAGGCGGCCGCATGGCCTACCTAGTACACAAGCCGCTTGAACCGTTCCGCGGCGAGATTTACCTGGTCGACGACCACTACGTGGTGAACGTGGATCGACGAATGCGGTGACGCTACCGCGTTCATTCGTTCGATCTCCCGCGGCGAGGTGGAAGATAGGGGTTGAGCCGTGATTGGCGGCGTCGATTCAAAAACGTCGCTCCCGCGAGCATGACGTAGAGGAGGACGATCGCTCCAATCGCAACCAGAAGAATGAGCGTCACTTCCCGATCTCTCTCACATGCCAGCCCTTCATAGAGTCCGTATCGTACATGCACTCTATTGGCTTCGGATGTAGACGTATAGGGCCAAAGGTCATAGCGCCGGGTCAGTCGTTATGCTCTACTGCTTCGTGGCGACTGGTTATCCAGTACGTCCTAGATCTCTTCCTTCTTCGGGGCGTGAGGACCTCGTAGTCCTGCTCTGCGTGCAGGTCGCCAGAACAGAAGCCAATACTGCTACCTAGGGTCGGAGTGGGTCCGC
>CAAGKR010291337.1_pt1 | contig 12700 bp, 11 predicted proteins | sample 2556971 | NCBI WGS metagenome assembly CAAGKR01 (sample SAMEA5207829, study PRJEB30636) | soil metagenome | biome: forest; feature: boreal; material: soil | place: USA | collected 2011-09 | depth 1 m | reverse complement strand
GATGAACGTTCTCGCTGGAGACCGCTGCAGCCGCTGGAGTCCAGGTCAACGCATCGCGTTCACCGCTCGAGCCGGCTGGAACCGCTCCACTCCGCTCCAATGGAGTAGCAGATGGAGTAGCAACGCGCGGCACGAAGCCGAGATGGTGTTCGGTTCGAACGCGCGACTCGCGGCTTGCACCAACCCCCGCTCACGTTTAGGAACCGCGCACCCCGAAGTGATGCGCCTCTTGTTGTCAAGCGGCTCGTAGGTCGCCTTGCGCGGCTTCGTGCTGTTGGGTCGCGATGACGTCCTGCACGTGGGGGAAGAGCTCCCGGGCGACGTAACGCTTGAGGCAACGGATGATCTCTTGTTTGCTGAGCCCGTCGCCGGTTCGCCGGGCGATGTAGTCCTTGGTCGGCTGGTGTGAGGTCATGCGCACGATGACGATGCGCCACAACGCCGAGTTCGCGTGACGGTCGCCGCCGCGGTTGAGGCGATGCCGGTTCGTCTTGCCCGACGACGCTTTGACCGGTGACGAACCGCACAGCGCGGCGAACGCCGATTCGTGTGTGAGCCGGTCGGGGTTGTCGCCGGCGGTGACGAGCAGTTGGCCGGCGGTGTCGGGCCCGACACCATGCACGGCGAGTAACGATGCTGCGATATCGGTGAGGATGGTCTTGATGCGCGCGTCGAGCTCGCCGATCTCGCCAGCGAGGTCTCTCCAGCGGCGTGCCACGGAGGCGAGCGCGTAACGCGATGCCCCCTCCGGGGTGGTGGCGTTCCGGGGCCGCCAACTCGCGGCAAGGGCGAGCTTCTTCTTGAACGTCAGCGCGCGCAGCTGAGCACGAACCGGGTCGGGGGCGGTGTCGATGAGGCTGTGCAACTGGTTCGCGGCGGCGGTGCGGGCCTTCATCGCGCCACCTCGAGCGACTCGCAGCTGACGTAACGCCTCGATCGGACCGGTACCCGCTTTCGGGGTCACGGTCGCGTCGCCGGCGAGCACCGCCCGGGCTGCGGCTTCGGCGTCGACCGTGTCGGACTTCCCCCGCCGGCGACGGTTCTGTCGGTTGGGTCGGTTGACCTCCACCACCCGCACCCCGCGTTCGGTGAGCGAGCGGGCCAGGCCCGCACCCCACGACCCGCAGCCCTCGACACCGACCGCCACGACCTCACCGAAACCACCCAGCCACACGAACAGCTGTCGATACCCGTGACGAGTCGTCGGAAACGACGCCGTGCCCAAGACCCGGCCGACATCGTCGATCACCGCCGCGACATGCACGTCCTTGTGGGTATCGACACCGCCGAGAACCCTGCGCGGTTCACAAGATTGCGCGAATGTGGTCATGCCACTCCTTCCATCAACAGGATCGGATGGCACGCACCGCCGGGCGGGCGGACAGGACAGTGATCGGGCCTCTCGCACAGGCGCCTCTTCGGTCACGTTCGCCCAACCGGTGCGTGCAACACGCAGGGCCTCGCTCACCCGGCCGACTGATCACTTCAAAGGCACCACGCACAGGGCCGGCCGTTCGGCGGGTCAGACCGAGTGAGCGAGACCCTCCACCTTCCCTACCAGCGCGACAACCACGCCGCGTGGATCATCACTGCCGTTCGGTGCGCGCTGCCGTCGCGATTCTGTGCGCGTTCTGTCGCGGCGTTCCGTGCGACGAGCGCGAGCGCGGATCGGCAGATAGGAGCGGACATCAAGGAAGAGTTTCGCCGTCTTGATTGATCAGCGGGTGATGCCTGCCTGCTCCAGCGGCTTGGCGTAGGAGGGTCAGCCGAAGACGATTGGAAACTCGTCGATTCGTGCCATCAAATCTGCAACGGGCGTCACGGGATACACCTCAACCGTGTTCCATTGCGAGAGCCCGCTGTCGTAGACAAGTTTGGCGACTGCCTCGATGGACGGTGCCTGGACTACTGAGATGGTGCGGTGGCCCGGGTCAAGGTGGAGAGGTTGAACCTCGAAGACGACACCGGCCTCGGCGGCGAGGTTCGGCAGGTTCTGGCCGAGGCCCTCCAGGGCACGGGCACGCGACTTTGCGTTCGACGAGGGGCAGATATCGGGTGAGTGGTCGGCGAGGATTACGTACTGGGGCACGAGTCACTCCTGTTCGTGGCCTTCTGGAGCGTTACTGGGTTTGGCGCTCAATCGTTCCATTCCGCTCCGAGCACGTCCAGATTGCTCAGCCCAACATCGACGCGGCATTCCCTCTCGCCGGAAGGCGGCTCGGCGCTGCGGGACGACTCCACGCGAGAGAGCCCCAGTGAGCGAGATCAGGCAGATCTGGCGCGGCACTTATCGTGCAGACGCACCGGGCTTCGTGAGGTGAGAGCGGCTCGTACTCTCAAGTCTCAAAGGGGTCCGTGGTGACGAACATGGGTGGGAAACGACAGCTACCCTCCGGTCACGTCCCCTGGGCCCGTGCAGCGGCCGATTGCGTCGGTGTGGAACGTCCCGTCGGCGCAGGGCAGGTCGGGGTTCTCGTGGGAGAAGACGCCGGCCGAGCTCTCCCAACCCGGGACCACCCACGCGTGCACCATCCAGGTCGTCGTCTGCATGTACCTGCCGCCCTTCGCGGCGCACTGGGCCTGCGTGACGTCGGCGTCGACGGGGAAGATGACGTTGGCGCCCTTCAAGCACACGCCGCTGTGGCGGTGCCAGTGGTCGTTCGGGCCGGCGAAGCCCTCGGGCGCGGCACCGCTCTCGCCCATGCCGAGGTACATGAGGCCGACGACCTGGGAGGTCGGGCTCGTGCCGTCGTAGATCAACGTCGGCGGCTTGGACGGGTCGAAGCCGCCGAAGAGGCCGCCGCCGAATCCGATATAGTGCGCGCCGGCACCCGGTCCATATCCCCCGCCGACCAGGTGGTAGCCGGCTCGCTCCGCGTCCGCGACCGTCGGGTACTGCAGCGCCGTTGTCCGCGCCGCCGTGAGCTGGTCCGCGAGCACCGCCCGGGTCTGCGAATCGAGCAGTTTGTCGGGCTGCTGCTCCTGAGCGACGTCGTGGGCCTTGACCCCGTGGATCACGTGACCGTTCAGATCCGTCAGCGGCTGCGACGCCGATGTCGAAGTCGCGCCGTGGGTGTGGCCGGTCGCACCGTGCGCGACCGCGGCGTGGTCGCGAGCCTCCGGAGCGGCGATGAGCGCGGAGGTGAGGGCGAGCACGCCGACGACTGCGACCAACGAGTAGGTGCGCGATCGCGACCGGCGCACCATAGGTGAGAGGAGCGTCGCGCCGAGCACGATGGTGAAGGCCTCCATCACCACCGTGACGCCGTCGACGACGGTCACCGATTCGGCGTGTCCGGCGTGCGCGCCAAAGGGCAGGCCCCACGTCCGACTGACCGCCCACGCCGCGATGGAGGCGGCACTCAGTGCGACGATTGCGCCCACGACAGCGCGGGAGGGCCGCAGCAGCACCGCAACCGCCAACGCGATCTGGAGCCAGGCGGCGACTAGGAAACCGACGCCCTCGGCCGTCGATTCGCCGAAGTGCGACGGCGCCAGCGCAAAATGCACGGCGCCGGCACCCACCAGCAGCGCGGCTACCAGCCACTGCACCCACCCGACGGTCGTCGCCCGGTTGGTCCCCGATGGGCGCGGTGATGGCAGCGGTGCGGGCGTGAGGAGCCCGGGCCGATCGAGAACGGTCGCCATGACGAATCCCCCGATTCCCCTGGACGTGAACGCCCTGGACAGCATCCCTCTCGGCGAGACGCTACATGAATCGACGCACGTGCAGCCCGGTTCCTTGCATATTTCCGAGCCGGGCCACGACCGAAAGCACCTGATACCTCGATGCCAACAGCCTGTGCATCAGCGCCCGGACCGCGCTAGCCGCGCCAGCACGTCCCTGAGCGCAGAACAACGACGCGACCGAGCGATGCCTCTTTGTTTGTCAAGAGGCGTTCGTGGGTGTCGCGGGCGCAGCCGATCGAGTTCCAGGGGATCCGCGAGCGGTTCTTGCCCGAGTGCACCGCGCACACCAAGGCCCAGCATCACAAGAGCAAGTTCGCGCTCCGCGCCGCGGCGATGATCCGCGCTGGTGTCGATCCGGGACTGCTCGACGAGGTCATTTGGTGGCAGATCGACGACCTGTGGGTCTGGGCCCTCGACGCACTCGCGGTCTACGTGCGGGTCGCGTCTGACCGCATTGGGTTGCCGATCGCGGACGTTTGCACGCGGCTCGCCGAACGTCACGAGGTCGATCTCCACGCGTCGGGCTGAGGTACAGAACGTTCACTTGGTGGGACAAGCCGTTCCATGTGAGAACAACGCTGGTACGAACACCGAACGACGCGCCCAGCCGCTCCCGATCCGGCGATCGGGCGCGTGCGCGAGATGTGCCGTCGCGGCTTCAGCGGTTCCATCCCTGTCGAGGTCGAAGAGTTACTCCCTTCTTCCTGAGCCAGTAGTAGACGCTGGTGGGGTACACGGCGAAGCTTTCGGCGATTCTGGCCAACGACCAACCGTCGTTGTAGAGCCGGATGGCTTCGTCGATCTGGCCGGGGTCGAGGCCACCGCGGCGATTCGTCACACCGTGGCGATCCAAATGGGCTGCCACGGTCCCTCGATGAACTTGGAAGTCCTGCGCCAAGTCCTTGAGGCTCCTGCCGGCGCGGTAGTGGCCGACCAATGCTGCGACCTCGGTTTGGCTCAGCCGGCGTTGCGCCTGCTTCGGCTCCCTGTCGGGGAGGAGCTCCGTCTCGCCAGTGCCGCACTTGGAAAGGGCCCGCCGGATGGCCTTCAGGGGCGATTCATGGTTCGAGTAGCGTCCCAGCAGGTCCACTTCGTTGTGGTTTGCACAACATTGCGGCTTCCAGGTAGAGCTACACGAGGCTCGAGGGGCTCGAGTCACATCGACTGTGTGTCGCCTCGCTCGTTCGAGTTGTCGCGCTGCCGCTGTATGCGATCGGTCAGCGGCTCAGCATCGAGATGAAGCACCGATGCCGAACCACCTGTCGATCACGTGAACACGTCACGCGACCACTCGGCCAGCTGCGGCACCAGCAGGGGCCAGCGCTCGAAGAGGTTCCCGTTCGCTTGGTGATCCAACTGGCGCTCGATCCACTCGCGGTCGCCCCAGGGGGGCTCCACGAGTCGGGCGCTCGGGAGCGCTTCGGCAACCGCCTCCGACGTCGCGCGTGTGTGGTACGCATCGCTCTCACCGCTGCGGAACACCAACGCCGGGAGGTCGAGGGCGCGCGCGTCGTCGCTGGCGAGCCCGGGAACCAGTTCGTCACCGCAGGGGCAGTACGCCAGCATCCACCGTTCCATCGTCGTGATGAACTCGCGCCGATCCTGGTTCAGGAAGCGCTGACGGTTTGACGGGTTCCGTCGGAGCACCTCCTCCCACTCCGGGAGGGCGACGACGTCGTCCATGCCGCCTTCCCAGGCCTTGACGAGCGACTGCCCGCAGTAGTGCATGCCCAGGCTCATGAGCCCGAAGGCACCGCCGCTGATCCACCACACCGCGAGACCCGAGGCGACCTCGCGGTGGCGCGCGGCCGTGAGCATCGACACCCGCGCACCACCCGAACCTCCCGCGATCACGGCCGGCGTCATGTCGAGGTGCGTGAGCAGCGCGGCCAGCGTGTCGGCCTGCACCGCCGACTCCGACGATCCGGTGAAGCACACGTCGGACTCGCCGCAGTTGGGCCGGTTCCAGATCAGCACTCGGTTCCCTTCCTTGGCGAGTCCCTCGGCCAGCTCCCGGACCCCGGGGACGTCCTTGCTGAACCGGCCGCCGGGCGTGATCACCCAAGGCATGCCTTCACCGATGACCTCGTACGAGATGGACAAGCCGTCGACCGTTGCGTGAGCCATGCGGGGACCCTAACGTCGTCGTCGATGCTGAACAACGACACGCTGATCATCGACGCCGACTCGCACTGGTCGGAGACACCGGACTTCTTCACCAATCTCGCTCCGCCCGAGTACAAGGACCGGGTGCCGCGGGTGGAGGAGATCGACGGCAAGACGATGTGGGTGCTCAACGGGCACGTGCTCGGGCAGACTGGCGCGGGCGGTGTCATCGGCCGTGACGGGAGGAAGGAGAGCGCCGACGTGGCGCTCAACCACTGGACGATCGACCAGATCCACGTCGGCGCCTACGACCCGAAGGTGCGACTCGAGGTCCTGGACGAGTGCGGCATCGACGCCCAGGTCATCTTCCCGAACACGATCGGGCTCGGCGGGCAGTACCTCGGCATGCTCGAGGACGACGCGCTGTGCCGTCTGGTGATCGAGCTCTACAACGACCGGATGGCGGAGATCCAGGCCGAGTCGGGCAACCGCCTGCTCGGGATGCCCTTGATGCCGGCGTGGGACATCGACACATGCGTCGCCGAGGCCAAGCGAGTCGGTGCGCTCGGGGCGCGTGGTGTGAACATGACGTCGGACCCGCAGGATCTCGGCGCGCCCGACCTCGCCAACCGGGCATGGGATCCCTTCTGGGAGACCTGCACGGAGCTCCAGCTCCCGGTGCACTTCCACATCGGCGCCAGCTCCACCGCCATGTCGTTCTACGGCCAGTACCCGTGGGACTCGCATCCCATGAACACGAAGCTCGCCATCGGTGGCACCCTCTTGTTCATCGGCAACGCGCGTGTGGTGACGAACGCGATCCTGTCGGGGATGTTCGACCGCCATCCCGATCTGAAGATGGTCTCGGTGGAGAGCGGCGTCGGATGGATCCCCTTCATCCTCGAGACGCTCGACTACGAGATGGCGGAGAACGCCCCCAACGAGTTGGCACAGCTGAAGAAGATGCCGTCGGAGTACTTCCGGAGCAACTTCTACGCGACGTTCTGGTTCGAGAACAACCGCAACAAGCTCCCGGAGCTCATCGACGCGGTCGGCGAGGACAGCATCCTGTTCGAGACCGACTTCCCGCACCCGACGTGTCTCTATCCGAATCCGCTCGGGACGGTCGAGGCGAAGATGGCCACGCTCGCACCAGAGGTGCGCAAGAAGATCTACGGCGAGAACGCGCGCAAGCTGTATCGGCTCTGAGCACGGAAACGACCATGAACACGATTGGGCACTGGGTCGGCGGTCGAGCCGTCGCCGGGACGTCGGGTCGAACCGCGCCGGTCTTCGACCCGGCGCGGGGACTGCAGACCGGGGAGGTCGCGCTCGCCTCGGCCGCAGAAGTCGGCGACATCGTCAAGGTGGCAGTGGACGCATCGGTCGGCTGGGGCGCGTCTCCGTCGAGCCACCGCGCCGGGATGCTGTTCCGCCTTCGCGAGCTTCTCGATGCCCATCGCGACGAGCTGGCGGCGATCGTCACGAGCGAGCACGGCAAGGTGTTCGAAGACGCGCAGGGCGAGGTCGCTCGCGGTCTCGAGTGCGTCGAGTTCGCGTGTGGTGTGCCCCATCTCTTGAAGGGTGAGCACAGCTCGGAGGTGTCGCGCGGTGTCGACGTGCACACCGTGCTGCAACCAGTGGGCGCCGTCGTCGGCATCACGCCGTTCAACTTCCCGGTCATGGTCCCGTTGTGGATGCTGGCCAACGCGCTGGCGTGCGGCAACGCGTTCGTCTTGAAGCCCTCGGAGAAGGACCCTTCGGCTGCGCTGGTCCTGGCGGAACTGGTGCAGCGGGCCGGTTTCCCCGATGGCGTCTTCAATGTCGTCCACGGCGACGCCGAAGCAGTGGATGCCCTGTTGACCCATGCTGATGTCGACGCGGTGTCGTTCGTGGGCAGCACGGCCGTCGCCCGACACGTCTATGAGACCGGCACGGCCCACGGCAAGCGGGTCCAGGCGCTCGGTGGAGCGAAGAACCACATGGTCGTGCTGGCCGATGCCGACATCGACGCGGCCGCCGACGCCGCGATCTCCGCGGCCTACGGTTCGGCCGGAGAGCGCTGCATGGCGATCTCGGTCCTCGTCGCGGTCGGACCGGTCGCCGACCCGCTCGTCGACGCCATCGCGGCGCGGATCCCTGACGTCGTCGTCGGCCCGGGGAACCAACCCACCTCGATGATGGGTCCGCTCATCACCGCAGAGCACCGCGACCGCGTTCGCTCCTACATCGAACGTGCGCCCGACGAGGGCGCGACGGTCGTCGTCGACGGCACCGCCGCGGCGAGCGGTGACGGCTTCTTCGTCGGGTGTTCGTTGGTCGACGGTGTCGAACCGGGGATGCGCGTCTACGACGACGAGATCTTCGGGCCGGTGCTGAGTGTGGTGCGCGTCGCCAACTTCGACGACGCGCTGGCCCTCGTCAACGCGAATCCCTACGGCAACGGTGTCGCACTCTTCACACGCGACGGCGGCGCGGCGCGGCGGTTCGAACGTGAGGTGCAGGTCGGCATGGTCGGGATCAACGTGCCGATCCCCGTGCCCGTTGCGTCGCACTCGTTCGGCGGTTGGAAGGCGTCCCTGTTCGGTGACACCACGATGTACGGACCCGAAGGTATCCATTTCTACACCCGCCCCAAGGTCGTCACGTCCCGGTGGCCGGACCCCGCCACCAGCGTCATCGACCTCGGCTTCCGGTCGAACACCTGACGGAGTGTCTCGCCCGATGACGAATGCCGACGCGTCTCTCCAGCCTCGCCCGCTGCCGGAGCTCACGCCCGAGAACGACTTCTTCTGGACCGCGGGCAGAGACGGTGCGTTGCGGGTGCAGCGCAGCATCCCTTGTGGAGCGCTGCTCTTCCCGCCGACCCCGGTTTGCCCGTATTGCGATTCCACCGAGATCGACGTCGTGGAGGTTTCGGGCCGCGGCACCGTGGTGGGGTGCACGGTGAACGTGCACCAGTGGCTGCCTGCGATGACGCCGCCGTATGTCATCGCGATCGTCGCGCTCGAGGAAGACGACCGTGTCCGCCTGACCACGAATGTGGTCGGGTGTGCGCCCGATTCGGTGCATCCGGGCATGAGGGTGGCGGTGGAGTTCCAGCAGCACGACGACGTCTGGCTCCCACTGTTCGTGCCCACCGGCGATCCCGAGCCCGGTCCGCTGCCTGCCGAAGACGAGACAAAGCGGCGCGTACGGCCGATGGCGTCGTCCGACAAGTTCGAGGACAAGGTGGCCATCTCGGGGATCGGGATGTCCGAACTCGGTCGTCGGCTGATGCGCGACCCGCTCTCGCTCGCCGTCGAAGCGTGTGTGCGCGCCATCGACGACGCCGGCCTCCGACGGGAAGACATTGATGGGCTCTCGACGTACCCGGGCTCCGGCGTGGGTAGCGGTCACTCGGAGGGCGGCGTCACCGCGGTGGAGAACGCCTTGCGCCTGCGCCCGACGTGGATCAGTGGCGGGTCGGAGACACCCGGGCAGTCGGGCTCGATCGTGAACGCGATGCTCGCGGTGGCCTCAGGTCTGTGCCGGCACGTGCTGTGCTTCCGCACCGTGTGGGAGTCGACGCACGCGGAGCTCCAGCGCCAGGGACGTGCCCACCACGGTGGGGGCCGGGTGGCGGGCGACATGCAATGGCGGCTCCCGTTCGGCGCGATGTCGGCGGCGAACTGGATCGCGATGAATGCGTCGCTGCACATGCACCGCTACGGCACGCCGCGCGAGGCGCTGGGTTGGATCGCCTTGACGGCTCGGGCGAACGCGGCCCGCAATCCCGCCGCCATCTATCGCGAACCGCTCACGATGGACGACTACTTCTCCGCGCGCATGATCACCACGCCCTTCGGCCTCTACGACTGTGATGTTCCGTGCGACGGCGCGACTGCGTTCGTTGTGTCTGCAGTCGAAGCCGCCCGCGATCTCGCGAAACCACCCGTGCTCGTCGAGGCGGTGGGCACCCAGATCACCGAGCCGGTTTCGTGGGACCAGGGCACGCTGGAGCACGAACCGATGCTGGCCGGCCCGGCTGCGCATCTCTGGAGCCGTACCGACGCGCGACGGGTCGACGTCGACGTCGCGCTGTTGTACGACGGGTTCACGTTCAACTGTCTCTCGTGGATCGAAGCGCTCGGATTCTGCGCTACCGGCGAAGGCAAGGACTTCGTCGACGGCGGCGCGCGAATCGCGCTCGACGGTGAGCTGCCGCTCAACCCGCACGGCGGACAGCTCTCGGCCGGCCGCACCCACGGGTACGGATTCGTGCACGAGGCGGCAGTACAACTCCGGGGCGAAGCAGGTGATCGCCAGGTACGGGGCGCGCAACTTGCGGTGGTGAGCACCGGTGGTGGAACGCCCGGAGGATGTTTCCTTCTTCGGAGCGAATAACATTTCCGGTCCGCGAAGAACGGCGGATGAGACAGGAGCGCCTCCATGGCCACGATCGAAACCGACCGCCCAGGGACCGTCCACGGCGAAGTGCGCATGCTCATCGACGGCGAGTTGGTGGAAGCCGTGTCCGGTAAGCGTTTCGAAAACGTCAACCCCGCCACCGAGGAGGTCCTCGGCGAGGTGGCCGACGCGGCCGTCGAAGATGTGCGGCGCGCCATCACCGCGGCTCGCCGCGCGTTCGACGAGACCGACTGGTCGACGAACCACGCCTTCCGCAAGCGCTGCCTCGAGCAGTTGCAGGCTGCCATCGAGGGCGAGAAGGAGGCGTTGCGCGCCGAGCTCGTCGCCGAGGTGGGCACGCCGATCATCCTCACCTACGGTGCGCAGCTCGACGCTCCGCTCGAAGACGGCCTTACCTGGCCGGCGCGGACCATCGACACGTTCGAGTGGGAGCGCGACCTCGAAGAGGGTCACGCGTTCGGTGGGCGTGCCGCGCGCAAGGTCGTGAAGGAAGCCGCCGGCGTCGTGGGCGCGATCGTTCCGTGGAACTACCCGTTCGAGGTGTCGATCCAGAAGATCGGTCAGGCGCTCGCCACCGGCAACACGATGATCCTGAAACCCGCGCCGGACACGCCGTGGAACGCGACGCGCATCGGCCGCCTCGTCGCCGAGCAGACCGACATTCCCGCCGGCGTCTTCAACGTGGTGACGTCGTCCGACCACATGGTCGGTGAGGAGCTGGTGGTGAGCCCGCTCGTCGATCTCATCTCGTTCACGGGTTCAACCGCGACCGGTCGCCGCATCTTCGAGAAGGGTGCGGCGACGATGAAGCGGCTGTTCCTCGAGCTGGGCGGCAAGTCCGCCGACATCGTGCTCGACGACGCCGACCTCGAGGCCAAGATGTCGAGCGTCGCCACTGTGTGCGTGCACGGCGGACAGGGATGTGTGATGCCGACGCGACTCCTCGTTCCCCGCTCGCGGTATGACGAAGCCATCGAGATCGCCACGCCGGGCTTCGCAAACTTCCCGTACGGCGACCCCACGGACGCGGGGATGCTGCAGGGCCCGCAGGTCAGCGCCAAGCAGCGCGATCGCGTGCTCTCGTACGTCGAGAAGGGCAAAGAGGAAGGTGCCCGCGTCGTCGTCGGTGGTGGCCGTCCCGCGCAGTTCGAGAAGGGCTACTTCGTGGAGCCGACGCTCTTCGCCGATGTCGACAACTCGATGGCGATCGCCCGCGAGGAGATCTTCGGCCCCGTGCTCGTCGTCATCCCGTTCGACGACGACGACGACGCCGTGCGCATTGCCAACGACAACCAGTACGGCCTCGGCGGCTACGTCACGTCGGGTTCGGTCGAGCGGGCGATGGCGGTCGGACGCCGGCTCCGGGCCGGCACCATCAGCATCAATGGTGGGATCGCGTATGGCGCTGATGCCCCCTTTGGTGGCTACAAGGCCAGCGGCGTGGGTCGTCAGAATGGGATCGAGGGCTTCCAGCAGTACCTCGAGACCAAGACCATCGCCACCGGTCTCACCTGACCCGCGCCATCGCGACGTCAAACCGGATGCCGAGCAGGGATCGGGCTCAGCAGTCGCGCATCATGGCTGTGCTGGCTTGAACAGCGATTCTTCCATGATCGCCTTCATGTCGACGTCGACAAGCTCGATACGAATCCCGAGCGGGTCGCGGTGATAGGCGAACGTCGTGGGCGCCACGTTGCCGTCGCGGCCGCAGATCTGCAGCGGGCATTCCGACGCTGAGAAGCGAGTCGAATCGGCGGTGAGACTCTCGGACCAGAAGCCAATGTGGTGCAAGTTCGAGTAGTCGTTGCATTCCCACACCGTGCCAGGGATCTCTTCGATGAGCTCCAGGTGAGGGGCTGACGTCGAGTAGCAGAGACGGTTCGGCACCTCCAGCTCCCTTCCCGAAGCGTCACGTATCGGGAGCGTGTCGACCTCGACAATCGGTCCCCAGGTCACTCCGAAGAGCTCAGTGAGCCTCGCGAGTCCAGCTTCGAGGTCGGGCACGACGATGCCAATGTGGTAGTGCGCACTCGAGACCATTCGATTCGCCATTCTCCTTCGTCGCGGTGCGGTCCAGTGAGGACAGAATCTGACTCCGGGCTCGCTCTTCACAACCCGCGTGGCATCTCACTGTTGTTGACCGTACTCAAGCCGCGGACCGATGACCGCAGCCGAAACGGTCGACTTGGCCGAGCAGGGCACAACGGTGCCGCCGTTGATAGCTTCGCCCGCTGATCGGGCGCACGCTCTGCTGCGCCCGAGGGAAGGACGGCTCGGTGGCCAAGCGCACGAGGTACTCGGAGTACAAGGACCGGTACGCGAACTACACGTTCGAGCTGAGCGAAGAGGGCATCCTCTGAGGATGACCCGTTCGCCGTGGAACTTCGTGGCGGCCTCCTGATGGATCATACGTTCAGGCTGTGACAGCTACGGGTGTGTCGTCGACGCGCGTGTTGATGGTGTGTGCGAGTGCGGCGGCGAGTTGGGGGAGTTG
>CAAGKR010285936.1_pt1 | contig 12701 bp, 8 predicted proteins | sample 2556971 | NCBI WGS metagenome assembly CAAGKR01 (sample SAMEA5207829, study PRJEB30636) | soil metagenome | biome: forest; feature: boreal; material: soil | place: USA | collected 2011-09 | depth 1 m | reverse complement strand
GAGTGCCAGCGCAGTGCCAAGACCCGCTGGAATTCGGGGCAAAGGCGCTTCTTCCCGGGCTTCTTTCATGTACATCACAACGATGACGCGGAGATAGTAATAGGCCGCCACGGCGCTGTTTAGCACGCCGATGATGGTGAGGCCGACAAGATTCGCCTGCAAAGCCGCGCTGAATACATAAAATTTAGCGAAAAAACCGCCGGTCATCGGGATTCCGATCAGAGACAGAAGAAAAATCGTTAGCGTGAACGCCAACAGCGGGGAGCGGCGTCCGAGCCCGGCATAGTCTTCGAGGGTCACGTAACGCTCACCCGCGCCTCCAAAATGGCTCACAACTGCGAATGCTCCAACGTTCATTGCGGCGTAGGAAGCGGTGTAAAACATCGCAGAGGGTATGCCGTCATGCGGCAGGGCCGCAAATGCCACCAACAAATATCCGGCGTGAGCGATGGAAGAGTAGGCCAGCAGCCGCTTGATGTTGTCCTGCACTAACGCCCCGATGTTCCCCAGCGTCATGGAAAGTGCGGCCATGACCCAGATAAGCCATACCCCGCCCGGTGCGTGGGCTTCAAATACGATGCGGAGAAACACTGCAAACGCGGCCGCCTTCGGCGCGGTTGACATGAATCCGACAATAGGCGAGGGCGCGCCCTCGTAAACGTCGGGCGTCCAGATATGAAACGGCGCCGCAGCCACTTTGAAACCGAGCCCGACGAACATCAGCGCGATTCCGACATAAGCCAACACCGGAATGTTTCCCGAGCCGAGTACAACGCCGATTACCGGGATGCTCGTCGAACCGGTTGCGCCGAACATCAGGGCTACGCCGTAAAGAAAGAACGCAGTCGCGAAGGACCCCAACAAAAAATATTTCAGCGAAGATTCGCTGCTGATGGCCGCACGCCTGCGGAACCCCGCCAAAATATAAGTTGAAATCGAGGAAATTTCCAGAGCCACAAATATCAGTACGAGTTCCACCGCCGAAGACATCAGGCTCATTCCTACGGCGCCCAGCAAAATCAGGGCGTAATACTCGCCCGCAGGGATTTCCTGCACTTCCATGTACTCAAACGAAGTAAGAATCACGACCGCCGTTATTGCAGCCACCAGCACATGGAAAAATACGCTGAACGAATCTACCCGCACCATTTCCCAAAAACCGGTGCCGGGATATCGTGCCTGATAGACACTGGCCGCAATCGCGGCAAGAGACCCTATTAAGGCGATCATCCCGAGCGTTCGCTGGCTGCGCCGGGCATTCATCAACGGATCAAGCAGCATGATGATCATGCCGAAGACTGACAACACAATCTCCGGCAGAATGCGGACGTAATCCAGAAACTGAGGAAGCGGGTGCCCGGCAACGTTCACTGTCCGGCCACCTTGCTGGCAAGTTGGCTGATCGGCGCCAACACATTTTGTACCGAGGGATCAATTGCACTCAGCCAAAGCAGTGGCGCAACGCCCATTACCAGAGCCATTGCCGCGACCGGTACCAGCGCGGCGCGTTCGCGAAGATTCATGTCTGGAAGAGACTGATTGGATGGATGCGTAACCTTGCCGAAGAAAACCCGCTGATACATCCAAAGCAGATAGCACGCGCTCCAGATGACACCAGTCGCGGCCAAAATTCCGTACACCGCTCGCGCCTGAAATGCTCCGCTGAGAACCAGAAACTCTCCCACAAATCCATTCAATAAAGGAAGTCCAACCGAGGCCAGGACAATAAATAAAAAGTAGCTCGCGTACCTTGGCATGGGGGTCGCGAGGCCGCCAAATTCGGAAATGTCGTACGTATGTTTGCGCTCATAAAGTATCCCCGCCAGCATGAATAGTCCCCCGGTGGAAACTCCATGAGCCAGCATCACGTAAGTCGCGCCGTCCAAACCGATCTGGGTGAAACTGAAAATTCCCAGAACCACGAATCCAAGATGGCTGATGGAAGAGTACGCGATCAGCTTTTTTAGATTCGGTTGCACCATCGCAACCAATGCGCCGTAAATAATTCCGATCAGTGCAAGCACCATGATCCAGGAAGCGTTTCGCCGCGATTGCTCCGGGAAGAGGCCGAGGTTAAATCGCACCATTCCGTATGTGCCCATCTTCAGCAGAACGCCTGCCAGCAGCACGGACCCGGCGGTTGGAGCTTCGACGTGCGCATCGGGCAGCCATGTGTGGAACGGGAAAAGGGGGACCTTGACGGCGAAGGCGATAAAAAATCCCAGAAAAAGCCAGAGCGCCGCGCCGGAAAAATCCTGCACCTGTCCGGTGCGAATCGCATTTTGCACCGTCACAAAGTCGAATGATCCCACCCTTGCGTACAGCCACAAAATTGCCGCCAGCATAAACACGGACGCGATCATGGTAAAGAGAAAAAACTTAACCGCCGCATACACGCGCCTGCCGTGCCCATACATTCCGATCAGCAACGCCATCGGAATAAGCGTCGCTTCCCAAAAAAAATAAAAGAGAAACAAATCGAGCGACGTAAAAACGCCGATCAGCGCAGTCTCGAGAACCAGAAGCAGGATAAAGAATTCCTTCACCCGCTCGTGAATGGATTTCCATGAAATCAGCACGCACAGCGGCGTTAAAAATGTAGTAAGCACAATGAGCCACATGGAGATTCCATCAATGCCCATGTGGTAATGGATGTTCGGATGCGCAATCCAAACATTGTCGTGCTCGTATTGAAAGGCGGCCTGCGCGCGCTTGAAATGCGCGGGCAAATGCAGCGAAGCGACAAAGGTCAGCAGCGAAACCACAAGCGCAAAAACCCGAATGTCACGATCCCGCCGCGGAAAAAGCAAAAGCAGCAGCGCTCCCCCCAAGGGGATGAACGTGACGAGCGAGAGAATTGAGCTATCGAGGTCGGCCATGCTCATCGGAACGCCACCCAAATCATGTAGGCAATGACCGCCGCCGCGCCCATCGCAACCCATCCCGCGTACGAACGCACGTTTCCGGACTGCATGTGGCGCACCGTGTCAGAGACGTCGCGTGCTCCATCGGCGCTGCCATCTACGGCAGCATCGATCACTCCCTGATCAATGCCATGCCACAAAATTGCGCGCGAGCCATCAACCAAAGGCTTGACGAAGAGGGTCGCGTAGAATTCGTCAACGTAATACTTATGGAGCACGGCGTCATAGAAGCCGCCGAAGGCGCGCGCGATCTGCTGCGGAAGTTGCGGCCGGCGGAGATAAAGTAACCAGGCAAGGTAGAGGCCACTCAATGCCGCCGCCACTGAAATTCCTGTGAAAATCAACTCGGTGGCCGGGCCAGTCTTTGGCTCAGGCCCTTCCATTTGTTTCTCCGGAGGCGCGACTTCCCCGGGCCGCGATCTAACATCCGGCGTCGTCACATGAAACACCGGCCCCAGAAATTTATCGAACCGGTTATTCCCGCCAAGCGACCCCGGAACCCCAAACCATCCTCCCGCAATCGACAGCACCGCCAAAATCATCAGCGGAACCAGCATCACTGCCGGGCTTTCATGGATGCCGCTGTGCTCTGGCGCGGGCACTCCTGCCCGCGAGACGTGAGCATCAACATCCCCGTGTGACTCCTCCAAATCCCCCCGATATTCCCCAAAGAAAGTCATGAACCAAAGTCGGAACATATAAAACGATGTGAGAAAAGCCGTAAATAACCCAATCGACCAATAAATCCACGAAGCCTGATACGCCCGCCAAAGAATCTCGTCTTTGCTAAAAAATCCCGCAAACGGGGGAATCCCTGCAATCGCAAACGTAGCCGCCGTCATCGTCCAAAATGTCCATGGGATTTTTTTACGCAAGCCGCCCATGCGCCGCATGTCTTGCTCCCCACCCAGTCCATGAATTACAGATCCAGCGGCGAGGAACAGCAGTCCTTTGAAGAAGGCATGCGTCATCAGATGAAAGATGCCCGCTGAAAATGCCGCGACGCCGCATGCCATAAACATGTACCCAAGCTGCGAGATCGTCGAATAAGCGAGGACCTTCTTGATATCGGTCTGCACCACCCCGATCGTCGCGGCAAACAACGCGGTCAGCGTTCCAATAATCGCAACCACAGTCAACGCCGACGGCGCCCGCTCAAAAATCACATGCGACCGAGCGATCATGTATACGCCAGCCGTGACCATGGTCGCGGCGTGGATTAACGCGGAAACCGGAGTCGGTCCTTCCATCGCATCCGGCAGCCAGACGTAGAGCGGAATCTGTGCCGACTTGCCGCATGCCCCCACTAGAAGTAGCAGAGCGATCGTGGTGAGCAGACCCGCACCCGCGGTTTCAGGGCTTAACGGCGTCACCCGTTGAAAAACAGCGGTGAAATCAAGAGATCCGAAGTGTTGGATGAGGAGAAACAAAGCTATCAAGAATCCGAAATCTCCAATTCGGTTGACAATAAATGCTTTCTTGCCAGCCGATGCCGCCGAATCCTTGGTGAACCAAAATCCAATGAGCAGATATGAAGCCAGCCCCACGCCTTCCCAGCCTATGAACATCAACAGATAGTTGCTCGCCAGCACCAGCGTCAGCATGAAGAACATGAACAAATTCAGATAAGCAAAGAAACGGTAGAATCCGCCTTCTTCCCACATGTATCCGACCGAATAAATATGGATAAGAAATCCCACGCCGGTGACGACCAGCAGCATTACCAGCGACAACTGATCCAGATAAAATGCGAAGTCGACTTGAAAAGTCCCGGCGCGCATCCACGTCGCCAGAAATTCAGCATGAGGCAAGGCAAGAGAGGAGAACCGCGACACAACCCACAGCGCCATTGCGAACGCCGCCCCGCAAAAAAACAGCGCGATACTCGCCACCGCGTAGCGGGAAAAGCGCTTTCCAAGTAAGCCGTTGATAGCGGCGCCGGCCAGCGGAAGAACCGGAATCAGCCAAAGATGAAGGTCTGGGTTCATAGCTTAAGCAGATTTACCTGGTCCACGTTGAGAGTTTCGCGCGTACGATAAACGGCAATAATAATAGCCAGCCCGACCGCCGCTTCAGCCGCGGCCACAACCATTACGAAGAAAACAAAAACCTGCCCACTCAGCTCGTGCCATTGGGCCGCGAATGCAACGAAAGACAAATTCACCCCATTGAGCATGAGCTCAATCGACATAAAAATAGTGATGATGTTTCGCTTGATTAGAAAGCCCGTCACGCCACAGGCAAACAGAATCCCGCTCAACACGAGGTAATAAGAAAGAGGCACCATCAGCCCTTCCCCTCCGTTTGCTGCAGCGCCTCAGGGCGTGCGGCCAGCACGACCGCACCCATGATCGCAATCAAAACCAGAATCGACGTGACTTCAAAAGGCAAAAGAAATTGGTGAAATAGCAATTGAGCGATTTCCCTCGGTGCTCCCGGCAATGCGCCCGCCTCCACTGACCGCGTGCCGGATTTCGTGAGCAGCACCCACGCCATCAGCACGCTCCCAATCAGCATTCCAGGAATTCCAATCACCAGCGACACCCGGCTGCCTTTCGTGCGCTCCTCTGTGCCCGCGTTCAATAGCATGATCACCAGCACAAATAAGACCATGATTGCGCCGGCGTAGACGATTACCTGCACTGCCGCCACGAACTCCGCCCCCAGCAACAGATACTCAACCGCAAGCGAGCCCATCACGACTACGAGAGACAGTGCGCTATTAATAGGATGAGTCTGCACCAGCAGGTTGACCGCGCCCGCGACGCAGATGAGTCCGAAGACCGAAAATAAAATCAGATGAAGCATGGTTCGAAGTACGGCTAACTTCCGACTACGACCGCAGAGCTACCACCAGCGCGGTTATAACCAGATTCGCAATTGCCAGCGGAAGTAAAAATTTCCATCCAAAAGCCATCAGTTGGTCATACCGAAATCGTGGCAGCGTGCCGCGCACCCAAATATACACAAACAAAAACCCAAAGACGCGCAGCGCAAACCAAAATAGTGGAAGCACGTCTTGCAAAATTTCGGGCCCAAATACCGGCCCTCGCCACCCCCCCAGGAACATGACCGACGCGAGACACGCCACGGTGATCATGTTGGCGTATTCAGCCATGAAAAACATAGCGAATTTCATGGCGCTGTATTCGGTGTGATATCCGGCAACTAATTCCGTTTCCGCCTCCGGCAGATCAAACGGGATGCGATTTGTTTCAGCATAAGCAGCCATCAGATAAATAAAAAACGCAACGAATTGGCCGCCGCGAAAAATATTCCAATTGGGAATGAATCCCCAAAAATGGCCGGCTTGCGCGTCAACAATCTCGCGCAGGCTCAAGCTTCCCGAAAGAATGATCACGCCCACCAAAGAAAGCCCCAGGGCAATTTCGTAACTTACCATCTGCGCGCTGGCCCGCAGCCCGCCCAGCAATGAATACTTGCTGTTGGACGACCACCCCGACAGCGCGATTCCATATACACCCAAAGACGTAAGTCCGAGAATGATCAGCAATCCAATATTCACGTCCGTGATCTGCAGCGGCGTATAAATCGGACCGATTTCGACCCAGTTGCCGAAAGGAATCACTGCAATGGAGGTCAGCGCAAAGACCACCGCAATCATAGGCGCGGCGATGAACAGCGGTTTGTAGACGTGCGGCGGCGTCAGATCTTCCTTGAAGAGAAATTTAACTCCGTCAGCCATCGGTTGCAGCAGACCGAAAGGGCCGACGCGCGTGGGTCCCCACCGGTTCTGTATGTGCCCTACAACCTTGCGCTCAAGCCACACCGTGTAAGCGACGGCGGTGAGCAGCACAACCAGGGCCAGCACGATCTTGACCAGCGAAACAAGGATGAATATACCCAGAGTCACAATTCCGCGTCCTTCGATGCCAGCAAAGTTGGTTTCATTTGAATAATCGGACGATTCGCGTCAGTCCGCGGCGACCTCTGTACCCGCCGGATCTTTGTGATGGTTCTCAAGCACGGAATTTAGCGTACGGGAATACCGTCCCAACGTCCCAGAGCTGAACAAGTCATTGTTTGCCGGCACAATCAAATTTGGATCACGCACCGCGCCCGGCCCGCCGCTCGATACTGTTGTGTGTTGATCGTTGCCGGCAAGCAGATTGATTCGCGATCCGTCGTAACCGGGCACGAGCCGCTGAATTTCGTCGAGGATCGCCATGGGATCGAATGGACTCATCTTCGGTTCGAGTCCGTTGGCTTCCAGCCACACGCTGTGCCGGTCGCTTTCACCAGACTGAGCGCCGCGTGATTGCCCCATATCCGCCGTTGTGCCCCGTCCGAAAGGCACGAGTTTGCTCACGTCAAATCCCGCGGCATCGGCAATTCGAACGGTCATTTCGAAATCGGATTTTACAGCCGTAACTTCGCCGGCCTTCTTCACCAACTGAAGGTCGCCACAGGTGTTCGTAAACGTTCCAGATTTCTCGTACGCATTCGCCGCGGGCAAAACCACGTCAGCGATGGCTGCGGTTTCGGTCAAAAACATATCCTGCACAACGACAAAAGTCTGCGCCAAAGCTGTTGGATCAAGACCGAGACGTTCGACCGGATTCGCGCCCACTACGTAAAGCGCATTCAGTTTTCCAGCTTTCGCGGCGTCGAGCATTTCGGGAAGCGTCATGCCGGGCGTCTGCGGAATGCTTGCCCATTCTTCGTGAAGTTTTCCACTGCGAGCTATCGGCTGGTATCCCGGAAGCAGGTCGGGATACAGCCCCATGTCGGCGGCGCCGCGTGAGTTGGCATAGTCTCCAAGGCAAATGTATTTCGTCCCCGGAGTGCCGGCCCCAAAGTTTACGAGAGCAGAAATGTCCTCGCCGCGAATCTCCGATCCGAAAATGACAATCAAATTTTGTTCGGCGCGTAGTTTTTCCCGCAGCGCGGTCCACGATTCACGTGGGCTGGTGCCCGTCACGAGGGCATCCTGCGCAGAATCATTTCCGCCAAGGAACGCGACGAGTTTGCCTTCTGCTCCTTGGGGAATTTGAGCAAAAATGGTTGCCTGCCTGCGAAGCTTGATCGGTTCCGAATTCACCACATACAAGCGTGCGCCGTGCAGGCGGACGTTGTTTCGGATTTGCCACGCCAGCAGGGGATGCTGATCCGTCGGATTGTTCCCAATCAGCAGAATCGCCGGGGCGTTAAACACATCCCGCATAGTTGCCGTGGAATCTGGCTTTCCGGAGAGCGCCGCCGCAAAGGCAGGGAAGTCCGCCGTGCGATGGTGATCGATATTGTTGGTTTTCAGCACGACGCGGGCAAATTTTTGCAGCAGATAGTTTTCTTCGTTGGTGGTGCGGGTCGAGCCAATCACCCCGATTCCGTGCCCACCTTCGTTTCCGCCAGCTCCAGAGTCGCGTATCTCGGCAAACTTCTTTCCCACCAACTGAAACGCTTCTTCCCATGTGGAAGGAATGAGCCGCCCATCTTTCCGAATTAGCGGTACGTTAAGGCGGTCTTCGTGATTAGCGAAATCGAATGCGTAACGGCCCTTTATGCAGAGAAAATCTCCGTTGATTCCGCTCTTGTCGCGATTGTCGCCGCGCACGATTTCCATGCCGGTGTCAGAACGGCGCACGCCCAACGTAGTCTTGCAACCGTCGGCGCAGTGGGTGCAAGTCGTGCCGACGTGATTCATTTCCCATGGGCGCGTTTTGTAACGGTATGCGCCAGATGTCAGAGCGCCAACCGGGCAGATGTCAATGCACATGCCGCACTCTTCGCAGTTCAGGTGATCTTCCAGATTAGGCGCAATGACCGAACTCACTGCGCGATTCTGCACGCCAAGGGCCCAGACATCCATTCCTTCGCCGCAGACACGAACGCAGCGATAACACAAAATGCAGCGCGGGCGGTCGAAATAGACGACCGGGGACCATTGCTGTTCTTCCCGATGGTTCTTGATGTCGATGAATTTCGATTCGGCCGCTCCGTACGAAAATGTCATGTCCTGAAGTTCGCACTCGCCTCCGGCGTCGCACACCGGACAGTCCAGCGGATGATTTCCAAGCAGCATTTCCACCATGCTCTTGCGCGCCTGATGAATTTCGTCGCTTTCGGTGGCGACTATCATTCCCTCGGTAATCACTGTCGTGCAGGCCGTTTGAAGCTTCGGCATCTTCTCGACACGCACCAGGCACATGCGGCAGGCGCCTTGCAGGGACAGATTGGGGTAATAACAAAAAGAAGGAACTTCGATGCCCACGCTTTTGCAGGCCTCGATCAGCAGCGTCCCGGCAGGAGCCGTAACTTTCTTGCCGTCTACGGTAATGTTCACATCAGCCATGAAATCCTTCTAATTTCGAATTGCCGAATTTACGGATTGAAGAATTTGTCGTCGGCTTTTACAAATCCGTCAATTCGCAAATCCGACAATTCTTCAATCTGCTATCTCCTCAATCTGCCATCGCCATCTCAGCGACGCCCTTCTTCTCAAACGGACACGGCCTGCCTTCCAAATGATCTTCGAACTCTTTGCGGAATTTCTTCACAATCGAAATTGTCGGCAAGGCAGCCGCATCGCCTAAAGGACAGAAGGTGCGACCCAGCATGTTTTCCGACAAGTACTGAATATTGTCGATGTCTTTTTCTATCCCACCGCCCGAGTGGAATCGCTTCAACGTCTTTTCCAGCCAGTCCGTTCCTTCGCGGCAGGGGATGCACCATCCGCAGCTCTCGTGCCGGTAGAATTTCATAATGCGAAGCGCAAACTTCACCATACAGGTTGTGTCATCGACGGCTACAAGCCCACCCGAGCCGAGCATGCTTCCGGCCTTCGCCAGCGAATCGAAATCCATCGGGATGTCAATTTCATCGGCAGTCAGCAACGGACAGCTTGATCCGCCGGGGACAACAGCTTTCAACTTTCGCCCATTAGGAATTCCGCCGCCGACGTCGTAAATCATCCTCTTTAAGTTGTATCCCATGGGCAGTTCGTAAACGCCAGGTTTGTTCAAGTGGCCGCTCAGGCAGAACAGCCGGGTCCCACCATTTTTCGGAGTGCCCAGCTTGGCAAACCATTCGGCGCCTTTAAGAATGATGTCCGGGACGCTTGCCAAAGTTTCAACGTTGTTGATCACCGTCGGTCCGCCCCAAAGTCCAACCACTGCGGGAAACGGAGGACGAATACGCGGAATGCCGCGCTTCCCCTCAAGCGACTCCATGAGCGCCGATTCTTCGCCGACCTCATATGCCCCAGCGCCGCCGTGCCAGTAAACGTCAAAGTTATATCCGCTGCCAAGAATGTTTTTCCCGATGACGCCGCGAGCATAGGCGCCGTCAACGGCCTTCTGCATAATTTCGAGAAGATAGCGGTACTCTCCCCGGACGTAGATGTAACCGGCATGAGCGCCGACAGCGAGACCCGCTATGACCACGCCTTCGATGACCGCGTGCGGATCATGCTCTAAAATCAAACGATCCTTGCAGGTCCCTGGTTCGCTTTCATCGCCATTGCACAGAATATATTTTGGCTTCGCCGACTGCTTGGGAACGAACGACCATTTAAGGCCGGTGTTGAATCCCGCGCCGCCGCGCCCGCGCAATCCCGAATTCTTTACTTCATTGACGATCGCCTCCGGCTGCATCCCCAGCGCCTTCTGCAAAGCTTGGTAGCCATCGAGTTCGCAATATCGATCAATGTTGGTTGCACCCAAGCCAAACCGCTTGGACACAATCTTTACTTCGTCGGGATGAGAAACTAAAGAGGCCATTTAGATATTGTCGGATTTACGAATTGTCGACGTAAGCTTTCCCTTGAATATAAGTCTTAAAATTCGACAATCTGAAAATTCCCCAATTCGACAATCTATTCCATTCCGCGCTTCGCATATTCACCAAGCACCTGATCCATTTTTTCCGTTGTCAAATTTTCGTGGAAATCGTAGTTCACCTGCACTGCGGGCGCCCAACTGCACGCGCCGATACATTCCACCTCTTCCAGAGAGAACATGCCATCCGCGGTCGTTCCTTTATGCCCGATTCCAAGCTTGCGCTTGCAATGGTCGAGAAGTTCCTCGCCTCCTCGGACCAGGCACGCAATGTTCGTGCATACCTGCACGTTGTACTTGCCGCGGGGTTTTTTGGTAAGCATGGAATAGTAACTGATAACGTTTTCGACTTCGAGGTCGGTGAGTTCTAATCTTTCCGCGATTTCATGAATCACTTCGGGAGTCAAGTAGCCTGCCTCATCCTGCGCGTATAGCAGCGTCGGCACCAACACCGAGCGCTTCGTGGGATAGTGCGCCACCATCCGCACAAAGCGCTTTTCGAATTGGTCAGAAAACTTCATTCCATTGAGTAATTGTGTAATTTGGTAATTTTGGAATTGAAAACCTTCACGCTGCCTTCCTTGCCGTTTGTTGCGACGCGGTAAAAATTGCGGCTAGTTGATGCGCTTCGCTCAGCAGTTCCCCGCATTTTTCTTTCGAAACAATCTCCGACTCGATCAATAGTTCCAACCAAAGAATTGTCTCATCCGCTTCCTCGGCAACGATTCCCATTCTGGCGACGAATTCCGCCTTCGATCTGGCCCGGCAAACCGCCCGGTAATTTGCCGCAACCGATGTTCCACATCTTAGAAGTTGTTTTCCTAATACCTGTGTATCAGTCCTATATGGCAAAGGTCGAAATAATCGAATCACGTCCAACGCAAATGTTTTCGTGCGATCTCGAAGGTGCTCCGGTTTCGAACCCATAAAAGTTTACAAATTGAAACCCAATAGCCCTTTGCCCTGGCTTTTAAATTACCCAATTACTCACTTGCCCAATTACTCAATGCACTCACCGGTCTATCTCTCCCAGCACAATATCAATGCTTCCAATCGCCGCAACCACATCCGCTAAAAGCTTTCCCTCGCACATCGCGGGCAACGCCTGCATATTTGCGAGACATGCCGACCGCATGTGCACGCGATACGGCTTCGCCGTTCCGTCGCTCACAATGTAATAGCCCATTTCCCCGCGCGGAGATTCCACTGCCTGATAAACTTCGCCCTCGGGAACCGCAAAACCTTCCGTCACAATCTTGAAGTGGTAGATGAGCGCTTCCATCTGCGTCTTCATCTTCTCGCGATCAGGTAGCACCACTTTTGGGGCATCGGCTTTAACCGGCCCTTCGGGCATTCCTTCCGCAGCCTGCCGCACAATCGAAATCGACTCCCTCAGTTCACGCACCCGGCACATATACCGGGCAAAGACGTCACCTTCGGTCGCGGTCGGCACCTTAAAGTTAAATTTCTCGTAGCTGGAGTACGGAGCGTCTCGCCGCAGATCGAAATCCACGCCGCTGGCGCGCAGCGTAGGGCCGCTCACCCCAAGGGCTATGGCGTCTTCCGCAGTGATCTTTGCTATGCCCTTCGTGCGCATCACCCAAATCGGATTTCCCGTCAGCAAATTTTCGTACTCATCCACCTTGGAAGGGAACCGGCCGGCAAAATCCCTCACCCGGTCCAAAAATCCCAGCGGCGCCTCAAGCGCGACGCCTCCGATGCGGAAGTAGGAGGTCATCATGCGCTGGCCGCTGATTGCCTCGAACAATCGCAAAATATCTTCGCGCTCCCGAAAGCAATACAAGAACACCGTCATCGCGCCAATATCCATGGCATGGGTTCCCAGCCAGACCAGGTGAGAATTGATCCGCGTGAGCTCGTTCATCATCACCCGCAGCCACTGTGCTTTGGGCGGAATTTCCAAGCCCAGGAGCTTCTCCACCGCGAGCACATAACAAAGGTTATTAGTAAGCGGGCAGAG
>CAAGKR010411613.1_pt1 | contig 12702 bp, 17 predicted proteins | sample 2556971 | NCBI WGS metagenome assembly CAAGKR01 (sample SAMEA5207829, study PRJEB30636) | soil metagenome | biome: forest; feature: boreal; material: soil | place: USA | collected 2011-09 | depth 1 m | reverse complement strand
TACAGCGGCTCCGGCAAAAGCTCGGGTTCCCGCTCCACGCCCATCGCTTCCGCCACACGTTCGCGACCGAGTACCTGCGGCGGGGAGGGGAGATGGAGCGCCTTCGCCGGATCCTGGGCCACACCACCTACTCGATGGTCATGCGCTACGTCCACCTGGACAAGGGCGACCTGGGCAGGGACTTCGACGAGCGGTCCCCCTTTTGACGCGCAGGAGCGGGTAGCCGCCACGTTGCTAAGCTGCCCAGCGATGGCTTGGCGTGTCAGGTTCTACAAGGATCTCGACACCAAGGAGCAACCGGCCAAGGACTGGCTAAACGCACTTTATGGCAAGCCAGCGGAGCGACCGAAGTGGGCCGCGGCCATGGCGGCCATCCACCATGTTCTAAAGCAACAAGGGACCGACGTCTGCGAATCGGAATGGGGCAAGAATCTCGGTAACGGCCTTTACGAGTTCCGCGTCCGCAATCCGGCGGCTCAAATCCAGAGCAAGTTTCCCCTGACGGACAGGCTGCCCAAGGACGTGCCAGAAGGCAAAGGCCCAGTCAGGATCCTTCTGCGAATCTTCTTTATGACCTATGGGAAGGAGGTGATCCTACTTCTCTGCGGCTACGACAAGGCCAAGGATCCCCGAGGTTCTAAGCAAGGCGAAGAGATTGAACGCGCGCGAGACATGGTCAACAAGGCGCGGGCGAACTTGAGAGCTCGACTTAGAGGCGAGGCAAGGCGGAAGTCGCCCCGCCGGCGGCGATTAGGCCGCTCTGTGCCTTGACACGTTATGCTCAGCCCGCATATTATGCTCATAGTGCATAGGGATAAGAATGGCTGAGAAGCAGATGAAGACCATGAGGGCTCGGATCGGGCTGCCCGAGTTTGTCGGAGACGACTTTGACGAGCACTTCGACGAGACAGTGGCCAAGCTCTCTCCCAAGGAGTTGGCGATGCTCAATCGCTACCGTGCCCAGTACAGCCTTGCGAATCAACTGATTGAATTGCGGAAGCGGGTCGGCCTGACCCAGCAGCAACTTGCTGCTCGTGCGCAAGTACCGCAGAGTTCCATTAGTCGGCTTGAACGCCGCGGTGGCAGTGTTTCCCAGTTGAGTCTCCAGCGGATCGCAGCCGCACTCGGAACGTACGTTGGGTTCATTCCTCGCGACGAGCGGCCGACGGCAGCCGCCAGTGCGCGGCCAAAGGCGGTAAGCGTTTCGCGGTAGAACTTCAAGACCGCTTACCTTTCCCCGTCTTTGGTCGATCAGTTCGAACTCCAGTCGCCCTGAATTCAGCGCACGCGCTCGCATGACCCTGGCCGGAAAGCTATGACGCCACGTATCTCTGCGCAAGCGCGTCCAGCCGCCTACCCGTGAGTGCCGCAACAGCCGTACGGAAGACATTGCGACGTTCGACGGCCTCCTGTGAGTTATCGAACCGACCAGAATGGACGTAGGCACCGCGCTGTTCGCGGATCCACATCAACTCTGGCGCCGCGAATTCGATGTCGACCTCATCGAAAGCGGAGGCGAATCGGGCGATCGGGCTCTCCGCCTGCGCTGCCGACAGGCTGTTGATCAAGCGATCCACGTCGGTCTCGCTCAGGTTCGGCTGGTCCGTGAGGAGACCACGAACCGATACCAGGAGCCGCTCGCGGTCAGAGCGATCGGGGATCTTCGTGGGCAGAAGGCCGACTGGGGCCGCAGCGAGCACCTCAAGGGCGCTGAAGGCCAGGACGAAAGCAACTGACCTCATCATTGGTGGCGCATCGGGATGTCGCCCAGTCCAGAGCTCTGTGTGAGCTGGTGATGTCTCGCGGGGAGAACATGAATGCCGGACCGCAATGTGAAGAAAGGCACCGTCATCAAGCTCACGCGGGAGTGGATTCTCGGCGACGAAATTGGTCGCGGAGGGTTCGCTCCTGTCCATGTCGCTTGGTCGGGTGATGAACAAGCCGTCGTGAAACTGGTTCCAAAGGCTCCCGGGGCCGATCGCGAGCTTCTATTTGCCGATCTTGAAGGCATCCGAAATGTGATCCCGATCATCGATCGGGGGGAGCACGGTGCTTACTGGACCCTCGTAATGCCACGTGCCGAGATGAATTTGCGAGAGCACCTCTCCGCGTCTGGCAATCGACTGGCGCTGGACGACGCGGTGGCTGTGATGAAGGATGTCTGTGACGCTCTTGTGGACCTGGATGGAAAGGTCGTCCACCGCGACATTAAACCTGAGAATGTTCTTCGACTCAATGGCCATTGGTGCCTTGCTGACTTTGGAATCTCGCGCTATGCAGAGGCAACGACTGCGCCAGATACTCGGAAGCTTGCTCTCACGCCGCAGTACGCGTCTCCTGAGCAATGGAAAACTGAACGAACGACATCCGCAGCGGATGTCTACGCCCTCGGTGTGATGGCATTCGAAATGGTCGCCGGTGCGAGGCCATTTCCTGGGCCAACGCGTGAGGACTATCGCGAACAGCACGTGCACGTTTCTCCCCCACCTTTAACCGGCGTTCCAGCGGGATTGGCATCTCTGGTGGACGAATGTCTCTACAAAGCGCCGGGAGCCCGGCCAACCGCAGCCAACATTCGAGCCCGACTCGAACACGTCGCCAGCCCTCCCGTTTCACCAGGGCTAGCACGGCTTCAGCAGACTAACCGCGAAGAGGTCAGGCGGCTGAGCGAAGCGTCAAGTCGTCAAACACAAGCGCAATCAGAAGCCGAGCGACGGGCGGCACTGTTTGTGGCCGCGAAGGCCGCGCTCAATCAAATCTCTGGCGAGCTTCAGTCAGGGATCACCAGTGTGGCCTCATCGGCCGTGAAATCAATTGATCGCGATAGTGGCTGGAGCCTTCAATTGAACAAGGCTCGCCTCACATTGCTGCCAGTGAGGCCATATCCGCCTGGCAGTTGGGGCCAACATCCAAAGCCCTCCTTCGATATCGTCTGCTACTCAGCTCTGAATTTGACGATCCCACAGAACTACCACGGATATGAAGGGAGGAGCCATTCGCTCTGGTTTGGGGACATTCAGCAGGAAGGCAATTACCGCTGGTTCGAAACGGCATTCATGTTCGGCGTCTTTGTGCGCCGCATCAGCAAACAAGCACCGTTCTCGCTTAATCCCGGTAGCGAGGCCGCGAGAGCGGTTGGCTCGGGGTTAAGCGACTATGCCGTGGCGTGGCCTTTCAGTCCACTGGTTGCCGGAGAACTCGATGAATTTATTGATAGGTGGGCTGGCTGGTTAGCTGATGGTTCAAGTGATCGTTTGAACTATCCGGGCCAGATGCCTGAGCGTGATCCACAAGGGTCGTGGCGGCGCGCATGAACGTGCGGACGGTCGGGCGGACGTTTGTCCACCGGGCTCGCCAAACTCACCCTCAATGCCGCAGGAACGGTTTCTTCAGCAACGCTTCGAGGACGAGGCGGCTTGCCGTTGAGCAAGGGATGAAGGTCGCGGAGGACGAGGCAGCCCAAACGGGTCGGACGCGAGGAGAAGCGCAGGCCGGTAGTCAGGTGGGCCAGTGCGGCTACTGAGGATCGCAGTGGTGACGACGGGATCAGCGTGGCTGCCTGCCGGTAAGCAAGGAACGCTCGTGGCTGGCGATGTTGAGGTTGAGGTCCGAGCCGTCACGGTTGAGGGGCAGCCAAATCCGACCTGGGTCATTGTGATTGCAAGCGCAGATATTCCGCGACCGCCGATCGACGATCAGCGTCATGTCATCGTGGATGTCGGAGTCCGCGAGAAGCTGGAGGCTGCCATTGAAGTCGTAGCCGACGTGGCTGCCATTGCTACTCGGTCATCGCGCTCCGTTAGCTCTCCACACCCCTCGATCGCACTGATCGGCCTCACTGACGACGATCGTTCGTACTTGGCTTCCGCCGACGGATTCCAGACGCGAGGTCCCGTGCGGAACAGAATCGTCGATGCGCGATCCATGGATGATCCCGCATTGCTGAATCTGCTCACCGACCGGCGCGACGGATTGCAATTGATGGCCGAGGGCTTGTCGTCCTCCCACGCAACCGGACAGTTTCATGAATACATCCGTGTCTTCGAGCGCGCATTCAGGCGCAGTTCGAGCACATTGGTTCGTCCTCTTAGCGATTTCCTTGCTGGGGCCACCAAGCTCCAGTACACGCACGACGAAGTAATCAACTGGCTCCTGGTGGTCCGCCACCAAGCCACCCACGCGGACAACCGGGACGAACTGGCCACCGCAAGGAGCGTGGCTGAGGTCGTATGGCGAGTTGAGCAGGCCGCCTATGACGTTCTCTTCAATAAGCGGAACTGGCGCGCCCCGGACTCGGAGCGACGCCCGGCATATGAGTGGCGCAGTGGAATAACGCCCAACGGAATGTTCATCACGCAGGGTGATACTCCAACGATGACCATGCAATGGAAGGACGCGTTCGGCGTTTTTCCGATGTACTTCGGCAGCTTCCCAGCATCACCCGAGTGGTGGACTGGTACAGCAGCCAGCCAGCCCGACCCAACTAGGGCCTCGTGACAGAGCGTATCAGGGGCATCTGAGCTTTGAATCGAAGCGTCTCAGGGATAAGCTGTCAGGCGGTCTCATGACTGGTGAGCCCCGCTGGAAGATCATTCCTCCAAAGCCTCCATCGTTTGGGCCGCCTCCGCCAGTTCCCGAGGTTCGGGCCCTAATGCGAATCTGGCTCGACCGACTCGTTCAACGGGGCGACTACACGCAAGAGGAAATTGCTGCACAGGAGGACCGAGCTCGCGAATGCTCCTGGGCGGCAGAACCGGCTCGCATGTATGGCCCGCTGTCGACGGTCGCTATGTCGGCGGGCAAAGTCATAGGTGGAGTTGAGCTTTGGGAGAATCAGCGCGACCGATTCTGGTTTCTGGAGCTATTGGTCCGAGATCAGGCGTCTGAGTTCAAGGGTGTCGGAGCAGACCTAGTCCGGGCAGCGGTTGGCTGGTGGATTGATAAGTACTCTCCGTACGGCCTTTCACTCAGGGTCCATTCAATGGCCCGCGAGGCAGGCGCGGTGCAATGGTGGACCAAGTACATTGGTCGGCAGCCCGACTTCGCCGATGCATTCATCCGAAACGCGGATTACCTCTTCTCGGCTGTCGGCTGGATCATCTACCCGGGGACATCCCGGGCCCGCGCGGGCCGCCCTCCCGGTTGAACATGTAACCTCAGCCTGTTCTGATGACCTGCGATAGGCCGGCATTGGTGACCAGGAGCTGCACTCGCCGATGAACTCGGTTGTTGTTTTCACCGCCGTCACGGGCCTACTTGGGATCGTGCTCGGGTGGGTGCTCAACGCTCGGCTGGACGATTGGCGCTGGCGTCGAAAACAGCATCTAGATGCCTATCTCGGATTCTTGGACGCGGCGGACCGCTTCTCGCCGGCCTGTCACGCCCTGTGGACGTTGGGAACCCTACAACGGGACGCCGACTGGCTGGACGGCGCTGCCGGGGTGAGGCAACTCCTTGCCGAAATTGATCGCGCTGGCGGACATGTTCGGCTGGCTGGCACCCGGAAGGCGGGGGCGCTCTCGCTAAACCTCTACGTGGCCTCGTCGAAAATGCTTCGTCGCGCGATGGTGACGCCAGCCGCTACCGAGGCCTCTTATACAGCGGCCGTTGACGAGATGGTTCAGGCCTACCACAAGTTCGTGGATCAGGGACGCAACGATCTCGCTCTTGCTTCGTGGATCGAAGGGAAATGGATGGAGTGGCGGGGCGAAAGCTTCAGCGACTTGGCCAAACGGCGACTGGCTGACTTGGAGAAGAGCGACCCGGTGTCCGAGCTTCCGGCAGCTCCAACACTTAACCCAATTCCAGGGTCCTCGCCGACCCAGCCCGATCGATCCTCAAGTTAGTACAAACCGCACGTTTTGAATCTGGCCGCGACGGGTTCGAAGCCCGCCTCCCGCTTTTCAGGCACGCATACGTCGTCTTGGCCCAACGGCCCAGCCTTTCAAGCATGATTCCCAGGCATGGCTCCGCAAGACGAAGGCGACACCAAGGCGCAGATCAGCGCCATCTACCACGAGCCTGGTTTGTGGATCGGAGGGGCGCCGTGGGAATCGATTGCCGATGCGACTCACGCTGATCTAGCGCGGATGCGCGATATCGTGTTCAAAGGCACGATCGGTGCCTTTGCGGACGTCATAGCCACGCGCGAGGGCCTCATCGCATTCGACTTTGCAAACTGGCAACCGGCTGCCGCCCTGACGATCGACCATCCATCTTTCGACCAGCTTGCTGAGGTTCAGCGCAATAGAACTCTCTTCATCAACGCCTTCCTGGCGCTCCTTTACACGAACGTGGCGAAACACGACAAGCTGGCGCTCGATCGCATGCTCGTCACTCCGACGTGCCTCATCGCAATGGACAGGCTCGACCCGCAGTCGAACATGGGTTTTGGAACCATTGGAGAGGCTAGCCTCGCAACTCTGAGCTACACGCTGATGCCGGCAGAGTTGCCACTATTCAACTCCCCTAACCCGCAGCTCCTGAGCAATCTCATCTCGCGCTCCGCGGTCAGCCCTGAAGCAGTCAACTCGAGTGTCGCCATGCTTGAGGTATTCATGGGCCAGCGAGGCGTATGGGGGCTGATCATGCTCGATCTCGTCCAACGGGCGAGCTTCGCATTTCAATCGCATGACTACGAGGCGGCTCTCATCGACTACTGGGCAGTGTCGGAGCGCCTCATCAGCGAACTTTGGACTAAATACCGGTCCGATCTCGCGGGCAGGCAGGCGGTAGACGGAGCGCGCCGGTCACGGCTTAGTGACACTCGCACGTTCACGGTCGCGGTCGTTACCGAGATCCTGGCGATCGAAGACGTTATTGCGGTGGACCTCTACGAGGAGCTATGTCAAGTCCGGAAAGCGAGAAACGATTGGATCCACGGAGCAATGGTTCGGGTGCCGCGATCTGTGGCGCTCATTGCAACCTCAGTCTGCGAACGGTTGTTTGAGCAGTCTCTCGGTGTGGCTGTCGTGGGACAACACGCAGGCAAGGTCCACGGGTAGCCCTCTACTCGCGCGGAAGGGGCGCAGCCGCTCAGCCAAGCCGGTAAGTGAACTCAACCGAGTGATTGGTACTCGGGGCGTCAATCCCCGTCTCCCGCTCCACCTTTTGAATTCTGCGAAGTTGGCCTCCGGACCGGGGTTTGACCCTACCGCGACCCCTACCGGCGTGCGGCTGCTAGCAATTCGTCCATCACGCGCGCGGCCTCGCGATGGATTGTCGGAATCACGTGGCTATATAGGTCCAGCGTGAAGCGGACGCTGCTGTGACCCAGCATCTCCGAGACGATCTTCACGTGCACGTTGGCGCAGAGCAGTAGCGTCGCCGCGGTATGCCTTGCTGAGTGAAAGGGCATCGCCGGGCCTTCCGCCACGCGCAGGAGTCGCCGCCACTGCTTCCACGTTGTTGTCACCGATAGAGGCCGACAATCAAGTCGCGAGAAGACGAACCCGTTTCGGTCATAGGGACGGCCAGCAGCGAGCGTAGATTCAATCGCAGTGGTCCGGTGTCGGCGCAAGGCGTCAACCGCGCCTTCCCGTCGTAGCCGCGAGCGGCGGCGCTTCGCCTTCCTCGTTGCTGGTCGCGCGCGCGGCCGTAATTGTCGTGCCAGTAACGGCCAGTCGAACGTAGGTTCGAGGAGGCCTGACGTACGATGTGCACCTTGACCACGAAGGCCGTTTCCCGCCGTCGGCCTCGCAGCGTGACTAAGAAGGCCACGCGACAAGCTGCAGCGCTTAAGGCACCTGAACAAGCACCGGAGTGGGGCACGCCAGGTGCGCCGTATCGCCAAAGCATTCTCTTCGACGTTCAGTTCTCGTCTGTCGGCAGCATTTCCACAACCCCAACGACGAGCGCGTAACCGCGCGCGCTGAGGACTCGACCTTGGGGGCGAGGACTAAACGGTGTTCAGCAGCGCAGTAGACACTGCTAACAAGTTCACGCGTCCTGTCGTCATCAGCACGCGAACCGAGGCCGGGAAGGTTGAAGGCGGCCTCGCAGCCTTCGTCGTCTTGAACCAAGACGGTTGGGTGCTGACAGCGGCCCATGTGTGGGGTCCGCAGGTGGATGCCGATCAACATCAGGTTGAGCGAAAGGAGCGAGACCGCAAGATCGCAGCGATCAACGCGAATCGTGGTTACAACCCAGACCGTAGACGGCGCGAAATACGTCGGTTGCCAGCGAACCCAAACTGGCTTACGAATGTTTCCTACTGGTGGGCAGCGGACGGTGCGAAGGCCGTTGCGATACATCTGAGCCCCTTGGCTGACCTGGCGCTTGTCAAACTCGATGGTTTCCCAATCGCCACCATCGCGGCCTTTCCAACCTTCGGAAACCCCGGATCTCACATCACGCCGGGGACCGCGCTGTGCAAGCTAGGTTTCCCTTTGAGCAAGGTGGACGCGTCTTGGGACACTGCGGCAAACACCTTTCGCTTAGGCAGTGTCGCGTGGCCCGTCTTTCCTCTCGACGGCATGATGACAAGGACGGTCAACATTGAGGACGCGCCCACTGGAACCGTCGCGAAGTACATCGAGACGTCAACGCCCGGTTTACGAGGCCAGAGCGGCGGTCCTTACTTCGACGTTGACGCCAGGGTGTGGGCAATCCAATCGAGGACCATGCATTACGAGCTTGGGTTCAGCCCCAAAGTGAAGGAAGGCGGTCGAGAAGTATCGGAACACCAATTTCTCAACGTCGGCTGGGGTGCGGATGTGGAGGAGATCGTGAAACTCACCGCCGCTCACGGAGTCCATATCGACATCGCTCCTTAGGGGTCCCGGCAGACCGCCGGGGCGCTTACCTGCTCGTTGCCGAACTTTCCCGTCTAACGTCCGTGGCATCGCTTGAATTTCTTCCCGCTACCGCACCAGCACGGATCGTTTCGGCCGAGCTTCAGATGGGCAGTTGCGCTTGCTGGCCACATAGAACTGGCAACGATTGTGCGATCAACCTCCTCAAGTGGAATCCGCTGGCCTCCGACCTTGAGCGTCTCGATGATTTTTGGGTCGAAGACCGTTTTGATTTCGTCACGGTGGGCGGCTATTTCGCCTACGTATATCTCGAACGCTCCGATGGGGACGATCAGATCATGTTGTCCCAGCCTGGACCGCTCCTCATTGCGAATGATGAATGCCGCTCGAGCTGTCTGATGGTCCGCCTCGAACCACCAATGCTGAGCACCCGCGGCTTTCAGCTGACGAACAGCCGGGAACCATGCGTACGGAAATCCGTACTCCAAGACGACATCCTCCTGAGCTCTCGCGACTACTTCGACGAAGTCAGCCACCCTCGGGGGCTGCGACATCACCAGGTTTCGCCACGTTTGTTCCATGGGTTGAAGTGGGGCACGGCGCCGACCATTGAACACCCAGTCGTGATCGACAAAAGTCCAGCCGCGGTCTGCAAGCCACGTGCCATAGCTCGACTTGCCTGATGCCGGGACGCCGCTGATGATGAGAAGGTGGCCCATGTCCATCCAACCGTCAGCGGGTAGGTGCTAAGTCGCCTCGAGCGGCGTCGAGGAACGCCCTATAGAGGGGGGCGTACTCGGTGACCGAGATTCTCTTCCAATCGGCGTCGGACAACTTCGGCTTCGCGTTTGACTTGGTAACGACCTCGACTCCGAGATGGCGAGTTAGTTCTACCAGCCGGGCGAGGCGCCTATTGAACTCGCCGATCTCGTGAAGGCGCTGGACAATACGGGCCTGGAGGCCCGGCACGACGATCATCGGCTCCGGCGCCTGCCACGGCTGCCTCTCCTGCTTATCCTCGAAGGCGTCTTCGCTCACCTCAAGAACCCACCATATATCGGCAAGATGCCGGCAACCTATCGGCAAGAGACACCACGCCGGAACCCGCCAAGCCAGCTTGCGGGGGCAAGAAGCCCCCGATGCTGGCTCCTCGCGCGCGCGCGCACGGTGTTCCCGAAGGGAACACCGTGTCCTTGATTCCGTCGCTGCTATGAACGATAGTAGATCCTAGCCACTTTAGCTAGAATCGCCTATCATCCATAGCGCCATGGGTGAACCGCTACCGAGAACGCTGGGAAGCCGCCAGGCCGAGGTCGTCAGCTGGCTTGAAGCCGACCGACGGCGATCGGTGACATCTGGGGATGTGGTCGACCACTTTGCGTGGACCGAGCCGGCTGCATCGAATGTCCTTTCAGATCTCGCCAAGAAACATTGGCTAAGGCGGGTTGCCCGCGGCGTCTACGAGTTTTTGCCGGCAGAGAGCGGAGGTTTCAGAGTCGACGATCCGTGGCCGGCGCTGGCTAACTGGAGTGCGAAACACTATGTCGGGTTTCGGTCGGCGGCCTACCAACTCGGCCTCACGCCAGATCGCCCTGGCCGAGTACAAGTTGCGGTGCCTTTCGGGGTACGCCGCCCTAGAGCCTGGGGAGTGACACCAATCGTACTGCTCCATCAACGCGATTACTCCGATGCGGGCGTGAGGGCCGTTGCTGTGACCGGATGGCAAGTTCACGTGTCCAGTGCCGAGCGCACGATTTTGGATGGCGCGATTCAACCGCGGCGAATCGGCGGAATACCTGAGCTTGCGCGAATAGTGGGTCGCGCCCATCGCAATCTTGACTGGAGTGCCGTCCTCGCCCACGCGGCAAAACTTCGCCGGCGCCACACAGGTCTTCGCCGGTTGGGAGCTTTGGCTGAGTTGCTTGAGCTCGCATATCCGAAGGAGCTTCTGAATGCTGTCGATTCGCCGCCATCCCGGCTGTATCTCGGGGAAACGAGAATCTACGGATCGGCCGGTCGGCTCCTGAAGCCGTGGAACGTCGTCGACAACGTTGGACCACAAGCCTTTGCTGAGCTAAATCGCTAGTGGTGCCGATCGCCTACGTCCGGCAATTCGCTGCTGGACAACACGTTGACGTCGATGTAGCCGATCTCGAGATAGTGCTCGTTTACGCGCTTTCTCTTCTCAATGAGGCAGGCCTCACGGGACGGTTTACGGACGGCAAGATGGGGCCACTGCTCTTCAAGGGAGGCACCGCCCTGCGCAAGTGTGTCTTCGGATCTACTGGCCGGTTCTCGCGTGACCTGGACTTTGACGCTGCGAACGGCAACGGATTCGAGGCTGAGCTTGAGCGGGTTATCCAGGCGCATCAGCCATTCTTCGACATTCGCTTTTCAATCGACGACTTCCGTTACTCGAGCGACAACAACTTCAGCGCGACGATCACTTATGCGCATGATCAGGGCGCCAACCACTTCGAGCTCCAAATCAGTTATCGAGCGGTTGGTGTCCTACCAGCGCGCGATCTGGCGCTAATGTCGCAGAGCTATTTCAGGCGTCTCGAGTGCACAGTCCCAGGACTGCACGGCCTCGATCCGTACGAGATGATCGGGGAGAAGATCATGGCCTGCAATCGTCGTGTGGGCGGCTCGGGCAAGGATCCGTACGATCTCTTTCTATGGGCTGGTCGGCCATTCTCAGAAGATCTCGTCCGGCGAATGGCAGTGCTGAAGTGCTGGACCGACCGCGCGATCCGATTTGATCCGCACGCCTTCTTGGATCGCATAGTCCCGGAGAACTATCTTTGGGACGATCTTCTGCCACTCATACCTGGTGGACGCGAGGGCGATCCACGCGTCATCAGCAGAGTCGTCCGTGACAGATTTGGATTCCTAAGAGACTGCCGTGCAGAGGAAATACGCCTACTCAATGACTTCCAGGCTCACCGTGAGCAGGCGCTGTTTGAGCGGTTGTCCGGCGAGGCGCAGGCGTTTGCACTAACTGCTCCAAGGTAGGTTCATGGTGTCCCGGTGGGAGTCAGCCCCGGACCAGTCGCAAGTGGCCTACCGCATTTTGCGTGATACGCACCGTCGATTGCGATGAACGCGGCCTGGCTATAACTTCTCTTGAGATCGCCCTCTTCTAATCTGGCGGGTGCCGGCCGTCTCTTGGCGCGCCGCCTGTCAACAGTTGGCTTGTCTCCTCGAGCGCCGGGTGGCGTCTCAGTGCCTGAGCGAGCTTGAGCACGGTACTCGGGCGCACTCGCTTACCTCGGAGTGCCGCCTGTAGTGTCGGACGCGACAGGCCTGCAGCCAGGCGCAGGTCCTCCAGACTCATGCCGCGAGCGGCGCAGGCGGCCAGCACCTGGTCGCGCTTGACGACTACGACAAGACCTCCACGACCGATCAGGGGACGAAGCGGGTCATCGTTCATGGGCCATGGGTTCTCGTCAGTTCATCGATTCGTTCGTCCAATAGATCGCGCAACCGAACCGGCCGATAGTCGGTCGCCTCCACTGAGACGTTGACCCAGCGCAAGTCCGTCGATGCGACCTTGGAATGGGTGTGTCCATGAACGTTGAGTTCATGCCGTCCAAGCCCCGCGGCTGGTAGCGGTCGATGCGTGAATCGGACCAGCCAGTTTCGGTAACCGAGTTCCGGTGGCTCGATGATCGTGAAGCCAGCAGCCCGGATCAGCCCAATACGATGCGGCCGGTCGTGGTTGCCCAGCACAAGCCATCTGGGATTCCCAGACAGCGTGGAGACGAGTTCCCAGATGCCTGGGGCGTTCCCTCCCACGACGAGGTCGCCTAGGTGCAATACGGCATCGTCGGACGGCACCGTCGTCCGCCACCGCGTAGCCATCTCAGCATCCTGTTGATCGGCCGAGAACGGTCGACCCGCATAGACCACGATGTTCGCGTGGCCGAAGTGATGGTCCGCGGTGATC
>CAAGKR010097314.1_pt1 | contig 12704 bp, 14 predicted proteins | sample 2556971 | NCBI WGS metagenome assembly CAAGKR01 (sample SAMEA5207829, study PRJEB30636) | soil metagenome | biome: forest; feature: boreal; material: soil | place: USA | collected 2011-09 | depth 1 m | reverse complement strand
GCGACGCTGGTGAAGGAGTTGGAAGAAGACGGGATCGGACGACCGTCGACGTATGCGGCGATTATTTCGACGATTGTCGAGCGCGAATATGTGAAGAAGGATCAGGGGAAATTCACGCCGACGATGCTGGGCGAGCGAGTATGCGTACTGCTGATCAAGAGCTTTGAGGATGTTTTCGACGTGAAGTTCACGGCGCGGCTGGAAGAGGAACTGGACGAGATTGAAGAGGGCAAACTGCCGTGGAGAGAGTCGGTTCGGGAATTCTGGGAAAAGTTTGTAATCGACCTGGATAAAGCCGGCGACGAAATGGTGTCTTATAAAGCGGGGATACCGACGGGGAAGAAGTGCGAAAAGTGTGGCCAGGGCGAATTGCTGGAGCGTATCAGCCGGCACGGATTTTTCCTGGGCTGCTCACGCTACCCGGAATGCGATTTTATAGAGGATATGGCCGAAGATATCGCGGTAGACGCGGAAAACAAGATTGAATATTGCGAGAATTGCGGAAAAGAGATGGCCATAAAGCGTGGACAGTTTGGCGCATTTCTGGCCTGCAAGGGTTATCCGAATTGCAGAACGACGCGTCGCCTGGTTGCTGGAACGCGGATTGCGCTAGAGCCCGATGAGCCTCTGGATGAGAAGTGCGGGAAGTGTGGAAATGGACTGGTGAAGAAACACGGGCGCTTTGGGGCTTTCATTGGTTGCACGGGGTATCCAAAGTGCAAGTACATCCGGGCGATTACGCTCGGAATCAAATGCCCGAAGTGCAATGAAGGAGAGTTTGTAAAGCGGGCGAGCATGGGCCGCGGCGGTCGCGGGAAGATGAGATTTTTCTACGGATGTTCGCGCTATCCGGATTGCGATTATACGTTGGCGAATACGCCGATCGCGGAGCCGTGTCCGAAGTGTGGAGCGCCATTCGTGGTAGAAAAGAATAGCAAGATAGGAATGGTGTATAGCTGCGTCAAAGAAGGATGTGATTGGGAGAAATTGGCGCCAGAGGAAGAGAAGCCCGCGACAGTCCCGGTGTTGGCGGAAGAAGTACCGGTTGCGGTGAAGGTATAGACTGGAACCGTCCTTGTGACCTGTCAGCGACATCAAATTAAGGGACATGCATAAAATATACGTACGATGAGACAGGAAGCGGCTAGAAGTGTGTTTGAAAAACGCAGCATGGGAACGATAAAGCAGATGGCCATACGGTTTCTGGAATATATGCGTTCGGTGAAGAACTGTTCGCCGCATACGCTGCTCAACTATGGCAAAGACCTGGAACAATTCCAGGCTTATCTTTCGCCGCCTGGAGAACAAGCGCCTGGACTGAAAAGAGTTACGCACCATCTGATCCGCGAATTTGTAGGGCACTTGCATCAGAACGGATTGGAAAAGAGTTCGATTGCACGAAAGCTCGCCGCGCTGCGATCGTTTTTTAAGTATTGCGTACGCGAAGGGGTACTGAAGGAAAACCCGGCGCGGCTGGTGCCCACTCCAAAGCTGCCAAAACGCATACCGGCGGTGCTCTCCGCGGAAGAGATGAGCGGATTCCTGGACCAGTTAGCGGCGCCGTCGACCAGTGGAACGAATCAACCGCTCAAGAAATCAAAACGAAAGATGCTGCCGTCGGCGGCCGAGGGAGTTGCTGCGGATAAAGTGGAACACAGCCTGTTGTTACCGAGGGACCGAGCCATCCTGGAGTTGCTATACGCGGCCGGACTGCGGGTGAGTGAGTTGACGGGATTAGACCTGGCGAACATGCACGAGAAGGAACAGATGCTAAACGTGCGCGGCAAAGGCAACAAAGAACGGATTGTGCCTTACGGAAAAAAAGCAGCGGAAGCGCTACGGAACTACTGGCCGGTGCGCGAAGAATTGCTGAGGGCATGCGAGCAGAAGGGACATAGGACCAGTGCAGACGCGATATTTCTAAATTACCGGGGGCAACGGCTGACGCAACGAAGTGTCGGGCGTATTGTGAAGAAATATGTGCGGCTGGTGAATGTGAACTGGGATCTGCATCCACATTCTTTACGGCATGCGTTTGCGACGCATCTATTGGCGGATGGAGCGGATTTGCGGTCGATTCAGGAGTTGCTGGGACACCAGTCGCTGTCTACAACGCAGAAATATACGCACGCCTCGATTCGGCAATTGATGGATATCTATGATAAGGCTCATCCACACGCTTAATGGGGTGGAGGATTCGATTCACATCCAAGACACAAGGGTTCCTTGTCCGGCTGAATATGCATCAAAGGATCGAAGTAAATCAGCGGGCCAATGGTTACTCGGGCCCTAGAAGAATGAAGAACCGAATCCGAAGTGGAATATTGGGGGCGACCGTACTGGCTGGGCTTTTCTGCGCGGTGGGAATCGCGAAAGCTCAGGACAATTACGAGATACAGGTGTACGGATCGGAAACCATCGACCCAGGGCACACGATGGTGGAGTTGCACAGTAACTTCACATTCCAAGGCACAAAGAATCCCACCGATGGAACGTGGCCAACAAATCACCAGGAACATGAAACGATCGAGATCACGCACGGGTTTAACGATTGGTTTGAAATAGGGTTTTATATATTTACGGCCGAACAAAATGGTCTAGGCATCGATTGGGTGGGAGATCATATCCGGCCACGGGTGCGAGTGCCGCCAAGGTGGCACTGGCCGGTGGGGGGGAGTATCTCGCAGGAGATCGGTTATCAGCGGCGGCAGTTCTCGGTGGATACCTGGACGTATGAGTTGCGGCCGATCGTGGATAAACAGATTGGAAAATGGTATTTCAGCTTCAATCCTACGTTCGACAAGTCGATACACGGGGAAACGGCCAGCCAGGGATTTGTGTTTTCTCCGAATGTGAAAATAAGCTACGACTTCACGAAGAAAATCACCGGAGGGCTAGAATATTACGGGTCGCTAGGTCCAGTGACGGGATTTTATTCGATCGCACAGCAGCAACAGCAATTTTTCCCGGCCATTGATTTGAACTTGTCTCCGAAATGGGAAGTAAACTTTGGGGTCGGCGTAGGTGTAACGCAGTCGACGGACCATCTGATTGCGAAAATGATTTTGGGATATCGGTTCGATTTTTGAGATGGGAGAGGGAATGAGAAAAGCGATATTGGCATGCGTAGCGGCGATTTTGCTGAGCAGGGGGATAGCAGCGGTCGGGGATCACACCGCGGAGTGGAACGCGCTGGTCGATGAATACCTGGATAAGGTGTATTTCCCGCTGAACCCGACGGTTGCCACAGCATCCGGCATTCACCGGTATGACGGAGAGATCGAGGACTACTCTGAGAGCGGCAGGAGTGCCGAGATTCGCACGCTGCATGCATACGAGACACGCGTCGCGCAATTCCCTGCCGATGGATTGCAGCAGGTGGATGCAGCCGACCGCGAGATGCTACTCGGAGCGATCCGGAGCGAGCTGCTGACGCTGGAAAAGATAAAACCGCTCGAGAAAAATCCAGATGTGTATTCCGGCGGATTGACCAACGGGGTGTACGTGCTGATGAACCGTAAATTTGCGCCGGCGGAGGAGCGACTGCGCAGCGTGATTCAGCGGGAAAGAAAGATGCCGGACATTTTGACGATGGCACGAGTGAATCTGAAAGATTCGCCGCGAGTATATACGGACATTGCGATTGAGCAACTGCCTGGAATCATCAGCTTCTTTGAAAAGGATGTACCGGGCGCATTTGCGGGGGTTACGGACGCGGAATTGAAAGCGGATTTCGCAAAAGCAAATGTGAATGTCATTTCGTCCCTGAAGGAATATCAGAACTGGTTGAAGACCGATCTGTTGCCGCGATCGAAGGGCGACTACCGGATTGGGGCGGAGACTTTCTCCAAGAAATTATTGTATGAGGACATGGTGGACACGCCGCTCGATAAGCTGCTGGCGACTGGGATGCAAGATTTGCACAACAACCAGGCAGAGTTCCAGCGGGTAGCGAAGGACATCGACGCGAAGAAGACGCCCGCGCAAGTTCTGAGCGACCTGGCGGGAATGCATCCTGCGCCAGACCAATTGTTGGAAACGTTTCGGGGAACATTCGATGGACTGATTGGGTTTATCCAGAAAAAAAAGATCATCACGATTCCCGCAGGGCCAAAACCGATGGTGCAGGAGACGCCACCATTTGAGCGAGCGACGACGACGGCTTCGATGGATACACCGGGGCCGTTTGAGACGGTGGCTACGGAATCGTATTTTAATGTGACACTGCCGGCGAAGGGGGACAGCGCGGCGGAAATAGCGAGTTTGATGGCGGGATTCAACGTGGGAACGATTTTCAGCACGTCCACGCACGAAACGTATCCCGGGCATTACATGCAGTATTTGTGGACGGCGCAGGCTCCGAGCAGACTGCGTAAGGTGCTGTCTGCGAATACGAATGTGGAGGGTTGGGCACACTACTGCGAGCAAATGATGTTGGAAGAGGGCTACGGCCAGCCGGGCATGGGCGCTACGGATGCGCGAGAGGCGAAGTACATCCACCTGGGACAACTGCAGGATGCGCTGCTGCGCGACGCACGTTTTGTGGCGGGGATTAAGATGCACACTGGGAAGATGAGTTTTGCGGAGGCCAGGGAATTTTTCGTGAAAGAAGGATACCAATCGTCGAAAATTGCGGAGATTGAAGCAAAACGCGGAACCTCTGATCCCACCTACTTGTATTACACACTGGGGAAATTGCAGATTTTGAAGTTGCGGGAAGATTACCGGAAAAAGATGGGCGCGGAATTTACGCTGATGAAGTTTCACGACCAGTTCATGGGCCAGGGATTTCCTCCGATTGCGATTGTGCGGCAGGCGATGCTGGGCGATGGCTCGCCGGTACTGTGAGGATTAAAGCGCCGAGGACGAGTCGAGTGCCAAGTCTTCTCCCGCGAGATTGAGGTAGTCCTGAAGTACGGAAACGACCAGCGCGTGGTCTTCGCGCTGCGGCAAACCAGAAACCGTGATGGTACCGACGCATCCCGTTGCGGCAAGTAGAATTGGGAAGCATCCGCCGTGCGTGGCGAACTCCTTTGGATCGAGGCCCGCCCACGGTGAAGCGGCCGGAGCTCGGCTAAGCTCCAGACCGATGGCGTAGGAACTGCGGTGAAAGTGCATCACGCAGTTACGCTTGCGGCGAATCCAGTCCAGATTGTCCAGCGTGGTCCCCTGCATGGAGCAAGAAAAAAGCTGGTGGCCGTGGAGTTGAATGTCGACGGCCACAGCAACCCGGCGTTTTTCAGCAGCCGCTCTGAGTGCGGTTCCGATAGCCCAGGCCGCGTCGGAATCGAAATATTTGAATTGCAGGCGCTCTTCTTGTAACGCAATTTTCGCGAGATCTTGATCAATGTTCATAGAGTTTACATAGATAAAGCGGGCAGCGAGATGAGTGCTTGCCGAGGCGAACCCAGAAGCACACTCAGAAGTGAGTGTGCCACCAGAGCGACTTAATTCTAAGCGTTTTAATCTGGTTGGGAGTGGCGCGAGTTTCAATACCCCCTTGCTCCTTTTTTGTCGGCGATACATCCCCTAATCGTTACAACCTTGACGCAGGGTTCCTGTCGGACGACTGCCAACTAGGCCGAAATGGCGTGCGTGGGAAGTTTGCGCCAGATAACCTGTTCAATGGGTCCGACGAGGAAGATATAGGAAGCGGCTCCCAACAGGGCGACGGCGGTGACGATGAGGAAGGCCCCGAGAAAATGTCCAGTGCGTTGGAGGACTAATCCTGTAACCGCAGGAGCGACAATGCCGGACAGATTGCCAGCAAAGCATTGAAACCCGGTCCAACGCCCCGCGGCTTTGGGCCCCGCCAGCGTCTGGGTAATCGCCCAGGTATTGGAGGCGGAAACGCCAAAAAAAATAACGCCGAGAGTGATGGCGGCGACGGACAAGCGCAGGGAGCTGATGACCGCAAGGCCCACGAAAATTCCCGAGAAGGCGATCCCTCCGCCGAGAAACGTTTTACGAACGAGCGAGGGAGTCGCGCCCGAGGCAATCCATCGATCGGAAAGCCAACCCGACAGCATGGTGAAGCATGCCGCGAGAAGGTAGGCGAGACCTCCGATCCGGGCCATGTCATTCATCGAAAAGTGGCGCTCGCGAACCAGATAGAACGGCAGCCAAGTGATGAGGAAATAGTTCACATAGTTTCCACAAAACAGACCGAGGCAGGTTCCCCAAGCGGAACGCAATCTCAGAAACTCCAGGACGGTCGGTGCGTCGTTGGTGTCGGCGGGAGAGGAAGGCTGTTTCTTCGGCATCCACTTTAACCAGGGCAGAAGCCAAAGCAGGCTGACCAAACCGAGGAAACTGAAGAAAACGCGCCAACCAAATCTAGCCATGAGCAGTCCACCGAAGAGCATTCCAAATCCAGGGCCCAAGACCAATCCCGCCGAGAGGACGGAATTGGCAAGACCTCGATGCTGTTCGGGGAAATTCAGCGCGATAATTTTGTTGTAGGAGGGATAAGCGACGGACTCCCCCATGCCCAGGAGCAATCGCAGGACAAATAATGCCACGAAAGTGTGAACAATGCCGGTCGCGGCGGTGGCAGCGGACCAAAGAAAGAAGCCTGCGGCGAAAATCCAGTTGACGTTCACCCGGTCCACCAACCACCCGGAGAAGAGTTGCAAAGAAGCATAGGTCCAGAAGAAGGCAGAGAGGAGAAAGCCCAATTGCGAAGGGGATATGGCAAGCTCATTTTTGAGCATGGGAGCGGCAATAGACAGATTTCCGCGATCAACATAGTTGATGAAGACAGAGATCGCGAGCAGGATGAGAACGATCCAGAGCGAGCCGGGAATGCCGATCCGCTTCGATTCCATCGAGTTGAGCATGAAGAAATGAGCACATCTTTACCATTGAGCCGGGTTTTTGCAACTTGTTTCGCGGGAACGCGGTTTTGAGTGAGGCAGCGGGATTGACTGTCTCGAAGGAAGTGCGGGGCCCGACTGGAGCCCGCTTGTTCTCGAAATTAGCGGGAACTTGACGCGTTGACGGTATTGGCGGGGCACCGTATAATCGAAGTTTGCGTTTTGAGGGTATTGGAGGAGTGATGTACGCAGTGATACAGACCGGGGGAAAGCAGTACCGCGTCGCACCCGGCGACACGATCCGCATCGAGCGGGTAGCAGGCGAAGTGGGCGAGCAGGTGAAGTTTGGGAAAGTGCTCGCGGTCCTCAATGAGGATAAGAAGATTCTAGCCGGGAACGATGCGTCGGGTGCGTCGGTCGTGGGCAAGATTGTGGAACAAGGGCGGGCCAAGAAACTGACCGTTCTGAAGTTCAAGAAGACCAATCAGTACAAGATTCAGCGGGGGCACCGGCAGAATTATACGGCGGTGCAGGTTGGCGAGATTAAGCTGTAACGAGTTATTTGTAACATTTTGAAATACTGCTTGCCGGGCCCTTCAAGACTCATGGTAAACGTAAAGCCCGGCCAATACGAGAGGAATTAGTCATGGCACATAAGAAGGGCGGCGGATCGTCTACAAACGGCCGCGATTCACACGGACAGAGGCTGGGAGTGAAGCGGTTCGGCGGGCAATTGGTGAATGCCGGGACGATTTTAATCCGGCAGCGCGGGACTAGGCATCGTCCGGGCGAGAACGTGGCGAAGGGCAAGGATGACACCTTGTACGCGCTGGTTACCGGGCATGTGGTCTTTCAGGACAGGGGCCGAGGGGGCCGTTTTATCAGTGTGACGCCAGCGGAGCTAGCCAAGGCCGCGAATTAGGCCAGAAGGAGTTTCCAGTGGCCCCGGTGTGTATTGCCGGGGCCGTTTTGTTTTTTGGCGACAGCGCCTCTCCGAACGGACGCAGAGGTCGCAGAGTTAAGAGAAGAGCGGAGTTAGGAAAAGAAAAGCGAGAGCATTGTGTTTGTTGATGAAGCTAAGATTTCGGTAAAGGCCGGGGATGGCGGGCACGGGTGCGTGGCGTTCCGGCGGGAGAAGTATGTGCCGAGGGGCGGACCATCGGGAGGCGATGGCGGGCACGGGGGCAGCGTTTATCTGGAGGCGAACCCGAACGACAATACGCTACTGCGGTACCGGTATAACCGGGAATTTAAGGGCGATCGCGGGCGACATGGCGAAGGCTCGAACTGCACGGGCGTCTCTGGCGACGACTTAGTTTTGAAGGTCCCGGTGGGGACGCTGGTGTATGACGAATCCGGGCATGAATTGTTGGCGGATTTGAGTACGCCGGGGCAGAAAGTACTGGTGGCGCAGGGTGGACACGGCGGGCGCGGAAATCAGCATTTCGCGAAGCCATGGCACCAGGCACCGCGGGAAAAAGAAGAAGGTCAGCCCGGCGAAGAGCGAAAACTGAAGCTGGAATTGAAGCTGTTGGCGGACGTGGGATTGGTGGGATTTCCAAACGCGGGAAAATCGACTCTCATTTCGGTAATCAGCGCGGCGCGGCCGAAGATTGCGAATTATCCGTTCACTACATTGGAGCCGAATCTGGGCGTGGTGAATGCAGATGGCGGAACCGGCGGACACGGAACGGAACTGGGCCGGACATTTGTGGTGGCGGATTTGCCGGGGCTGATTGAAGGGGCGAGCCAGGGCGCAGGTTTGGGAATCCGATTTCTGCGGCACGTGGAGCGCACGCGGCTGCTGGTGCACTTGATCGACACGAGCGACGCAAATGATGTGGACCCGGTGAAGGCGTTTGAGATTATTGAAGGTGAGCTAGGCGCGTTCAGCGAGCGGTTGACGGAAAAACCGATGATGGTGGTGGCGACGAAGGTGGATGCCACGCCGGACCACACCAAACTGGATGAGCTGCGGGATTTTTGTAAGAGCAACGGAATAGAGTTTCACGCGATATCGGGACCGACCGGCGAGGGCGTGAAGGAGCTGGTGCGGTCGATTGCGGATGCTCTAGACCGCATACCGAAGGCGGCGCTGGAAGAAGATTCGGAAGAAGAGTTGAACGAAATGGATGAGGATGTGAAAGAATTTGAGGGGGCAGAAGATTTAGAAGCGGACGACGACGATGCGGGAAGCGAAGAAGGAAGCGAGATAAAACACTGAAGATCCGCGAGAAAATTGTACCCGGGCAAGAGCAAGGCGGGGAAATATCAAGCGCGCAGGCGGCCCGCACGTCTGGGAAACAACATCCCCGACGCATTGCGCTGTTTGGCGGGTCGTTCGATCCCATCCACTCAGGGCATCTGGCAGTGGCGAGAGCGGCCGACCGGCGATTCAATTTCGATGAGATGCAGTTCATTCCGGCGAGCCGGCCTCCGCACAAGTTGAAACAGCACCTGGCACCGTTTCCGCACCGGTTTGCGATGGTGGCGCTGGCGTGCACGGAGCACCCGCATTTCGTTCCGTCGCTGACGGAGGCCGGCGAGGATTTCAGCGGCACACAATTACACTATTCCGTGGATACCGTGCGGTACTTTCGTCACGCCTATAATGAACCGGGAGACCGAATCTTTTTTATTATCGGCGCGGATGCGTTTCTAGATATTCCGATGTGGAAGGAATATGAGACGCTACTGAGACTTTGCGATTTTATTATCGCGAACCGGCCGGGAATAAGGCTGGAAGCGCTACGACTAGTAATCCCGCCGCATTTGCATGGAGGCCCGGACGCGAAGCGCGGAAAAGATGAAGACGCAGTGGCGCACGGATCACCGGTGGTGGCGCGGTTGCAAAAGACGACCGTGTACCTGCTGGAGAACGTGTCCAGCGAGGTGAGCGCGACGGAGATCCGGCGAAGGGCGAGCCGGGGGCAATCAATTCATGGAATGGTTTCAGCGAGAGTGGAGGAATACATTTTGAAACAGGAACTGTACCGGTGAAACTGGAAACGTTACCGCAGGGGGTAAGGCTGGCCGTGGAAGCGGCGCAAAGCAAACAGGCGGGCGGGATTACCGTAATCGACTTGAACGGATACGCCGCATTTACGCAGTATTTTGTAATTTGCACGGGATTCAGCACGCCTCAGATTCAGGCGATTTGTAATGAGGTGGAGGGGCTGCTGCACAAGGAATTGAAGCGTTCGCCGGAACACCGCGAGGGGCACCGGTCGACAGAATGGGCGTTGCTGGATTTCGGCGGGTTCATCGTGCATGTGTTTGGGGAGCAGGCGCGGAAGTATTACGATTTGGAAAGATTGTGGCGGGAAGCGCCGAAGATCGAAGTGGTGGACGATGGTGAGAAACGCAAGAATGAGCTTAGCGAGAGAGTGAGTTAGATAGATTCCCCGCGAAAACGACCGAGGATCCCGCTTGCGCGAAAAATGCAGCAGGGGTTGAAGCTGAGACGCTAAGCCGCGAAAAAGTCTCGCGGCTTAGCCTGACAGGGTTTAGGGCTGCGGCGGTGCCGGATACGATGGGATTTAAGCGCCGGACCGCCTCAGAAGGCGGCCCTTACTAAAGAAAGAGACGACGGCGTTTTTGCATTCACGCTGGACTGCGTTCCCCCAAGGTAAATTCATTCGATGAAGATTCGATTGTTGATGCTGGGAAAAACGCGGCGGCCGGAGTTGTGCGGAATTTTGGATGACTACGTAAAGCGGATTGGGCGATCGAGCAAGATTGAAGTGACGGAAGTGCGGGATGGCGATGCGGCGTTGAAGAAATTAAAAGCAAATCGCGGAGCTGAAACAGTTTTGCTGGACGCCGGCGGAAACACGATGGATTCGGAAGACTTTGCGCGTTGGATTAGGGAGCGGCGCGATCGGGGTATGAAGGAACTGGCTTTTGTGTGCGGCGATGCGGACGGATTTCCGAAGGCGGTACGGGAGCTGGTGAAGGAGAAGATTTCGCTGAGCGAGATGACGTATTCGCACGAATTGGCGCGGGTGATGCTGGCGGAACAGATTTATAGGGCGTTGGCGATTTTGGCGGGGAGCGCGTATCCGAAGTAGGTGGGCGGGGCGTCGGTTCGTCTTAGACTCGCAACGTTGGAATCCTGCGGGAGCATAAGTTGAGTCCTAGGCCCGGCTTGGAGTCTTGTAGATGGGTCGAGATTGCAAAAGCGGGAGTACAACTCCCGCACTCCAAATGGTTGCTGCTTGGAGTTTTGCGGATAAGCCGAGACTGTAAGAGCGGAGTAGAGCTCTCCTTCGAAGCTCACGACGAGCCGCAATCCAGGATGTGCTGTTTGCGGTGTTCTGTGCAAGAATTGGCGCGGTAAAATTATGGACATGCGAATTACACCCGATAAGGATCAGCCTTCGGTGGCGATTGAACTTCCGCTGGGAAAGCCACTGCCGGATTACGATTTAGAGCAGATGGAGCAGCCGACGCCGCGCGACATCGATGTGCTGCTGGTATCGCAAGGATTTCGAGATTTGGTTGATGATGCGCGCGGAGTGTTGACGGAGCTGGTGGCAAATCCTCCGGCGCTGCCGAATGACACGGGGCTGGTGGATCTCGATTTATCGTCGGTTCCTGATTTTGAAATCGCGCAATTGACCGGAGCCATTTGCCCCGGCGATGACGAAGTGTACCGGCCGGGTTTGTGGATGGTGCTCAGAGACAGGAAATCACCGCCGAGGCATAGTTTGGATGAGGTGGCGATGGAGCATGTCCGGGTGATCCTGCATGAGTTTGTGAAACGGTTGGGATTGGAATAAGGAACGCGGGAACATGCCTGAAGGCAAAGGGTTGTTGATCGTTTACACGGGACCGGGCAAGGGGAAAACAACTTGCGCCCTAGGAACTGCGTTTCGCGCGGTGGGGCAAGGGCTGCGGGTGTTGATGGTGCAATTTATCAAAGGGTCGTGGCATTACGGAGAGTTGGACGCGGCAAAGATGCTGGGGGACGACAAGTTCGAAATTCGACCGATGGGGCGTGGATTTGTCAAGGTGGGCGGGGCGGAAACGGATCCAGAGGATGTGCGGCTGGCGGAAGAGTGCTGGGAGGCTGGGCGTGCGGCGATTTATAGCGGGGCGTATGATCTGGTGATTCTGGATGAAATCAATTACACGATCAGCTACAAGATGTTGGACGCGGAAAAAGTGGCGCAGACTTTGAAGGGAAGGCCTGAACAGGTGCATGTAATCTGCACGGGCAGGAATGCGCATCCGTTGCTGGTGGAACAGGCGGACCTGGTTACGGAGATGAAAGAAGTGAAACACCCGTATACGAAGGGTATACTGGCGCAACGGGGGATAGACTATTGAAGTTTTAAGTCATTAGTTTTAAGTGGGAAGTAAGGCACAGAAGTTGGGGCGAATTAGGTTGGGAACCCAAGAGGGCACGATTTATCGTGCGCCTAGTGATTAGGAATTATAACTTTTCTCATGTCTTGGTTTAAGCGCGATAAGAAATCGATTGATCAGGCGACACCTCCGGAAGAACGGCGGGTGCGGACGGAAGGGTTGTGGGTGAAATGCGAATCGTGCCGGGCGATCGTATTTCGCAAGGACCTGGAAGAAAATCACCTGGTTTGCCCGAAATGCCAATTCCATTTCCGCATGAATGCAACGCAGCGGCTGGAATTGTTGCTCGATGGGCGGTGGACGGAGCACGACGCGGGGATGGTTTCCACGGACCCGCTGAAGTTCGTGGACACCAAGCCGTATGCCAAGCGGATTAAGGATGCGCAGAAAAAACTGCGCATGAACGACGCAATTATCACAGCCGAAGGACAGTTGAACGGGCGGCCGGTGATCTGCTGCGCGATGGAATTTGGATTTATCGGCGGGGGGATGGGGGGGGGGGTGGCCCCCCGGGCGGGG
>CAAGKR010368681.1_pt1 | contig 12705 bp, 5 predicted proteins | sample 2556971 | NCBI WGS metagenome assembly CAAGKR01 (sample SAMEA5207829, study PRJEB30636) | soil metagenome | biome: forest; feature: boreal; material: soil | place: USA | collected 2011-09 | depth 1 m | reverse complement strand
GCGATATCCGGGAAGAGTTAGTTGTAAGGTCACAGGGGACATGGTGGCGCTTCCAACGCCCCATGTCCCCAATCTTTAACGAAGAGCCGAGATGAGCCCAGACGTTGCCGCAGACTATATCCGCCGGATCGAGGGCGACCTTCTCCGGAACATACTTCCATTCTGGATCAGCAAGGTCGTCAACGGGAACGGCCATGCTTTCTTCGGGTCGCTGACAAATGACCTGGCCGTCGATCGCACTGCTGAAAGGGGATCGCTCCTCACCTCGCGCATCCTCTGGACCTACTCGGCTGCATTCTCGGCCTACCGTGATCCAGCCTATCTTGCGATGGCAGACCACGCCTATCGAGACCTCATGCTTCATTTCCATGACCGGGAGAATGGCGGCTTCTATTGGTCCGTTTCGGCCGACGGCGCCATTCTCCGAGACCGGAAGCAGGTGTATGGTCAGGCTTTTGCCGTTTACGCGCTCTCCGAATATTATGACGCCAGCGGGCGCCCCGAATCCCTCGACCAGGCTTTTGCGACTTACCGGCTCATCGAGAAGCATGCCCATGCGCCCCACGGTGGCTATCTCGAGGCCTTCGGGCGAGCATGGGAACCGATTGAGGACATGCGCCTGAGCTGCGTGGACTTGAACGAGCCCAAGTCGCAGAACACCCCCCTCCACATCATGGAGGCCTATACCCGCCTCATGCTCGTGTTACCCGAGCCCCCACTACGGATCGCGCTGAGCAATCTCGTGAAAATCATGCTCGAACGCATTGTCGACCCAGTGACGGGACACCTCGGCCTATTTTTTGCGGAGGACTGGAGGCTGCGGTGCGAATGGTTCTCGTATGGACATGACATCGAGGCGGCGTGGCTCCTCACGTGGGCCGCCGACGTGATGAAAGATCAGGCTCTCGCGTCGCGGATCCGGCCCCTCGCCGTGAAGATTGCCGATGTCACTTTGGCCGAGGGCGTCGACACGGATGGGGGTGTGTACAATCGGGGAAGCCCGGCCGGCCTCCTGGACACCAACAAGGAATGGTGGCCTCAGGCCGAGGCGGTGGTCGGGTTCCTGAACGCCTACGAGCTCTCGGGGCAGGAGCGCTTCCTAGAGGCGGCGTATCGCTCCTGGGATTTCATCGAGGCTCGGCTCATCGATCGCCGGAACGGTGAATGGTTCCGAGGCGTCACGCGGGAAGGTCATATGCTCGACAACGAGCTCAAGGTAAGCTTTTGGAAATGCCCCTATCACAATGGCCGCACCGGCCTGGAGGCTGTCCGGCGCCTCGGCAAATTCGCGGCACCTGATTACCGAAAATGAAGAAAAAGCCCAAAAAAACGGCCCGGCCGAAGGCCGCGTCAACATCGCCGACAATGAAGAGCGCCGGCATCCGTGCCGGGGCCTCACGCGAATGGATCGCCCGCCTCCGAAAACTCCGCGCCAACCATGAGGAATTTCTTTCGCGGAAGAATCCGGTCGACGCCAACTGGGACAACGGCGTCTTCGAGCGTTTCCAGAATCCCGCGATCACCTACCGCCACGCCCCGATTGAATGGCGGTTTGACCTCAACCCCGCGACGAACCCGTTCCTCATGGAACGTCTCGGGGTCAACGCGACCCTGAATCCCGGGGCGTTCCTCTGGCGCGGGAAGGTCCACATGGTCGTCCGTTTCGAGGGCTACGACCGCAAGAGCCTGTTCGCGATCGCCGAGAGTCCTAACGGCGTCGACAACTGGCGCTTCTGGGACGAGCCGGTCGACCTTCCGGAGATCGAGCCCGAGACGAACGTCTACGACATGCGCGTCACTTTCCACAAGGACGGCTGGATTTACGGGGTGTTCTGCGCCGAGGCGAAGGATCCCAAGGCAAAGGCGGGCGACCTCTCGAGCGCCGTGGCCGTCGCAGGCATCGTTCGCACCCACGACTTCCTCAAGTGGGAGCGGCTGCCCAACCTGCGCACGCCTGCGTCGCAGCAGCGCAACGTGGTTCTCCACCCGGAATTTGTCGGCGGCAAGTACGCGTTCTACACCCGCCCCATGGACGGGTTCATCGACGTGGGTTCCGGCGGCGGCATCGGATGGACGCTTTGCGACAACATCGCGACGGGCGTTACGGGGCCCGAGGAGATTATCGACGGCCGCGCTTATCATACGATCAAGGAGGTGAAGAACGGGCAGGGTCCCGTCCCGATCAAGACCGCGAAGGGCTGGCTTCACCTCGCGCATGGCGTCCGGGCCTGCGCGGCCGGCCTTCGCTACGTCCTCTACATGTTCATGACCTCGCTGCAGGATCCCTCGAACGTGATCGCGAGGCCTGGCGGCCATTTCCTTGCGCCCTACGGGGGCGAGGGGGTGGGCGACGTCTCGAACGTGACCTTCACGAACGGCTGGGTGCAACTCGAGGACAAGGCCAAGACCGTCCTCATCTACTACGGCGGCTCGGATACGCGGTGCTATGTGGCGCGGACGACCGTCGACCGTCTCGTCGACTGGTGCCTCCACACGCCCGAGGATGCGCTCACCACGCGCCGCGCCGTCGACCAGCGCCTGGCACTTATACGCGCCAACCGCGCGATCCTTGGCGGATAGGTCAGGGCTGGGCCAGGGTGACCGTGGCTGACCCGGCGGGAAAGTCGTGCTCGGACGACCGGCCCGAGGGCCACCGGATCCGGATTTTCCTCGGAGGGTTGCCGTCCGGATAGCCGAAGAAGCACGCGGGCGTGGACTGGCTGTAGTAGCCCGAGCCGGCGTAGACCTCGCTCACCTGCGTCGTGCCGTCGGCGAGCTCCACCGCGACCCGCGCTCCGACGGCAGTCGGGTTGCCTGCAGCGCCGTGAAGGACGACCCGGACGGAATTGCGGCCCGGAACGCCGCCGTTGTGGAAAGCCAGCGTCGTATTGTCATTACGGGTCACCAGGAAATCCGGCCAGCCCCCCTGGTCGAAGTCGATCAAGGCGAGTGCCTTGGCGTCCCCGGGCACGATCAGGCCGCTCTCTACCGGGGGAACCGCGGTGAAATGCCCATGCCCGTCGCCGCGAATCAGCTGGCTCAGCCCCCCGTCAAAGCGTCCGATCGCCGCGACCGGCGCGAATGAATTCTGCAGGGCGTAGATTCCGGCGTGGCCGTCCCCTCCAAAGTCCCCGGCGACCATTCCCTGCAGGGGAGATATCTGAGCGACGCGCGGCAGCGGCTCGAAACGGAAGGTGCCGTCCGCCTGGCTCAGGAACACGCCGCTTCGCAGCTCGGTCGCGGCGAATCGGCGGGCCTTGGCCAGCTTGTCCTCGCCGACGAGCTCTCCCAGTGTGGCGCTGCCGTACGAATCCGACGTGGGGAAACGCTTAAGGATCGAGGGTAGGGCGGTGCTCAGATCGCGGCGGCTGCGCCACGGATAAAGCGTATCCCCCTCGTAATATCCCTCGATCAGCTGGGTCCCGCTGCCCTTGAAGTTGCCGGAGTACAGGAGGGCAGGGTGTGCGGGATCAGCCCGGAAATGCGTATTCAGGCCCACGTTGCCGACGACATAGTCGATCTTCCCGTCGCCGTTGAAGTCCGCGGCCGCGATCGAGGTCCACCATCCCGTGCCCGCCGACGCGAACCCGGCCTTCTCGGTCCAGTCCTCAAATCCCTTTCCCTTGCTATTGTGGAAATATTTCACGTTGCCCCAGTCGAGCGCGACCAGCAGGTCGGGCCAGCCGTCCCCGTCGACGTCCGTCCATAATGCCGACGTCACCATGCCGACTTCGCGAAGTCCCGGCGCGAGCGTGTCGGTGACATCCTCGAATTTGCCCCCGCGGTTGGCCAGGAGCGCGCTCTGCGGGGGAAGGGGATAGTGGCCGGGCTGCACCCTGCCGCCGATGAAGAGGCCGAGGCGGCCGCTGTGGTCGAAGTCGGCCGCGGCGATCGCGCCCGCGCTGACGGGCAACGGGGGAAGCGCGTCGCCAGGCGCGGGCTGGAAGCCCCCATGGCCGTCGTTCAGGAAGAGCCTCGGCTGGTATTCCTGGGACCCTGCCGGAAGCGAGTTCCCTCCCTTGGTGACGAGGAGGTCTGCCCGTCCCGTCCCGGCCGAATCAAAGAGGAGCACCGGGCCGTCGTCCACGGAGGCGCCCGTAGCGACGGCCGACGCGTCCGCCGCCACGAATTGCCCCGACGGCGCCGCGCGCAGGATTCGAAGTGAATCCTGGGTGGTTCCCCCGACGACGACGCTGTCGCGGCCGTCGCCGAACACGTCGCCCACCGCGAGCGCCGGCCCGTGCGGGTTCTGGCGGAAGGGAAGGAGTCGCTGTACGCTGACCTCGTCCACGTCCTCCTCGCGGGAGTTGAGCGAGAGGCCATTGTCGCGGCTGACCTCCACAAATTGAGCCGCCGGACGGACGGGGTCCGGCGGTATCCGGATTGCCCGGGAGGGCTCGGTGACCGTGTACCGGCGGTCGACGGCCAGGTTCTCGAACGTCTGGACATGGCCGCTCGGCCACGTGACCTCCATGCGCCTGATGGCCGTGTCCGCGCCGAGCCCGAAGTGCACCATCGGTTCGCTGCTCGACATGTAACCGCGGGAGAGCGTGAGGGGCCTCACCTGGACCCCGAGCGCGCTCTCGATCCTCACGGTCGCGCCAATCCCATAACGGTTGGACACGGTCCCGTGGAGGTAGACGTTCACGACATGGCCGCTGTCGCAGTCGTTTCGCAGGATGGTGACGCCGCTGTGATAATTTGAGTATACGATGTCGAGATTGCCGTCCCCGCTCAGGTCGCCGAGCGCGGCTCCGAAGCTGACGCCCCTCTTGCCGACGCCCCATTCGGCGCTCACGTCCTTGAACTGGAGGTCGCCCATGTTGCGCATCGCGAGGTGCACTTCCGGACGGGGCGGGCTCTCGTACATGATGCGGACGCGCTCAGCGGGGGTCTCGGCGCGCATCATGCGCTCGACGGTGTCAGCGCCCGGGTCCCGCGGGAACCCATTCGTCACGAAAAGGTCGAGGCGGCCGTCGTTGTCCAGGTCCTCGAGGCGCACCGACCACGTCCAGTCGGTCGCGGCGACCCCGGCGAGGTACGCGGCTTCCTGGAAGGCGCCCGTGCCCGTGTTGAGGAGGAGGGCGTTTCGGTGGTACTTGGGCGCCGAGCCAGGGGTCTCCTCGGTCCGCCCGCGCGCGTCGGCGATCGCGTGCTGGTCCATCTGGTGCGACGTCGCGGCCATGTCGGAGACGAGGAAGTCGATGTAGCCGTCGTTCTTCACGTCCCCGAGGTCGGCGCCCATGGACGAGAAGGAGGTGTGGGGCATCACCTTGCTCATGACATCGGTGAAGGTGCCGTCCCGGTTGTTGTGGAACAGCCGGTCGGGATACCCGTAGTCATTTGCGACGTAGAGGTCCGGCCACCCGTCGTTGTCGAAGTCCCACCACGTCGCGGAATGGCTTTGTGACTCGCCCGTTATTCCGGCGCTCTGGGTCACGTTCGTGAACGTCCCATTGCGGTTGTTGTGGAAGAGGAGGCCGCGCTGCCCATTCGGGTGGGTCGTTATGTTGAGTATGTTGGTCGCGATGTAGAGGTCCAGCCACCCGTCGCGGTCGTAGTCGCTGAAGGCCGCCATCACGCTCGAGTCGACGACATCGAGGCCGTATTCGTGGCCCATCTCCCTGAACGTCCCATCGCCCTGGTTTATATAGAGCAGGTTTGGGGCGTTGTACCGGCAGACATAGAGGTCCAGGCGCCCGCTGTTGTTGATGTCGACAAACGTGGCGCCCTGGGTCCAGACGCCCGGCGTCGCGCCGACGCCCGCCTTTTCCGTCACGTCCTCGAACTTGTAGCCGCCGAGGTTGCGGAAGAGCCGGCATCCGCCCGTCTTGCTGACGACGAATATGTCCGGCAGCCCGTCGCCGTCATAGTCGCCGATGGCGATCCCGGTGCCGACGGAGGAGGTCTCGAACTCCTGGTAAAGGTCCCCCTTCATCCGGGGATCATCGTACTTGTTGTCCGTGCGGACGCCCGTCTCCTCGGCCGGAAGCTCGACGTACATGGTCTTTCCCCGCGGGAAGGGCCGAGGGGCGAGGGGCTTGTCCGCCAGGCTGCCAGCCGCATCGTCGGCCCGCGTGGCCGCCCCCGTAAGAAGCGCCGCGGCTGCGCAGCCGAGGCGCAGAGCATGTCCTGCTGCGGCCCGCACTCCGGTTCGCTTGCGGCTTTCGGCATCAGGCATCGTGGGAAAGCCGATCGGAGGAACCTTCGCCCGCGTAGTCAAGGCGCGTTTGGCTCATGGCGCCGGCGCGGCGAGGACAAGGACCGTTGAATTCGCGGGAAACCCGTGCTGCGTTGAGGCGCCGGACGGCCAGCGCACGGTGATCCTGCGGGGCGGGTTTCCTTCCGCGTAGCCGAAGAAGCAGGCGGGCGACGACTGGCTGTAGTAGCCGGAGCCCGCGAAGACCTCGGCCGCCTGCGACGATCCGTCGGACAGTTCCACCGTAATTCTCGCTCCCACTCCCGTCGGGTTGCCGGCGGCCCCGCTGAGGCGGATGTCGACCGACCGCCGGCCCGCAACGCCGCGGTTCCGGAATGCGAGCGTGGTGCTGTTATTGCGCGTCACGAGGAAATCCGGCCATCCGTCGCGGCCGATGTCAGCGACCGATAGGGCCTTGGCGTCGCCCGGCACGACAAGGCCGCTCGCGAGGGCCGTTGCGGCCTCAAAATGGCCGTGCCCGTCGCCGCGCAGGAGCTGTCCCAGGCCGCTGTCGATCCGGCCGTCCGCGCGGATCGGGGCGTAGGAATTCTGGACGGCGAAGATGTCGGCCTGCCTGCCCCCAAAGTCGCCGGCTGCCAGTCCCTGGATGCAGGATATCTGGGCGATCCGCGGAAGCGGTTCGAAGCGGTAAGTCCCGTCCGGCTGGCTCAGGAAGACGCCGCTCCGGAGTTCCGTCGCCGCGTAGCGCGTCGCCTTCGCCAGCCTCTCCTCGCCGACGATCTCCCCCAGCGTCGCCCGCGAGTAGTAGGCATTTTTCGAATACCGCTTGAGTATCGACGGGACCGCGGCCGCGAGGCCCTTTCGGCTGCGCCACGGGTAGATCCGGTCGCCCTCGTAGTAGGCCTCGATCAGCTCGCTCGAGGCGTTGTCCCGGAAATCCCCGGCGTACAGCAGCGCGGGGTGTCCCGGATCGGCGGTGTACTGGGTGTTCAGCCCGGCATTGCCCACGACGAAGTCGGGGCGGCCGTCCCCATTGAAGTCCGCGGACGCAATCGAGGTCCACCATCCCGTTCCCGCCGCGGCGAAGCCGGCCCTCTCGGTCCAGTCCTCGAAGCCGCTGCCCTTGCTGTTGTGGAAGTACCTCACGCTGCCCCACTCGAGTGTCAGCAGAAGGTCGGGCCACCCGTCGCCGTCGACATCGCTCCAGATCGCGGATGTCACCATCCCGACATTGCGCAGGCCCGGCGCGAGCGTGTCGGTCACGTCCTCGAACCTTCCGCCGCGGTTGGCGAGGAGGGCACTCTGCGGAGCGCGCGGGTACCGTCCCGGGACGAAGCGCCCGCCGATGAAGAGGCCCAGCCGACCGCTGTGATCGAAGTCCGCTGCGGCGACGGCGCCCGCGTTGATCGGCAAGGGCGGAAGGGCGTCGTCCGGCGCCGGGCTGAAGCCGCCGTGCCCGTCATTGAGCAGGAGCCTCGGCTGGTACTCCGGGGCCCCGGCTGGGAGCGTGTTTCCGCCCCGGGTCACGAGAAGGTCCGCCCTTCCGTTGCCCGCGGCGTCAAACAGGAGCACAGGCCCGTCGTCGTCCGCCGAGCGCGCTGCGAGCGTCGCCACGTCGGCGGCGACGAACCGTCCGGCCGTCGTTGTCCGCAGGACCCGGATGGTATCAAGCGTCGTCCCGCCGACGACGACATCGTCCCACCCGCTTCCGGAGGCGTCCCCGACCGCGAGAGCGGGCCCCCTGCGGTTCAAGCGAATGGGAATCACCTTCTGCAGGTAGGTCTCGTCGACGGTCTCCTCGCGCGAAGCGAGGTCAAAGCCTGCCGACTTTCCCACCTCCTCGAACTGGCCAACGGGCGCGGGCAACGTGCCCGGGATGGGCTCGGACCCCGGCGGCTCCGTGACCGTGTAACGCCCGTCGGCGGCGACATTCTCGAAGATCTGGACCTTCCCGCTCGGCCACGTGACGACCATGCGCTTGATGACCGTGTCGGCGCCGAGGCCGAAGTGAAGCATGGGCTCGCTGCTCGACAGGTAGCCGCGCGCCAGCACGAGCGCGCGAACCTGCACGCCGAGCGCGCTCTCGATCCTCACCGTGGCGCCGACCCCGTACCGGTTCGAAACGGTGCCGCGAAGGTCGATGTTGACCACGTGGCCGGCGTCGCAGTCGTTGCGCAGAACCGTGACGTCGCCCTCGTAGTTCGTGTAGACGATGTCGAGGTTGCCATCGCCGCTCAGGTCCCCGAACGCCGCGCCGAATCCCACGCCCTTCTGGTCAAGGCCCCATTCCGGGCCGACGCTCTCAAACCTGAGATCGCCCATGTTGCGGTACGCAAGGTGGGTCTCCGTGAGCACCGGGCTGTTGTAGAGGACCTTGATGCGCTCGGCGGGATTCTCCACGTGCATCGTGCTCGAATTGACGTCGGGGTTGGGATCCCGGTTGAAGCCGTTCGTCACGAAGAGGTCCAGGCGGCCGTCGTTGTCCAGGTCCTCGAGTCGGACGGACCATGTCCAGTTCGTGGCGGCAACGCCCGCGAGGTAGGCGGCCTCGAGCGCATGCCCGGTGCCTGTGTTCAGGTAAAGGGCGCTCCTGTGGAGCTTCATCGCCGCGGGCGAGCCGTCCGCCTCCTCGTCTCTTTCGCGCGACTCCGCTATTGAATTCTGGTCCTTCTGGTGGGTCGTCGCAGCCATGTCGGCGACGAGCATGTCGATGAGCCCGTCATTGTTCACGTCGCCGAGGTCGGACCCCATAGAGTAGAACGACGTGTGCGGCAGGACCTGGTCGATCACGTTGGTGAAAGTGCCGTCCCTGTTGTTGCGGTAAAGCTTGTCCGGCATCCCGTAGTCGTTCGCGACGTAGAGGTCGGGCCATCCGTCGTTGTCGAAGTCCCACCACGTCGCGGAGTGGCTTTGCGACTCGCCCGTGATGCCGGCGCTGTCCGTGACGTTCGTGAACGTGCCATTGCGGTTGTTGTGAAGGAGATAGCCGCGCTGCCCGCCGGGGCGGGCGGCGCTGTCCAGGATGTTGGTCGTGATGTAGACATCGAGCCAGCCGTCGCGGTCGTAGTCGCTGAAAGCCGCCATGACACTCGAGTCCTTGATGTCGAGGCCGTAGGCATGCGCCATCTCCCTGAAGGTTCCATCCCCCTGGTTTATATAGAGAAGGTTGGGGGCGTTGAAGCGGCAGACATAGATGTCGAGGCGCCCGCTATTGTTGATGTCGACAAATGTAGCCCCGACATTCCATACGCCCGGCTCCGCGCCGACGCCTGCCTTCTGCGTCACGTCCTCGAACCGGTAGCCGCCGAGGTTCCGGAAGAGTCGGCAGCCGTGGTTCTTCGTCACGACGAAGATGTCGGGACGGCCATCCCCGTCATAGTCCCCGATGGCGACCCCCGTGCCGATCGAGCCGCCCTCGAATTCCTGGTAGAGGTCGCCCCACATCTTCGGGTCGTCGTACTTGTTGACCGCCGTGACGCCGGTTTCCTCGGGCGACAGCTGCGTGAAGAGTGTCTTCCCCCGAGGGAAGGGATGCGGTGAAAGCGGCTGGCCGGCTATTCGCGCCGCCGGGTCGGGAGCGGCGCCCGCGCCCGACACAAGGAGCGCCAGGGCAAGGATCCCGCCGCGGAATGCATGCCCCGTCGCGGGGCATATCCTCCCGCACCTCCGATTGTCGCCGGCAGACATGGCAAAGTGGCAATGGGACGAAGCTGCAAAGGGGTAGTCAAGGAACGTTTTGGAAACCCGCCGAATCCAACTTTTCTTGCGTGATTCCCCCTCCTTGGATTGCATGGCCGATCCTGAAACTTGCGCCCGACGCGACGACCCCCTTGAGCAACACAACCTGGATTTCGCGGAGGGCTTGGCTGGCAATCCCGGTACTTGCCCTCGCGTTCGCGGCCTGGACGACGGCGATCCGCGTGAAGCGCGTCGAGTATGTCTCGGACGCCGCGGGCGCATCGCATGCAAAACTGCAGACGTCGGCGTGGCAGCCGCGCCTGATCATACCCGGCCACCTCAACGAGAGCTATGAATGGCTCGACCTGACCCGAGAGATGTTCGCCCGAAGGGAACTGCGCGTGCGGCACATCTACTATGAGAATGCGCCGGCCGGACGCGAGGTGTTCGCGGCGTCCCCTTACCGCTGGTGGCTCGGCGTGGTGGCGCTGACTCACCGGAGCATCATGCACACCCGCCTCGGTCCGTCCCTAGAATGGGCTGCGCTCTATGCCGACCCCTTGCTCCTGCTGTTTTTCGGGGCGGCAACCGTTGCCTTTGTCGCTTGGCGCTTCGGCGTTCTGGCGGCCGCGCTCGCGTCTGCGGCACTGGCCACGCTTTTCCCGTTCGCCTCCCTGTTCGTGCCGGGCGTTCCCGACGATCTCGGGCTGGCGCAGGCACTGGCGATATGGAGCGTCCTCCCCCTACTTGCCGGCGCGGCGTCGGCCACGGCCGACGAGTCGGGGCTCTCTTCCCGGCGGTGGTTTTTCGCGAGTGGCGTGATTGGGGGCATCGGTCTCTGGGTAAATGTCGCCAACGAGTTGCCGGTCCTCGTGGGTATCGGACTGGGAGCGCTCTTCGCGGCCTGGATCGGCCGCAGACCGGCCGGTGCCGGCCCTTCCGCAGGACGCGCGCTGCTCCCGTGGAACACCTGGGGCGTCGCGGGTGCGGTGACCTGCCTCTGCGCGTACCTGGTGGAATATTTTCCTTCCCACATGGGCATCTGGGAACTGCATGCCGTCCATCCGCTCTTCGGCTTGGCGTGGCTCGGCGCGGGAGTGCTTCTCGCGCGCTCGACTGCTTGGATCAGGGGGGAGAGGCCCAGCAGGAATTTCCGGGGCGTGGCGGCGGTCGTCCTGGCTTTAGCCGCCCTCGCCTCGCTGCCCGCTGCGATGCGCGTCGTCCACAGTCTAGGCTTTCTGTCGGTCGAGATCCCGTCGATGCGGCTTTCCCTGCTGGCCGGGGGTCCGTCGGCGCCAAGCCTCTGGGCGTGGCTGCTTCAGAACGGGATCACCGGCGCGGCCCTGGCGACCTTTCTCCCTCTGTTGATCGTAGTCCCGGCGGCGCTTCTCCTTGTCCTGAAGTGGACGCAGTCCCGCCTGCGCATCCCGATAGCCCTCGCGCTCGGGCCTGTCCTGGCCGCCATGGGTTTTGCTTTCAAGCAGATCAGCTGGTGGAACGGAGTGGACGCCGCGCTTCTCACGCTGCTGGTCGCGGCCGCCTCCGCTGTGCGCGCGGCGCCGCGGCCCCGCGTGACCGGAGCGGTAGCCGCCGTCTTTGCCGTCCTGGTCCTCATGCCCGGGGCGATTCAGCTCTGGCCCTCGGCGGATGCGAAGATCGGGGAGGGACTGAGCGACACCGAGGTCGTCGGCCTCGTCGAGCGGGACATGGCTTACTGGCTCTCGAGCCACGTGGGATCGGCGGGCGCCGTGGCCCTCGCGCCGCCCAACCAGACGGCCACTTTATATTACTACAGCGGGATCCGCGGGCTGGCCTCCTTCAGCTGGGAGGATCGGGCCGGATTCCAGTCGGCGGTCCGAATTCTGAGCGCGTCGACGCCGGAGGAAGCCCAGGAGCTGATCGGAATTCACGGCGTCACCCATATCATCATCCCGTCATGGGATCCCTTCATGGATGCCTACGCCGAGGTGGGAGCAGGGCAGGTGGGCGGCACTTTCCTCGATCGGCTCCACCTGTGGAACGTGCCGCGCTGGCTCAAGCCGGTCCCCTATCTGGTGCCGACCATCGCCGGATTTGAGGGGCAGTCGGCCATCGTCTTCGAGGTGGTCGACGAGCAGGACGATGCAACGGCTCTCAGCCGGGTGGCGGATTACTTCGTCGACATGGGGCAGCTTTCGCTCGCCGCGAAGGCAGGGGAAGGCTTGAGGCGGTTCCCGGCGGACCTGGGGGCGATGGTGGCCCGCGCACAGGTGCAATTGGCCGCGGGGGAAAATGACGAATTTGCAAAATCGGTCGAAGTGATTGTCCGGCGCATAGCGGGTGGAGCGGACCGCGACCTTCAGTGGGACCAGAGGGTCGGCCTCGCGATTGTCCTTGCGCAGGCGCACCGCGTGGACCTCGTGCGCCCACGCCTCGAGGCGTGCCTTGCAGAAATGGATGGCGACAAGCTGCGCTCGCTCAGCACCGTCCTCCTCTACCGGCTCCAGGTTCTCCGAAAGGCCCTTAATTTGGAGATTTCAGACCCTTCACTCCGCACACTTTCGCTGGAGCTTCTTCCGCCCGATCTGCGAGGGCCCGTGGAGTGAGAGACGTTCAAAAATAATCTAAAAAGGCAAAAGATCTCAATTTAAGTATAACAGTTCTCATTCACATGAAGAGCTGGATGGGGTATAAACCCCTCGTCTACACGTCGGTTTTCATTGGTTTTACCCCCAGTCCCCGACGCCTCGCCCCGAATAACGGCCGATTCCCCCAAGAATTGTCCGTCGATGTCCCAAACCCTAAGTCCTAATACACCAAACCATGCCTGCTAATCGTACACTGGCGTTGCTTCGTGCCCTCACGGTCACATCAGCGCTTGGTCTCGC
>CAAGKR010223185.1_pt1 | contig 12708 bp, 13 predicted proteins | sample 2556971 | NCBI WGS metagenome assembly CAAGKR01 (sample SAMEA5207829, study PRJEB30636) | soil metagenome | biome: forest; feature: boreal; material: soil | place: USA | collected 2011-09 | depth 1 m | reverse complement strand
GGCGGCGGCCGCGCTGGCGCCGACGCTGCCCGTCTCGCGCTCGCTGCTGGAGCGCGCGCACGATGCCCTGGCGAGCCTCTCCTCACGCCTGCCCGGCCAGGGCGGGGCGACGGACTCGGGGATCTCGCAGGTGGTGGCGGCAGGCGGGGCGCGCGGGGCGGGGATGGCGGCGCTCGCGAAAGTGCTGGCGATCTGCGCGGGGACGGTGGGCGGGGCGGCGGCCTGCGTGGCGGCGGGTGTGGTGCCGGCGCCGCTCGACCTCGGGCCCGACCAGCCGAAGCCGGCGATCGAGCGCAGCGCCGAGGGGGCGGGCGCGCAGGCGAGCGCCGTGGAATACGAACCGGCACCGTCCGCCGAACCGGCGCCCGAACCACAGCCGAAGCCGCAACACGAAGCCAAGCCCGTGTCGGCGCCCGAACCGGCGCCTGCGTCCGAGGGGGCGGTCGAATACACGCCCGAAGCAGCGGCGGGGGTGGTCTCTGCAGCTCCCAGGGGCGGCGGTTCGAGCGGCAGCGCCGCGGGGGAGTTCGGGCCGTGAGGGCGTTGAAGCTGGCCGCCTGTTGCGTCGCCGCCGTCGCCTCGCTCGCGCTCCAGACGCCGGCTGCCGCGGGGACCGACCTCGTCTCCTTTCACCCCACCAATCTGCGGGTCGTTGGCGGCGAGGAAGCCTGGCACACGAGCAACAGCTTCGACCTGAACTGGGTCAACCCCGAAGACCCGAAAAACCGCTTTGTGTCGCCGGTCGCCGCCGTCCACTACCGAGCCCGCAACGCGACCGGAGCAACCGTGGTCGGCGACACGCGGATAGCGGGGTCAGACAGCTGGATATACCCCCTCGACGTTCCAAACGTCCCCGGCGAATACACCGCGGAAATCTGGCTCGAGGACTCCGTGGGCTTCCAGGGGGCGGCGGCCACCGCGAAGCTGCGCTTCGACAACGCTCGACCGGGCCCGGTCACCCCCACCCCTCCAGCCGAGTGGATCGACCTCAACGCGATCCCGTACCCGGTGCACGTCGGCCGTCCGGCGACAACGCCGGTCTCGGGCATCAAGGGCTACGCCGTCTCGGTCGACTTGTCTCCCGACGGCGAGCCGTGCGCTGCGGCCGACCGCTGCCTCGACGCCGAGATCGACCTGCACGGCGGGCTCGACGACAACACCCTCCCGATTCCGGAACTTCCCGAAGGGACGAGCTACGTCCACGCGGTCGCCGTGTCGGGGGCGGGGATGAAATCGAGCGCGACCGGGACCGCCGTCCTGCACGTCGACAGAACCCTGCCCGTGACCCGGCTCGCGGGCGCGCCGAGCGGCTGGACCAGCCGGCCGGTGACGCTGGCAGCGACCGCGACGGACGCGCTCTCGGGGATGAAGGCGAGCGGCCCGAGCGGCCCGTTCACGGCGATTCGGGTCGACGGCGGGGTGCCGACGACGGCGAGCGGCGACTCGGTGAGCGCGGCGGTGATCGGCGAGGGCGTGCACGACATCGCCTACTACGCCCGCGACGCGGCCGGCAACGTCGATGACGGCGGCGACAGCAACGGGCTGGCGAACCGGCCCCCTTCGACGGCTGTGGTTCGGATCGACAGGAACGCGCCGGCCGCCTCGTTCGTCAACTCCCAGAACCCCGAGGACCCGGAGCTGATCGAGGTGCGGGTCTCCGACTCGATGTCGGGGCCGGACCCGTCGAGGGGGCGGATCGAGGTTCGCCGGGCGATGCCGGGCGGCGAGTTCGAGGCGCTGCCGACCGAGTCGGCCGGGGGGAAGCTGCGTGCCCGCTGGGACTCCGATGCCTACCCGGCCGGGGAGTACGAGTTCCGGGCGACCGGGTACGACGCGGCGGGCAACTCCGCCACCACCGCACAGCGGGCCAACGGCACCCGCATGGTGCTGCCCAACCCGCTGAAGGTGCCGACCGCGGTGCACGCCGGGTTCGGCGGCAGGGTGCTGGTCTGGCACCGCTGCGCGCGGCGAAAAGATAGGCAGCGTCGCTGCCGGCGCGAAGTGATCGAGTCGTTCGACCGGCGCCCCGTGGCCAGAGCCGTTCCCTACGGCCGGGGCACCGCGTTCAGCGGCCGGCTGGTCGCCGGGCTCGGCTCGCCGCTGGCGCGGATGCCCGTGCAGGTGGTCGAGTCGTTCGAGCCCGGCGCGCAGCCCTCGCAGCGCGTCACGACGGTGGAGACCGGCGCCGACGGGGTGTTCACGACGCACCTGGGGCCCGGCCCCAGTCGCACGGTCACCGCCGTGTTCGCGGGAACCCGGACGCTGACCCGCTCCGGTGGACGGCCGGTTCGGCTCGCGGTCCGCAGCGGGGTGCGGATGCGCGCCTCCTCGCCGGTCGCGGCGATCGGCGGACGGCCGATCGTCTTCCGCGGCAAGGTCGAGGCTGCGGGAGCGGCGATCCCGCCCGACGGCAAGGCCGTGCAGCTCCAGTTCCGGGTGCGGGGCGTCCCGTGGACCCAGTTCCGCACGATCCAGACCGACGCGAACGGCCGCTTCAGCTACCCCTACCGCTTCACCGACGACGACAGCCGCGGCATCGGCTTCGAGTTCCGGGCCTTCGCCCCAGCGCAAAGCGACTGGCCCTACGAGCCGGCGGGCTCGGGACCAGTCGCGGTGCGCGGGCGCTGAGCCGGGCGGCTAGCGCAGGGCGGAGAGCTGCTCGGTGACCTGGTCGACCAGGTCCTGGGCGCGCGAGGTCTGCTCGTCGATCGCCTTCTTCGCCTCCGTGGTCGCCTTGCGGCGGGCGGTGGCGCCGCGGCGCTCGGTGCGCTTCAGGGATTTGCGGAGCTGGGCGCGGTAAGCCTTGACCTGCTTCTCGGCGCCGTCGCGGCCGGTCCACGGCTCGAACAGCTCGGAGACGCGATCGGTGACGCTGAGGACGACGCCGACGGGGAGGTCGACGGCGGTCTCGGCGACCGACTGGACCTGGTTCTTCTCGGGGACCGCGACCTTGGCGGTGCGGCCGGTGGAGCCGGCGGTGCGCTTCGCGTCGGTGGCGGTGCGCTTCGCGTCGGTGGCGGTGCGCTTCGCCTGGGTTTTGGTGGATTTGCCGCTGCTGCTCGTTGCTGCCATTTGAATCTCAACCCCTTCGGGTTCGGGTTTTGCCTGCCTCAGACAATGCGAGTGTAGCGAACATACGTTCTCTACGAACACATGTTCTAACCCCCGTCAGAGATTGGTTACCATGGCCGATGGGCCGATTTCGGGAGATATAGACCCGTCTTAGGCCCGTCGGTGGGGTTTATACGGTGCGCTGGGCGGAGCGGACGAACTCGAGGCCCTGCTCACCCGCGGCGGCGGCGATCGGGTAGCGGGCGTCGAGGCCGAGGCCGGCCTCCTCCGGCGAGAGGTCCCCGAAGGCAACCCGCCCACCCGCCTCGCGGACGATCAACTGGGCCGCGGCGGCGTCGACCGAGCGGCAGGGACGGAGGCCGAGCATCGCGTCGAGGCGGCCGGCGCCGACGTAGGCGGCGGTGATCGCGATCGAGCCGACCACGCGCAGGCGGTAGACCTTGCCGGCCAGCGTCTCGATGACGGGCAGGGCGCGCTCGGGCTCGGCGGACTCGATGCCGAGCAGCTCCAGCTTGCCGCCGGCCTCGGCGACGTGGATCGGCTCGCCGCCGAGCGTCGCGCCGGCGCCGCGCCGGGCGACGAACTCCTCGCCGGCCCCGAAGTCGTAGACGTAGCCGAACTCGACGTCGGCCATCGAGAGGCCCGACGCCACCGCGATGCTGAGGCTGTGGGAGGGGATGGTGCGGCGGGCGTTGAGCGAGCCGTCGATCGGGTCGATCACGACCCGGGCCGAGCCGCCCGAGCCGAAGCTCGCCTCGCCACGCTCCTCGGAGACGGCGACGAAGGAGGCACCCCCCTCCGCCAGCGCCTCCAGCTCGACGAAGACGGCGTCCTCGCAGCGGCGGTCGATGACGAGGGTGCGATCGCCGCCCTCGCCCACCCCCTCGTAGACGGTGCGCGCCTCGACTCCCCGCACCTGCTCGAAGATCGCCCGCTGCGCGGCCACCGTGCGGCGGCAGATTCCCAGCCAGTCTGCGGAGAAAACGTCCACCGGGCCCATCCTATGGAGGGCACCCACTCGGTAGCGTTGGACCATGCTTGCCTTGGCCGAGCCTCAGGAGCGCGCCGTCGCCCACGGGGGTGGTCCGCTGCTGGTGCTGGGCGCGGCAGGGACCGGCAAGACCGAGGTCCTGGCGCGTCGCCTCGCCCGCCTCGCGGCCGAGGGCACGGGACCCGAGCAGGTGCTGGTCATCGCCTCGACCCGAGCCACGGCGAAGCGCCTGCGCGAGCGTGCCGAGGCCCTGCTGGAGGGCCCGTTCGAGGAGCTCTGGATCGGCAGCTGGGAGACGACCTGCGAGCGGCTGCTACGCGAGCACGCAGACGCGGCGGGCCTGGACCCGTTCTTCGACGTGCTCGGCCCCGCAGAGCGCCTGGCGATGCTGCTGGACCGCCTGGACGACCTCCCCCTCCGCCACCACGCGATCCGCGGCAACCCCGCCGGCCTCCTGGCCCGCCTCCTGGAGCGAATCGACGCGCTGAAGGCCGGCCTCGAGCGTCCCGAGCCCGAGCTCACCGAGTTCTGCGCCGCACACGACCGCATCCTCGCCGACTCCGGCAACCTCGACGAGGGCGACGTCTTCCTAACCCTCGACAAGCTCCTGGCCGAGCGTCCCGACGTGCGGTTGACGATCGCCGAACGCTTCGCCTATGTGATGGTCGACGAGCTGGAGGACGCCACCCCTGCTCAGCGGGCGATCCTCTCCTCGCTCGCATCTGAGAATCCAAATCAGCTCTATGCGCTCGATGTCGATGCAGAAATCGATCGCCCGAACATCGAGGTCGTGAAACTCGAGCAGCAATTCCGTCAGCCTGCGGTTCGGTTTTGGCGGTGCACGAACGAGCGGACGCAGGCGCAGGCGGTGGCGCGGGAGGCCGAGCACCTGGTCGCAGGGGGAACGCCGCCGGAGGCGATCTGCGTCGTCGTCGGCGAGCCCGGCCGGCACGGCGGCGCGGTCGCGGCGGCGATGGAGGAGCGCGGCATCCCCTTCCACCTCTCCGGCCCGGCCGCGCTCTTCCAGCGACCCGAGGTCCGCGACGCGATCGCCTGGCTGCGGGTGCTCGCCGACCCCGAGGACTCGGCCGCGGCGGCTCGAGCCCTGACCAGGCCCCCGATCGAGCTGCGCTCCGCCGACCTCGCGCGCCTGGCCACGATTGCCAGGCGCCGCAAGCTCGACATGGTCTCCGCCTGCGAGGCGGCGCTCGAAAGCCCGCAGATCCCGCCCGAGGCGCGCGAGCGGATCCAGTCCTTCCTGAAGCTCTACGGGGCGGCCTCGGTGGCGATGGAGGAGCGGCGCGCCGACGTCTTCGTGAGGCGGCTGATCGAGCGAGTCGGGCTGCGGCGCCAGCGGCTCTTCGCAGCGCAGCCGGAGGTGGCGGAGCGACTGCTGGGGCTCTCGCGGCTGGCCGAGCTCACCGCCGCCTGGGCGCGACGCGAACCGCACGGCTCGACCCGCGATTTCGTCCGCTACCTGAGCGCCGTCGCCGAGGCAGGGGTAGAGCCCGCCGGGGGCGAGGAGCCGCCGTCGCCCGGATCCGTGCTGGGCCTCGACCGCGAGGCGGCCAAGGGGATGGAGTTCGACCACGTCTTCGTGCTCGGGCTGGAGCGCGACTTCGGCGCCGAGCGGATCGGCCGGCCGGCCGGCGCCGGGCTCGTCCTCTCCCGGGTCGAGGGCGATGGCGGCGCCCGTCCCTCGCCCTTCTACGAGGAGACGCGCGCCGCCATGGGCGCTGTCGAGGAGACCCACGAGGAGGAGCTGTTCGGCCCTGCCGAGGGCCTGCACGCCACCTACCGGATACTGCGCGAGGAGGTGCTGGAGGCGTCGTGGAGGGCGGGGCGAGAGCTGTCGGAGCCCCGGCTCGACACCGCAGTCGACGTCAACCGGGCGATCGCCCGCTACCTGGAGCTGCTGAAGCTGGCGGCGCTGGCGCAGCGGCCGGGCGACGAGACGACGGCGGAGGCGATCGAGGCGGTCAACGGGCTGCTGCGCCAGGTCGCCACGCCCGAGCAGCAGGCGGAGCTGGACGCCTCCGCGCTCGACTCCTACCTGCTCGACTCCGAGCGCGAGCGCGGCAGCCGGCGCGAGCTGATCGCCGCCCGCCACGAGCCCTCGCTGGCCGAGTTCCTGCCGCGGCGCGGCGACAAGAAGCTGAGCCTCTCGGCCTCCGACCTCGACCTCTACCTGACCTGCCCGCTGAAGTACAAGTTCGCGCGGGTCTTCGGCATCCCGCAGGAGCCGACGATCAACCAGCGCTTCGGCATCCTCATCCACAACGTCCTGGAGCGCTTCCACAAGGAGGCCGAGCCGGACGAGGGCGACGGGGGGCTGCGGCGGCTCATGGGCCTGTTCGAGGCGGGTTGGCGGCGCTCGGGGTTCGGCACCAGCGACGACGAGCTCCAGTACCGCGAGCGGGCACGGGAGGCGATGCGCCTCTACTGCGAGCGGGAGGGCGCCGCGGAGGGCGAGCCGGTCTGGCTGGAGCGCAAGTTCGACTTCCAGATCGGCGAGCACCACGTGCGCGGCCGCGTCGACCGCGTCGACCGCCTGCCCGGCGGCGGCTACGAGCTGATCGACTACAAGACCGGCGAGCGCAAGACCGAGGCCGCCCTGGAGAGCGACCTGCAGCTCGCCCTCTACCGGCTGGCCGCCCGCGAGGCGTGGGACATCGACGCCCGGACCGGCAGCTACTACTACGTGCTCGACGCCGAGAAGGTGGCGGCGCCGACCAAGCCCGACGACGCCGAGCGGGTGGAGCGCACGGTGCTCCAGGTGGGCGAGGGGGTGCTCGGCCAGGACTTCGAGCCGCGGCCTTCGCCTACCGTCTGCGGGTGGTGCGATTACCGGCTGATCTGCCCTGCCGCTGAGAGTTAGCTGCCCTGCTGGCGGAGGAAGCGCTGGAACTCTCGGGCGATTGTGTCCGCAGATGGGAGGTCTTCGGCGTCGTTCAGCTGCTCGGCTTGTTCGGCCTCTATTCTCGAGACCAGCTCCTCTATCTCCGGGTTGGCGGCTACTGCTCGGCCTATTTGCTCCTCGTAGGTGGTTGTCTCGGCCTCCAGGTCCGACGCGTCTACTGCTATTCCGGTGAGGCCTTCGAGGCGGCGCAGCAGTGCAAGGGCCGCCTTCGGGTTGGGGACGGCGGCTACGTAGTGGGGCACCGCGGCCCAGAGGGAGGCGGAGCTCATCCCCACCTGCCGGCAGCAGTCGTGGACGACGCCGACGATCCCGGTCGGCCCCTCGTAGCTGGAGCGCTGCAGGTCGAGCTCCTCCACCAGCTCCTCGTCGGAGGCGAGACCGGTGATCGGGACCGGCAGCGTGTGTGAGACCTCGGCGATCAGAGCGCCCAGCGTGATCACCATCTCGACCCCGAGCGTGTCGGCGGCGGCGGCGATCGTCTCGGAGAAGGTGCGCCAGCGCAGGTTGGGCTCGGTCCCGTCGAGCAGCACGAGATCGCGGTCGGCGCCGGGGACGCGGGCGGCGATCAGGTTGTTCTCCGGCCAGTCGATCCGCCGGGCCTGGCCCTCGGTGAGGACGATCGTCGGCCGGGTCGCCTGGAAGTCGAAGTACTCCTCCGGGTCGACCTGGGCGATCAGTTCGGCGTCGAGCGACTCGGCGACCGTCGCCAGCGCCGTCGAGGCGGCCGCGGCGGCGTCGTTCCAGCCGCGGAAAGAGCAGACGAGGATGGGGGAGCGAAGCTGTGGCACATCGCCTTCCCAGGTAAGAGAATCCACGCTCTGAGCGTAGCGCCGTTCGCTATGACGGTTTGAAGAGTGCGCGGCGGACGAGCTGGAAAGCCATGAACAGCGCCAAGGCGGCGAAGGAGAGCCGGAGAACGCGCTCGGGGACATGGTTGGCGACTCCGACGCCGATCAGGACGCCGAGCGGGGAGAGGACGCCGATCACGATTGCGTTGCGGACGTTGACGTTGCCGTAGGCGTTCTGGCGAAAGGCGCCGACCAGCGCGACGATCACGATCATCAGCAGCGAGGTCGACTCACCCTCGACCTGGGAGAGACCGAGGAAGATCGTCAAGGCTGGGACGAAGAGGATCCCGCCCCCGACGCCGACCAGGCCTCCGGCGAGGCCGCCGGCGGCGGCGATCAGGACGGCGATGACCTCATTCACGAGAGGACCAACTCGATCGCGATCGCGACCAGCAGCGCCGCGAAGAGGAGGGAGACGGCGCGCTGGGAGATCCGCTGCTGGATCGCGGTCCCCACCACGACCCCGCCGACCGCGGGGATCGAGAGCAGCAGGCCGGTGGCGACGTGGACGTTGCCGTAGATGCCGCCCTGCGCGATCGCGCCGAGCAGGCCGATCAGGACGATCGCCGCCAGGCTGGTGCCGGTGGCGAGCCGCTCCCCGTAGCCGAACCAGAAGATCAGCAGGGGCACGATGACGGTGCCGCCGCCGACCCCGAACAGGCCGCTGAAGACGCCGGCCAGGGTGCCGATCGCGGCGAGCTTCAGCGTCTGATTCGAGGGCATCGGGCGGCCGGAGGGAGCATCGTGCGGCGATACTAGATGCCGTGTCTCGTGAATCTGCGACAGGGGGTGGCGGCACGGCGAAGGCGCTGCTCGAGCCGCTCAGCGCCGACCCGTCGCGGGCGGCGATCCTCACCGACGTCGACGGCACCCTGGCCCCGATCGTCGAGCGGCCCGAGCAGGCGGCGGTGCCCGAGCCCGCCCGGGCCGCGCTGGCCAAGCTGCGTGAGCGCTTCGGCCTGGTCGGCTGCGTCTCCGGTCGCCGAGCGGAGGAGGCGCGGCGACTGGTCGGAGTCGACGGGATCGCCTACGCCGGCAACCACGGCCTCGAGCTGCTGCTGCCGGGAGAGGAGAAGCCGCGCCTCGATCCCTCGCTGGACGGTCGCGAGGCCGGCGCGGCGGAGTTCCTGGTCGGGCTCGACACGGAGGCGCTTGCGTCCGCCGGCCTGAGGCTGGAGGACAAGGGACCGATCCAGGCGCTGCACTGGCGCGGCGCCGAGGACGAGCGCGCGGCCGAGGCCCGCGCCCATGAGGTGGCAGCCGAGGCCGGCCGCGCCGGCCTGGAACCGCACTGGGGACGCAAGGTCCTCGAGCTGCGCCCGGTCGGAGGCGGCGGCAAGGACGCCGCGGTGGCGGCGCTGCTGGCGACGGGCGGGATCGTCGCGGCCGCCTACGCGGGCGACGACCGCACCGACCTCGACGCCTTCCGCCGCCTCCGCGAGCTGCGCGAGGAGGGCAAGCTGGGGGCGGCCGTCTGCGTCGGAGTCGCATCGCCGGAGGCCCCGCCGGAGCTGGCCGAGGAGTCCGACCTGACCGTCGACGGCCCCGCCGGGTGGCTGACCATCCTCCAGTCCCTGGCGGAGTAGCGGTGCCTTACACCGACCTCCTGCGCATCACCGTCTTCCTCACCGGCGCCGAGGCAACCGCCCTGGGAGCGATCGCGGCGATAGCCGCCGGTCAGAGCAACGACACGACCACCGTCCTCGTCGCGGCAATCTGGTGGCTCATCTCCCTGGCGATCGGCCTGTACCTCGGCCGCCCCGGCCGCGCCGCCGACGGCGTTCGCGACGCCCTCACCGAGGCTCGCACCGCGACCAGCCTCCCCCCCGAGTCCCCGGCCCGCATCGCCCTCGGCCGCCTCTGGCCAATCGGCCTCACCGCCCTCACCGCCGGCGTCCTCGGCATCTTCTTCCCCGGCGTGGCGGTCATAGGGGCGGGCTACGCCCTCCTGGTGGCCCTCGCCTGGCACACCCGAGAGGCGGCCGTCCTCGCCATCGAGCAACGCGACGGAGTCAAGTTCTACGTAGTCCCAAACTCAGCCCTCCGTCCCATACAGCTTGTGCGCACACCGGGACTTCGCAGCAACCGCCTGAGCCTACCTACCCCTTGATCAGCCGCGAGAAATCCCGCCAGCTGCGGGTATTGGCCACCTGGTCGGGGGTGAGGCCGGCGCCGCGGGCGACGATCACCGCGTAGTTCATGTTGTCGAGCGTCTCGATCCCGTGCGCGTCGGTGTCGAGGACGATTTTGACCCCGGCATCCGCGGCCAGCCTCGCATGCTCCTCGCAGAGGTCGCGCCGGCTCGGGTTGCCGTTGATCTCCAGCATCGTGCCGGTCCGCGCCGCCGCCTCGACCACCGCCTCGACGTCGACCGCGTAGGGCTCACGCCGGCCGATCAGCCGTCCCGTCAGGTGCCCGATGCAGTCGACGTGGGGGTTCTCGATCGCCGCAACGATCCGGGCCGTCATGCGCTCTTCTGAGATCGAGAAGGAGGTGTGGACGCTGGCGATCACCCAGTCGAGCTCGGCCAGCAGGTCCTCGGGGTAGTCGAGCGAGCCGTCGGTTCCGATGTTGACCTCTGAGCCGGCGAGGAGACGGAACCCTCGTTTGCCCTCGTTCCAGGCGCGGATCTCCTCGATCCGCCCCCAGAGCCGCTCGGCGGTGACGTTGTCGCCGAAGCCGTGGCTGGCCGAGTGGTCGGTGATCGCCAGATACGCGTAGCCGCGCGCCCGCGCCGCCTCGGCCATCTCCTCCAGCGTGTTGCGCCCGTCGGAAAGGGTGGTGTGAGCGTGCAGGTCGCCGCGGATGTCGAGCAGGTCGACCAACCCCTCGCCCGGGTGCTCGGCGAGGAAGGTGGCCAGCTCCTCGGCGGCCGCCGGCTGCTTCCCGCGCAGCTTCGCCGCCGAGGGGATGTCGCCGGTCTCCAGCAGGGCGAGGATCTTCTGCTCCAGCGTCTTGCCGATCCCGGGTATCTCCTTTGCCCGGCCCGCCTCCGCCAGCCCCGCGACCGAGTCGGGGCAGTCCCGGATCGCGCGCGCCGCGGTGCGGTAGGCGCGCACCCGGTAGCGGTCGGCGCCGTCGCGCTCGTAGAGCGTCCCCAGCTCCTCCAGCGCGGCGGCGATCTCGGCGTTGGTCATCATGGCGTGCAAGTTAGCCGCCCGGGGCGACCCGTTCTTTAGCCGCGCTTTGGCTTGGCGAATAGCATCGGAGTGATGCCCCAGTCCGCAACAGGCGCAGCTTGGCTGGTCCTGCCGACCTACAACGAGGCCGAGAACGTCGAGGCCTTCGTCGCGGCGGCGCTGGCGAAGCTGCCCGCCTCCGCCCAGGTGCTGATCGTCGACGACAACTCGCCCGACGGGACCGGCGAGATCGCCGACCGCCTGGCCGAGGGAAACGAGAGCGTCAGCGTCCTGCACCGGCCGCGCAAGGAAGGGCTCGGCCCGGCCTACATCGCCGGCTTCCGCCGCGCCCTGGCCGCGGGCGCGGAGCTCGTTCTCGAGATGGACTCGGACTTCTCCCACGACCCGGCCTACCTGCCGCGGCTGCTGGAGGCCGCCGAGCGCGCCGATCTGGCGATTGGATCGCGCTACGTGCCCGGCGGCGGCGTCAGCGAGTGGGGCGCGCTGCGGCGGGCGATCAGCCGCGGCGGCAGCGCCTACGCGCGGATCGTGCTCGGGGTCGAGGTGCGGGACCTGACCGGCGGGTTCAAGTGCTTCCGCCGCGAGGTCCTGGAGGCGATCGACCTCGACACGATCCAGGCGCGCGGCTACGCCTTCCAGGTGGAGATGACCTACCGCGTGATCCAGCGGGGCTTCAAGGTGGTCGAGGTGCCGATCGTCTTCCGCGACCGGCAGGCCGGCTCGTCGAAGATGGACCGCTCGATCGTCGCCGAGGCGATCTGGCGCGTGCCTCTTCTACGCTTCAACGGACAGCCCGCCGAGCGGCGGGGAACGGCCACCGAAAGCCGTCGCTATACTTTCTGAAGTATTGAGCGCTGAAATTCGACACCCGGGAGACCGATTCCAGTGACAGGCAAGCTCCACGACGTGACAGACGCCACCTTCAAGTCCGAGGTCCTGGACGCCGAAGGCCCCGTTCTGGTCGACTTCTGGGCCCCGTGGTGCGGCCCCTGCCGCATCGTCCACCCGGTTCTCGAGGAGATGGACGGCGAGCGCGACGACCTGCGGATCGTCAGCATCAACGTCGACGAGAACCAGCAGACCGCCGCTCAGTACGAGGTCCTCTCGATCCCGACCCTGATCCTCTTCAAGGACGGGGCGATCGCCAAGAAGGTGATCGGAGCGATGCCGAAGCGCCGCCTCGAGGCCGAGCTGGAGCCGGCGCTCGCCTAGAGCGGCGCCACTCCCCTCTCAACGATGCCGTTCGTACAGGTCCACTGGTTCGAGGGCCGGACCGACGAGCAGAAGGCGGAGATCGCCAAACGCATCGAAGCGGCCCTGGTCGAGGTGGCTGGCGCCGCCCCCGAGCACTGCTGGGTGAAGTTCTCCGACTCCTCGAAGTCCGACTTCATCATCGGCGAGCCGGCCGAGGACTGAGCGGACGCCGCCAGGCTGTGGCAGCCGTCATGGGCGCCACTTGATCGAGCAGCCGATCGGCTCGGTTTCGGCCGGGTCGGGCTCGGAGCCGGTGAGGACCGCCTCCAGGGCCGAGCGCAGCCAGGCGGCTCCCTGGGCGGGGTCCTGGTGGTCGGCGTCGGGGGCGCCACGGTAGCGGAGGCGCAGCTCGGAGTCGAAGACGAAGAGGTCCGGGGTCGTGCGGGCGCCGTAGGCTCTCGCCACCTCCTGCGTCACGTCGTGCAGGTAGGGCATTCCCCACTCCTCGGCGTCGTAGCGCTCGGCCATCGCCTGCGGCGAGTC
>CAAGKR010532046.1_pt1 | contig 12717 bp, 16 predicted proteins | sample 2556971 | NCBI WGS metagenome assembly CAAGKR01 (sample SAMEA5207829, study PRJEB30636) | soil metagenome | biome: forest; feature: boreal; material: soil | place: USA | collected 2011-09 | depth 1 m | reverse complement strand
CGAGGATCATCCCCAACACAATGCCCGCCACCGTAAACACCAGCGTGAGTTCCAGCCCACTAATGAGTAGTGGGAAGTACTGCGGAACGACCGACCAGTCCCACGTGTAAGCCGGCGGGGGCGGGCTCAGCTCTCGCCCAATTCCGATGAAGGCGATCAGTACCAGGACTATTACGAGTACGACTCCAAAACCTTTAATCATGGACAACGGCTGATAGCGGACGGGGATGCCCGGGGTCCGACGCAGCAGGCTGAGCGGCAGATCGACCGTTGCCTGGCGTTCGGCGACAACCGCACTCAGGTCGCTGGCCGGATCCACGGGCGCCACGACTTTCGACGGAACTGTAACTATCCGCCCAGGATTGTTGACATGTATGAGGGGACCGGCAGAATCGTGTATGGCAATGGACTCACCACCCCATTCGCAACATTAGCCTTCGTGACTCCTCCTGCTGCGATGAAAGTACTGATTTCAATATTCAACGCTTGTATATCAGCGAACCCGTAGTTCTTGCTGAGGCCAATTGCCTGCGGCTCAAGTTCCAGTGCCTGTGGCGGGAAGATGATCTTGTAGCCGGGGTGGTCGTGGCAAAATAGTGCGCTGCTGCTTGCGACTTGCAAAGTAGCGTTTACTCGACCACTGATAAGGGCCGCGAAACAGTCGGTGTCTGAGCCCGCTAGGCGAATATGCTGTGCCTTGGGATTTATCGCCGTCAAAGCAATATCGCTGGCGTCCCCCTGCGGTGTGCAAATGCTGTAATTCGAGTTGTCCGTTATCTGGCTTGCATTCGTAAACTGGAGATTTGCAGGATTGAAAACATATCCACCGGCCGTGAATAGCAATCCGTCCGTGAAGTTCACGGACAGAGCGCGCGTAGGTTGTTGGTTGAGATCCATAGCCAAATCAAACTTGTTTGCCTGCAAGCCAGCGATCATAGTTCCAAAAGTCGTTGTAACTGTCACGAGCTTCACGCCGAGCACTTTTGCCCAGTCGTTCGCGAGGTCAATATAAACACCGACCCATTGCCCCGAAGCATTCTGATATAGGTTCGGCTTGTCCGGAGCAACCCCGATTCGGAGCTGCCCACTGTTCTTGATGTTTTGGATCAGAGTATTGCCAGCTTGACCGCTCGAGGTGCTCGGGGAAGACGAGCCGAAACTACACCCACCCATTACAAATATGGCGCCAACTGCCACGGCCAAGGCACGACCATTTCGCGGAACCATTTGCATTGTCTCAGACACTCCCTTTTCTCAACAATTGATCTTGTGCGGGCCCAATCGAGCGGCGAGGCACACCAACTCCGACCAACTGGCCATTCCGAGATTTGTCGCCCTACTAGAAACTCAACGCCTCCTAAATCCGTCTAATATTACATAGTACACCTCAATATGGCAAGCTTCCCAGACGGCCTGAAATTGCTTCGGCTCGATGCGATCGCCGCGCTCAGCCTTCGGGAGCGTGCCCGGAGCGTCATTCGATCGAGCATCCTCACTGGCCAGATTGCGCCTGGTCACGTATATACCGCCGGCTACTTCGCGAAGAGCCTCGGGGTTTCCGCCACTCCCATTAGGGAAGCCCTCCTTGATCTTGCCAATGACGGCCTTGTCGAGTTCGTGCGCAATCGTGGCTTCCGGATACCCCTCGCATCCGAACAAGATCTGGACGAGATCTTTGAGCTGCGGCTGATGCTTGAGGTACCAAGCGTAGGGCGGCTTGCCGGCAGGCTCGACGATGGGACGGCGCAAGTCTGTGCACGGTACGCCGAAAAGATGGTTGACTGCGCCCAAAGTCGCGACCTCGGCGGGTTTCTCGAAGCAGACCGCTTGTTCCACCTGAAACTTCTAGGGGCGCTGCAAAATAGGCTACTGGTAGAGATCGTGGGAAAACTGCGTGATCGAACACCGCTTTATGCCTTGCCCCATTTAGCCGAATCGGGTCAGTTGCTAGCTGCTGCTCAAGAGCACAATCAAATATTGGAAGCCATAGTTAGGGGCGACAAGAGCGACGCAGTACGCCAAATGTCTAAGCACCTTAGGCACACCCGCGGCGTTTGGGTCGGCCTCCAAGAGCAGCCAGCGGCTGGAGAGGAGTATTCAAGTGGCTGAGCGCGCCTAGCCTTTGAGGTGGTTCCCAAATGACGGACTCGACCACGACGTACGAGGCCAGGCGGCTGTGCCGACTCTCGCACTACTTGCCACCTCTTCCACCGCCACCCGCCAAACACCCACCAAGCGATGGAGCGTCGCGAGCTGGAAAAGGCAACCAAAGGTTCCTGCATAGGAAGGGAGGAGCACCCATGCGAACCGAGGCACGTTGTCTGAGCGGGAATCCTTTGTTCGGCGGCGAGGGCCCGATGTCAACTGCGGCCTGCCTACGTGAGCAGCCCACTATGCCGCACTCCCTCTTGAGAAGATGCCAGAGGCAGCATCGACAAGATCCTGAGTAGGCAATTGAGGGCGATGCGCCAACACCCAGTCATGGAGGAGGACTTCGTTGCGAGTCGAATCAGAACATGATGTTCGGACAAGAGAATCTCAGGTGGAGACTATCGTTTCTGCCCTCGGCATCAGCTCAGGCGATGTTGTCTCTGGAGTAGCCCACAGTGGGTCCTTCCTCGCGCATCCGAAGGGTCCGGAGCTAAAGACCTTCGATCCCTCGACCGGCTCGCTTCTGGCCCGGATTCGGACAGCGGCACCCGATGAATATGCTGCTGCCTCCGCAGCCGCGCAGTCTGCCTTCTATCGATGGCGAATGGTGCCCGCGCCTCGACGCGGGGATATCGTGCGCGAGTTGGGCCAAGCATTCCGGAACCGAAAGGAGGCTCTGGCTCGACTGGTCAGTCTCGAGAATGGCAAGATTCTTAGCGAAGCCCGGGGTGAGGTCCAAGAAGTCATCGACATCTGCGACTTCGCGGTTGGCTTATCGCGCCAGCTCTATGGCAATCAGATGCAGTCGGAGCGGCCACATCACCGCCTCACCGAACAGTGGCATCCATTGGGCGTGTTAGGAATCATTTCGGCTTTTAACTTTCCACTGGCGGTGCCGGGCTGGGGCTGGGCTCTGGCATTGGTTTGCGGAGATAGCATCATCTGGAAGCCATCGAGCCTGACCCCGCTCATCTCGATTGTCGCCCAACGGATCTTCCACGATGTCACTCGAGGGACGGAGGCGGAAGGCGTCTTCAGCCTCGCCATTGGCTCAGGGAGTGTTGTCGGCGCAACTTTGCTTGCGGACCCAGGCGTTCCTTTGATTCAGGCGACTGGTTCGTGCGCTCTTGGCGAGCGTGTCTCGGCTGCCGTCGGCAAGAGAGGCGGGCGTTCAATCCTTGAGCTGGGCGGCAACAATGCCGTGATCATTCTCGATGACGCTGACCTTGATCTCGCACTCAGAGCCGTGCTCTTCGGAGCCGTCGGAACGGCTGGACAGCGATGCACAAGCACGCGCCGACTGATCCTGCAGCGCGGGATCGCCGGGAGGTTCTTAGACAGGCTAGTTCGCTCCTACGCGACGGTGCGTATAGGCGATCCTCTCGACGAGGCGACTCTCATGGGACCGTTGGTCTCGGCCGAAGCAGTGGCTGCCTTTTCGGAAGGAGTGTCCACGATCAAGGCCCAGGGAGGGCAACTTTTGTACGGGGGTCGAGTGCTGAGGGACCGGGCCGGCCACTTCGTGCAGCCTACGATCGTGCAGTCGCGTCCCGAAATGCCTATCTGCGCTGAAGAGATCTTCGCCCCCATTCTGCACACATTTACGGTCGACAGCCTGGAGCAAGCTATCGCCATCAACAACTCAGTCCCCCAAGGGCTTTCGAGCAGCCTGATTACCCGTAGTCTGCGCTCGGCTGAGGTCTGGCTGTCAGCAGCCGGCTCCGACTGCGGAATCGCAAACGTTAATGCTGGAACGTCAGGAGCGGAGATAGGCGCTGCCTTCGGTGGCGAGAAGGCAACCGGTGGTGGTCGCCAGGCAGGTTCGGACAGTTGGAAGGCATACATGCGTCGTCAGACTTGCACGATCAACTACGGTGCGGAGTTGCCTCTTGCCCAAGGAGTGACCTTCGATGTCCGCGATGCCGATATGCCATGAGTGCGGCGCCATTGTCTGCTCGGGCGCGAACGACAGGGCATGCCTGACACTCGGGCACAACGACGAGGTCGGCATGAAGCAAAGTGCTCGATGACACGACCGACGGAGTTATAGGCGTGCGGACCTCGGTCGAGACCCTTACGAGCGGTGCCGCTTGGCGATCACCATGCACTGGCCCTTCGACCGTCAGGATATATCCCACCAGACAGACTACCGTCTCGATGATCGACCACATCCTTCATCACGCCATCTTGGTCGGACCGAGGACGGTCCCTCCCAATGCTCGAAACCAAAACCAGAGGAGGTGGCTGAGCTTAGAAGAAGAGCTGAGGATGCTCGAGGGGGACTTTACAGTTGGCCAAAATTGGGGGATTTCGAGATGGCCATTGACTCGGGCAACGTCAGCCAGGTGTCAGTACGTCCGCCGCCGGGGGCGCCATTCCGCTTTCGCCTTGGGCAGCGTCCACGGCACGCTGCGGAACGAACGCAAGGGCTCATCACCACTAAACGACCCCTGGCGGGGCGGCGTGCGCGCGTGTTGGCTGCACTATGGCTCGTGATAAGTCACCTCAACCGCATGGACTTCAACGAACTCGAGCATCCCGAACTACTCAGCGAGTCGGTCGTAGTAGACTGTCTCTGAAATCAGCTGGTATATTGCGCCGACCCACCAGCGCTGCAGCACTGTCGCTCACCGACCGACGTCCTGCAGTTCTTCAAGCAGATCGACGCCATCCTGAAAGCGGGCTTGGGCGTCGACGTGGTGCTCGCGACCTCTCTGCACAAGGCCCCCGAGATCACCAAGTGGCTCGCCGACCCTCACCGCAAGCGCTGGCACCTCCACTTCATCCCTGACGTCGAGTTCGTGGGTCAACCTTGGTGGAGCGCTGGCTCAAGGAGCTCACCGAAAAGCGACTACTCCGCGGCGTCTTCAGCAGCGTGGACGACTTGATCGCAGCCATCGACAAGTGGGTCAATGGGGTCGTCGTTCCATTGCACCTCTCCCAGATCAAATCGGCGGCAGAGCACTAAGCATCTTTCGCCGGTGAGGCCTTTACTTGTCGATAGTTTCGAGCAGGTCCATCAATTTTCGCCACCGCCGTCGTGCCTCAGGCAATGTAGTTGGTTTGAACCGAACCCTGTCACCCGGAACCAGTTGGGCGGCAACTGTGAGGTCCGCGCGGGTTACGCCGGCAACCACAGGGTAGCCACCTGCCGTCTGGTGATCTGCCATCAGCAGAATCGGCTGGCCGATCCATGGCATCTGGACGCAGCCGAAAGCCAGGCCAAAAGATAGTAGCTCTGGCCCAGTAATAGCGACTGGTTTGCCTTCCAGCCGATACCCCATTCGGTCCGAAGCGGGGCTCACCTCGTACACTTGACTGAAGAAGACGTCTCGAGACTCCGGCGCTAGCCAATCGAATTGCGGGCCAGGTATCGCATGAAGCACGCTGACACCGGGACCAAGATACTTGGGGCGTCGATCATCAGTGAGTTGCCGGGCTAGGGCCACCGGTCGTGACGGCAAGCCCGCTATCGACAATTCGTCACCAATTCTTAGTGACCTGCCGTTAACCCCGCCTCGTCCGACCAGTAATGATGTCGACATAGATCCGAGCCAACGGTCGCCGCTGAACCCTCCGGCGATGGCGATATATGTGCGAGCACCTTTCCGGCGCCCCCCAAAGCCAAGCTTGTCGTTTTCACGCAATTGAAGGGTGGTCCACATAGAGATGGGTTCGCCATTCAACCTGGGGTTGAGGTCCGCTCCAGTGAGCGCAATCAGACAATCTCTCAAGGCGGTTAGCTGAGGACCGATTAGGGTGACTTCGAGCGCCGCGTCGCCCGTCGCGTTGCCAACCAGGCGGTTTGCGGCTTCGAACGCGAACCGGTCCATAGCCCCCCCGACCGAGATGCCTAGCGAGCGATAGCCACGCCGACCGAAATCCTGGAGTGTCGTAAGTAGTCCTGGCCGTTCGACCCTAAGAGCCGCGTTCACCTGTGAGACTGTACGAACCTCACCGAGTCTCCCACGTGAAGCAATGCGGGGGGATCGACGTCAGGCATGAACAGCTGCGCCGACGTGCGGCCAAGTAGATGCCATCCGCCCGGTGTCGGAAAGGTGTACACGGTCGTCTGATCTCCAGCGATCGCGACTGATCCCGCAGGAACTCTTGGCCGTGGGAAAGGCCGCCGCGGCAGCCGGAGCTGCTCCGGCAAAGGTCCCAGATACGGCAGGCCGGGCGAAAAGCCGATAAGAAAGACGCGATAAATGGGTGTGCTATGGAGCTCGATCAGCTGTGCAACAGAGATAGAGAGTTCATCTGCCACCGCCTCGAGATCGGGTCCGTCATAGAGGACAGAGATCTCGTGAAGCCGTCCGAACGACCTCTGCCAACCCGCTCCATCATTAAGCGCGCCGACGCGGCCCTGAAGGGTCCGATACGTAATTACCCCCGGCTCGTAGTGAACCGTAACGGAGGCGTAGCTGGCCACGACCTCATCCACGCCACGGATCATCCGGAGTGCGGCGGCGAGGCCTTGGGCGCGCGCATTCAACGCTTCGTCGATACGGTCGCCTAGTTTGACCACGAGTGCAGCATCACCCAGTGGATGAATCTCCAGAAAGTCTCGGGCAAACACGGTAGTCAGCCTGTCACAAGGTTGGAGTGCAATCGACCCAACGCGTCACATAAATGTGTCACCACTAAGGGGGTGGCCGCATCCGGTGCCTCCTGTAAAAGCGAACAAATTTCCCCGCGCGGTCTGAGCATCTTAAGCGGTCATCTCGACGGGTGACTGGGTGTGCCTTGCGGGTAGACCGCGTCCAGAAAGGCGCACCTCCAATGGCCGCGTCCTGGTCACCGTCCTGGTGTCGGAGACGATCTGACTGTCGAAGCGGTCGGCCATGTTGCGCAGCTGCGGCTCCTGGACCTCTAGTTCGCCCTCGGCGGTCTTCGGCCGGCGGGGCCGAACCCCATGGCGGGAGCCGCGAGCCTCAAGTGTCCGCTCGCAGCGGGCATGGCCAAAGAAATGGCCCTTGTCGATACTCTGTTGGTTGGCGCCTCGCGAAGCATGCGCACCGAACTCGCCAGCCCTGCTCGCGCGTTGGCATGCGAGGCTCGGTCCTCCGGTTAACGTTGACCAGTCCACGAGTCCGTCATCAACTCCGGGTGCGGAAAGCGTTGGATCGAGAAGGTCTCAACCTGCGGCGAACGCTGCTGGGACAGAACGCCACCGTCAACGGTCACGAAGCTACCAGTGATATATGCTGCGTCGTCCGACGCGAGGAAAACTGCTGGCCCTGCAATGTCTTCGGGAATCCCGGCTCGTCCAAGTGGCACTGTCGCGTCGGTGAGCGCTAGCGCATCGGGAGAAGTGCTTTCGCGGGATGGCACGATAAGCCCCGGAATCAACCCAACTACACGAATGCCATAGGGAGCGAGATCCAGAGCTAACGCCCGCGTCAATGCCTCGATTCCTCCCTTCGATGCGTCGTACGCCACCATGCCACGATGAGCCCTGCTTGCGCCCCCGCTGGACATTGTGATAATTGTTCCGCCGCCATGCCGGACCATGTGCTTGGCAACCGCGAGGGAGCACAGGAATTGTCCCTTGAGATTCGTACTGAGGATGCGGTCCCACCATTCCTCATCAGAATCCAAGACGTGACGGACCGACTCACGTACGATGCCTGCATTATTCACGAGGATGTCGATTGTCCCAAATTGATCGATGGTTGATGCAACGAGCCGGCTCACATCAGAAGAGTTACCGACGTTCGCGACGATTCCTATGGCTTTGCCACCCGCGGTGAGGATGTCGTGCACCACCCGGTCCGTGGTAGTGGGATCCACATCCACGATCGTGAGCACAGCCCCCTCACGCGAGTAGCGTTCGGCGATGGCCTTGCCTATGCCACGGCCCGCGCCAGTTACGATTGCGACCTTGCCTTCGAGTCGGTGGCTTGCCTCGCTCATTCCGTCTTCTCCTAAATCCCTCAAAAAATGATCGTGGGCTTGAGCGCGATTCCTCACCTGATTCCACTATCCCCCTCTCGGCCCTCGCGATTGAGTGTGACTTAGTCCAACAAGCTACGGCACGGACGGCTAAGGGGCGGGGGATTCATGCGCCGTGGATCCTCCAAAGCAACTGGGCAAGGAAAACCAAGCATGATCGTCACGATGCTAGTGGAGGTATAGGCCCTCCACCAGTAGAATTTTACTGGTCGCATTTCGCTGGCGGATCCGCCTCGCCGATTGGTATTCAGCGCATTCATACCACTCCCGCGCGCGTGCGATACTCTCGAATTCGATTATCACGAGACGGTGAGCTTGCCACCGTCCCTCCAACACCTCGACACGACCCCCGCCCACAAGGTACTTCCCTCCGTACTGCTTCACAGTGGGATCCGCCTCCTCGACATATTGTTGGTACCCTTCAGGGTTCTTCACATCGACGTTGGCGATCAGGTAAGCGGCCATCGGTTTTCTCCTATCCATGTGACCCCACTCAATCATTTGTACAGTTGAATCCTCGTTAAGCTGACACCGCGTACTCGACTCGATAGCATCGGGACACAGCAGAAGTCAGCATTTGTATGAGTAAGTATTCCCGGCCTTGGAAGAGGCGCACCTGGCGAGCTTAGCCTTAGCGGCTGGACGCATACCTAAATATCACCAGCTGGCCGAAGTGTAGGCGCTCACGAAAGCTCGCCAGGTCGACGGTTCAAGCGGACTCTAACATCACCTCCTTCACTCAGGTCCTTGGCGCGTCGGGCTGTAGACCAACTCCCGTCTCAAAACCCGGTCTGCAAGGGCCTGGGCCCAATCTCGTGCCTCAGCCCCGCGTGAAGATCGGTCCCGCGGATGTTCGGACAGACGACGAGACGGGGGTCGATATGGACCAGCTGCGGTTCGGTCAGTGCGGTAGGCTTGGCGCGCTCGGATATTGGCGGGATGCTCCCTTTCCAACTCGCGCCGGACGGTGTCACGACTAAGTCCGTACTCCCAGCTAGGTTGCCGTCGCCGTGCTGACGAAGGGCTTTTGATTCCACGTGGCTCTCTCCAAACTCCGTGGCGAGGTCTCCTGCTTTGGCTGTGACATCCAAAGCCTCGCATGGGACCTCTGTTCTGACGGCTCCAACCCTACCTCGGAGCCTGCCTAGGTTTTCGTGATCTGCCCTGGCTAGATTCTCGTGATCGCCCGCACGAAGCGTTGCGCGACCTCATTGGTGGCGGCGAGGTCGGCGAACTATCTGCATCGCTTCACGGGTAACGGACTGGAGGCATGGGTCTGGCCGCCGCGGGCGTCCAGCAGTCGGGCCACGCGTTAGCTCAACCTCCGATTGGCGTTGAGGCGGAGCACCATGCTGCCACGATGCTTGACCTCCTCCCCACCTTCGTCCCCCACTTTGCAAGGATCTTCCGCAAGCGCCATGACCTTCTGGTCGAAAACCTGCTCCGGCCGCACGCTGGCGAGCTAAAGCTTTAGGCCGGTAAGTACATCCCACCCAACCATAGATGCCTGATGGTTTCGACCAGGCACCTTCGCGAGTTCTTCGATAGCTACTAGAGCCGCCGCGCCCTCGCCGAGTTTGACAAGATCGCCAACGCACGATTTCGAACGATGTCTCAACTGGGGTCTCATCTGCCGGTATGGACTGCGCCTGGATTACTGGTCGCTCGCACCGGAGCAGTACCAGTAATGGCCGCGAAGCCCTCTGCCCTCCGAGGCAGCGATCGTGTTGGCAGAAGTTCAGCTCGTATGCCCGCAATGTACCGGTGCAGCTGTGCACGTTCCGGGACTCCGCATCCAGGCGCGCAGGCCCTGCGAACCCGCCCGCCACTGACATCGTTGATATCGCGAACGTATTGCTTCCCGCGCTCTCGACTCATCTTGTTCTAAGGGCCAGGCGCCTCATTCAAGGGTTGACACGAAGGGCTGATTGGCGTCAGGGTGCGCCGCTCGCAGTAACTGCCCTGCCCAGCCCGCTGCACCGAGTAGCTTTCCATCCTCGGAATACCTGCCGACTAGCTGTATCCCGATCGGCAAGCGAGTGGGGCCAACCATCCCGGGGACAGAGACAGTTGGACATCCAAGGAGGGTCCAGATGCGACAGAAGAGAGGATCGCCGGTCGTTGCGAGCGGAGGAGCCTCCCCAGCCGCGACGGGAGTCAATAAACAAGTGAAGCGTTCAATGACCGCTCGGAACATCGTCCGGCAGGTCGAGGCAAGCTTGAGAGCTTTGAGGTACCTGGCGGGGGGCACTCTGCGCCCTCGCTCAATCAGTTCACACGTAGCGTCGCCGAGTCTGTTTCGGTGGAGCGCGTACACCGCGCGAAGCGATTCCGCGGCCTCGAAGTCAAGGATCGCTATGGAGGCCTCGAGGAGCTGATCAAACTCTGAGGGGAGCGTCACCTCTTCGACCGCAGCGCCACTTGAAGCAAGGATCTCTGCGGCCGCGACCACGGCCCGTTGGCCGGCGTCGTCCGCATCGTGCCAGTGAGGCGTTCGAACTAGGCCGATTCGTGGAGCATCATCGACCGACCCTAGAGCGAATTGAATCGGACCGGGCATCATGGTCGCCAGATCGCTGGGGTCGCGGCCGTGGAGGATTCGAGCCTGGAGGGCCAGATCCTCGACCGTCCTGGCGAACATACCGACGGTGTCGAGCGAGGGCGCTACGGGCCAGATCCCTCTTCGGCTCAGGGCTCCGAAAGTGGGTTTGAAGCCGAACACACCGCAGTAGGACGCGGGACGTAGCACAGATCCCCCGGCCTGCGTTCCGATCGCGATCGGAACCATCCCGACCGCGACAGCAGCAGCCGAGCCGCTCGATGAGCCACCCGGAGTGCGCTTCGGATTGAATGGATTTCTGGTCTTCCCGGGTTGAAAGACTGCGGCGAACTCGGTCGTGACGGTCTTTCCAAGGATGACGGTGCCCGCGTTTCGAAGTCGGACAACGCAATCTGCGTCCGCTGCGGGGCGGTGTCCAATGAAGATCGCCGATCCATAACCGGTCGGCATGTCGATAGTGTCGATCGCGTCCTTAACGCCGATTGGTACCCCCCAAAGAGAACGACCTTCGCGATCCTGATCCGAGGCGCGGTCACGCTCGCGTGCCTGGGCTTCTGCCCCGTCAGGATCGAGCCATTCCCACGCCTGCACTGTAGGCTCCCACTGGGCGATACGCTCAAGGCAGGCGCGGGTAACTTCTTCGGAGCTCAACTGGCGTCTGGCGATGAGACCTGCGAGTTCGACCGCGGAGTACTGCGGAAGGTCCAAGGTGTCCGAATTGTCCGAGCGGGTAACCATCTATGGGCTACCTGATTAGCAGCGGAATCCCCGCTCAAGCGGGTGTCGCCTGACGAGACGCGGACGTGATTCCTTGGGGCTGGTCCCCGCGGCACGTCGGCGGCCGGGATCAACGCGCCTTGTCTGGGTCCGCTCGGTGTCCGGGCGGAAGGGCCAACCGACCAATGCGGTCAACGCACCAGAACGCTCGACTCGCTCAGGCCACGTGCACCCCGATCCTCGCCCCGTTGGGTTGATCCGGACTTCCGCCACCTCCTCATTATGCGGGAGGTCTAGCCATGTGGCAGACAACCGGCGTCCACGCCCAACATCAGAACATGAGAGTGATTCCGACGCGGCCGCTGAGGATCGTCAGCCAGCCTCGCTGCGTCGGGCACGCCGATCCCGCACCATCTCCACCGGGTTCGGAAGCTTGGTAGGCGCCATCCGAGCCATTGCGACAGCCTCATCCATCCCGTAGGTCCGGGCCCATCGCACAAATTTCCGCCTGGATGTTCTCGCGCAGCTCGACGGGACGTACAACCATGCAGTCGCCTCCCCAACCAAGCACCCAATGGCGGATCTCAAGGATCGATCCCACTCCCAACATCACGCGCAGGCGTCCGTCTGGCAACGTCTCCGGGCGTTGGCTAGGATGCCAGATCGTCTCTTTCGCGCGCCCCACGACGTCGCGCTTGAACAGGAGCTCATCCTCAACGGGCTCCGTGGACGACCATATCCCCATGCCCCGGCCAGGTGATCGCGAACCGAGAAGCCCAACGGAGGGCTGAACCGCTCTTCGAACACCGTGACCGCTGAGATCCGTTCGACCTTGTCAGCGCCGATGGAGGGGACCATATCCACGTTCCACTTGCTGCACACACCTGTCATTTCGGCGCGGAACGCTTTGTCGATCGAGGGAAATCAAGGCGGGCCCTAGCGATTCGCTTCCGACTTGGACCGTCATGGAATCGAGCGCTAGTCGGGGTAGAGATATGCACACATTATCGGCAGCTATTTCAGACAGCTGCTCAAACGACGCGACGAAGGCCCGATTCGGTTACTGCCCAAACCATCGGACCCCTCTTTCGGGCACGTTGAATGATTCGGTTGATGTGCTTGAGCAAATCGCCTGTGGGATGCAAATATCCCGTCACGGGTGGAACCAGCCGCCGTGTACGACTCGTCGGTTACCATGCCCGGCGCTCTTGGTCCTTTCCTGCATCTATAGCTGCTTGCGTTTCCTGGTCGGCGTGCTCGTGCTCAAGCTGTATTCGAGCGACCGTGAGGTCGAGCTCCTTGTCCTTCGCCACGAGCTGAGCGTTCTCCGCCGG
>CAAGKR010324828.1_pt1 | contig 12717 bp, 9 predicted proteins | sample 2556971 | NCBI WGS metagenome assembly CAAGKR01 (sample SAMEA5207829, study PRJEB30636) | soil metagenome | biome: forest; feature: boreal; material: soil | place: USA | collected 2011-09 | depth 1 m | reverse complement strand
TGGGTCGGCAACTCGCCGTTTCCAGCAAAGTGGGTGATGACGTGCCCGTCCGAGCTCCAGGTGCCTGCTAGGTTCGTGCCCGCCGCGTCGGATTCGCTCAGGTAGGAGCAGAGGCATCCGCCGTCGCCGGAATCCTGACAGCTTGTCTCCTTAATGCCGCCGAGCGTCGACCCGTAGGCCGCGAACGCAGCGGCGAAGTCGGCGCAGCTTCCAGGAGCGTAGCCGAATCTCTGGAGGCAACTCGCCGAGTAGTTGATGCTGGTCTTGTCGCTGCTCGTGATGAGCGTCGTGTAGAGGCCCTGGGTCTGGGAGCCGTCGCTTCCGGCGGAGTAGCTCAGGAACGCGCCCTGAATCGCGGGCGTGTCGCGCGGGAGCGCGAAGAAACTGATCCCGCTCGTCCCAATATATTGCAGGGACGAGCACCAATCCGTCGAGGTCACCTCGGGCGGCGACTGGCCCGCCGGAACGAGCGGTTGGTTGAAGTAGGTTTGTTTTGCGGCGATCTTGTCCTGGAGCGTGGGATCCTGACAAACATCGGTCTCGACCCAGGAACCCACGGGGTCACCCCCGCACGCCGAACCGGTCTCGGCGCAAGCATCCGTAGGGCGGCAGCCCGCGCCGAACGGAACCAGCACACCGACGACGAAGACTGCCGCCGAGCCGCCCCTCATCGTGCCAAAAGACTATGCCGAGAAGCGGGGCAGGGCAAGCGCCGGGCGACGAACACGAACACGCCTGCCTCCACCAGCGTACCGTCTAGCAGACCTTCATTCGGCGCGCGCGCGGCCGAGGTCAGCAAGCGTCCCGGAAGCGCGTCCAGTATCCGCTGGTGGCCGACGCACAAGCTCCGGTAGCGGACTCCGCCGGCCTCAGCGGAAGGCTTCCAGAGCGACCGGGCGACAATGTCGGAAAGTTCGATCTCGAAGGCACCACTTTCGGTAAAGCTGGTGTCGAGCACGCTCTTGGCGTACTGGCCGGAATGAAAGGGCAGAATCTTGGGCGCGGGATGGCCGGCATCGAGCGCGAGCCGGGAGGCGGACACAAGCGCTGACATGAGCGCGTGACGCCCCTCCCCGCTGGAGGCGATCTGCTTGAAGACCTTGGCGGCTTCGTCGACATCGACACGCCCGGCGAGATGAAGCGCGAAGTACGGGCCGAATGTCGCGGCGAGGGGGTGCCCGATGCTCCGGGTAAAATCCAGCAGCCCGGCCAGCCAGCTGCGCTCGATCAGCACGATGTCGAGTGGCCATTCGGAGTCGCCGGGATCGCCCAGCACGTTGGGGATGGGAACCAATCCGGACGTGGCGAGCCTTGCGAACGGAGCCTCGAGCAGCGTGGCCATGTCGAGGAAGTGGACGAAGCGGCCGCCGGGAGCGAGCACGCGCGCGATCTCGGCCACGGTCGCCTTCTCGTTGCCGACGGCGTCGAAGACGCAAAGGCCGACGACCGCACCGCACGCCCGATCGGAAAAGGGCAGCTTGTTCGCCTTGGCGACGCGCGTGATCGCGGCGGGGTCCCGGGCGCGCAGGGCGTGCAGGGCGGGTCGTGATGGATCGGTGTGGATCGTCCTGCCGGCCAGCGCGGGGGGCAGCCACGCGCGCAGTTGTCCCGAGCCGGCGCCGATCTCCACGACAGGCTGGCCGTCGAGAGGCGGGAATCGCGCCAGCGTGTCGGCGACGATCTCAGCGAGCAGCTCCGCGTACGGCGCCCGGCGTTGCTCGAGCAAATCGAGCGCACGGCCGAGCTCGGCGTCGGCGAGGGCACGACGGCCGCGACGCCTGTTCTTGCCCTCCTTCACGGGTCGAGCCGTCAGCCGGGCGCAACCGCGTGAAAGGCGATGAGCGCCAGGAGGACGCCGGTGATCCCGACGATCGTCTCGCACACCGTCCAGGTGCGCAGCGTTTGCGACACGCTGAGGCCGAGGAAGTCCTTCACGATCCAGAAACCCGCGTCGTTGAGGTGCGACAGGAACATGGAACCGCAGCCCATGGCGACGACCACGAGCGCCACCTGGTTGGCCGAAAACTCCGGGTGGTGGGAGAGCACGGGCACCAGCAGGCCCGACGCGGTCGTGATCGCCACGGTGGCCGAGCCGGTCGCGACCCGGATGAAGGCCGCCAGCAGCGAGCCGTAGAGCAGGGGGGGCAGGTGCATCACGTCGCCCCCGCGGCCGATGGCGTCGGCCACACCCGAGTCGCGCAGCACCCGGGCGAACCCGCCGCCGCCGCCGACGATGAGCAGGGTCATTCCCATGGCGGCGATGCACTCCTCGGTGAACCTCAGCACCTGAGTGCGGCTGTACCCGCACCGCGTACCGAACACCCAGGAGGCGAACAGCACCGCGACGAGCAGCGCCATCGTGGGGTTGCCGATGAACGTGACCACCGCGAGCAACCGGCTGCCAGCCGGGAGGGTCAGCTCACCAAGCGTGGCGAGCAGCATGAGCACCACCGGCGACAAAATGCATAGCAGCGTGAGCGCGAACGCGGGCGGGCGAAAACCCGACGGCCGGTTTTGGACCCGGTTAGGAAGCGGTGGCGGGCTCGCCTCGACGCGGCGGACGGCGTAACGGGCAAATAGGGGGCCGGCGACCGCCGCGGTGGGAATGCCGATGACGAAGCCCCAGAAGAGAACCAGGCCCATCTTCGCGCCCAAGGCCGCGACCGCCACCACCGGCCCCGGGTGTGGGGGCATCACGCCGTGCATGACCGACATGCACGACAGGAGCGGCAGGACCAGCTTCAGGAACGGCTGCTTGGTTTCGTAGGTGAGCGTGAGCAGGATAGGCAGCAGAAGCACGAAGCCGACCGCGAACCAGGTGGTGAGCCCGACCAGCAGCGCCAGCGCCATGACGCACCACTGAATGTGTTTGGGCCCGAACAAGCGGGCGAGGCGCCTCGCCAGCACCTCCGCCCCACCCGACTCGGCGAGCAGCTTGCCGAGCATGGTGCCGAGGCCGATGACCGCGGCGATGCCGGCCAACGTCGCGCCAAGACCGTCGGAGAACGATCGCACGACGCCCAGCATCGTGTACTTCGTGCGGCCCATCCCGACGGCGCCGAGGCCGACCAGCAGCGAGGCCAGCAGCAACGAGATGAACGGGTTGACCTTAAACCGGGTGACCAGCAGCACGAGCAGGCCAATCCCACCCAGGGCCACCGCGATCAACTTGAGGTCGGACGCGCCCACCGGGAACGAAATGTCGCACGAACCGCCCCGCGGCGACATCGCTTTGTGACCGGCCAGAGGCGCCACGAATTGCTCTCCAATCGCCTCCGGCCGTGAGTTGACTGATGTTTCGGCCGGAGGTAAGAGTGGCCTGCATGTACCTATCGAGACACCAGACGCTCGAGGGTCCGCGCTGGGCCCTCGACGGTCGTTTTTTGCCGCCCAGTTTCAGCCTGGACCTCCTGCTGCAGCTGCCCAAGGTCGCCCTGCCGGGTTTCCTGGGTGCGTTTCCAGCCGGGCCGGCGGCGTCCGGAAAGCTGCTGCCGCCGCTCGAGCCCACGCACGAAGTCTGGGCCAGCGGCGTCACCTACTTGCGCAGCCGTGAGGCGCGCGAGGCGGAGTCCGCGGTCAAGGACGTTTACGCGAAGGTCTACGAAGCGACGCGACCCGAGCTGTTCTGGAAGTCGATCGGCTGGCGGGTCGCGGGCCACCAGATGCCGATTCGCGTGCGCGACGACAGTCGCTGGAACGTTCCCGAGCCGGAGCTGACCCTGGTCGTCAATGCCGGGCGCGAGATCGTCGGCTTTTGCGTGGGCAACGACGTCTCCTCACGCGACATCGAGGGCGAGAACCCGCTCTACCTGCCGCAGGCCAAGGTCTACAACGGATCGTGCGCGCTCGGTCCCGGCATCCGGATCGGCGAAACGGAGCGACTCAAGGATCTGTCGATCCAGATTACGATCACGCGCGCCGGGCGCTCGGTGTTCGAGGGTGAAACCCGCACGACCCAGATCAAGCGCCCGCTCGAGGAGCTCGTCGACTATCTCGGCAAGGAGCTCGACTTTCCCCGCGGCGCGTTTTTGCTCACCGGCACGGGGATCGTGCCCCCCGCCGACTTTTCTCTGGAGCGCGGCGACGTCGTGGCCATAACGATCGGTGGCATGACGCTCGAAAACGCTGTGGCCGCACGCACGTAGGTCTGCTCATGTCGCAAAAACCAGTCCTCGTCGCCGGGCAGTGGCGTCCGGCCAAGAATTCCAGCAGCGCGTTCTCGGCTGTCAATCCCGCGACCAAGACGCCGCTTTCCGACAGCTTTCCGGTGTCGGGCCTCGACGACGTCGAGCTCGCTTGCCGGGTCGCGGACGAAGCCGCCGGGGCGTTGCGTGCCTGCCCGCGAGACGACGTCGCGCGCTTCCTGGACGACTACGCGACTCGGATCGAAGCCGACGCCGACGGGCTCGTGGACATCGCCGCCCAGGAGACGGGGCTGGCCGCGAGCCCGCGCCTGCGCTCGGTCGAGCTTCCCCGCACCACCAACCAGCTCCGCCAGGGCGCCGCCGCGGTTCGCGATCGCTCCTGGTGCCAGGCCACGATCGACACCAAGGCCAACCTCCGTTCGAGCTACGGTCCAATCGGGCCGGTCGTCGTGTTCGGCCCGAACAACTTTCCGTTCGCATTCAACTCCGTCGCGGGCGGCGATTTCGTGGCCGCGATAGCGGCCGGAAATCCGGTCATCGGCAAGGCGAACACCGGGCACCCCGGGACGACCCTGCGGCTCGCCGAGCTCGCGTTCGAGGCCGCGCGATCGTCCGGCCTGCCGCCCGCGACGGTGCAGCTCCTTTACCGCACGCCACCCGAGGTCGGATTTCGCCTGGTCTCGCACCCGCTCATCGGCGCGACCGGATTCACGGGCAGCAAGAACGCCGGGTTGCAGCTCAAGGCCGCGGCCGATCGCGCCGGCAAGCCGATCTACCTCGAGATGTCGAGCGTCAACCCGATCTTCGTGCTTCCGGGCGCGCTGGAAGAACGCCTGCCCGCGATCGCCAAGGAGCTTTACGACTCGTGCACGCTGGGCGCGGGACAATTCTGCACGCGGCCGGGCGTGACCGTGATCGGCAAGGGGGCGCGCGGCGATGCGTTCCTCGCCGAGGTCGCGGCGTTGTTCGAAACCGGCACGCCGGGGACCCTGCTGGGCGCGAGCGGCATCGCCGCGATCGGCGCCGCGCTCGACGAGCTCGTCAGTCACGGCGCCGAAATCGTCACCGGCGGGCGCGCGCCCGAGGCCCCGCGTTACTGCTTCGCGAACACGTTGTTGCGGGTTTCGGGAGCGGCATTTCTGACCCATCCTCACGCGCTGCAGACGGAGGCGTTCGGCAGCGTCAACATGGTCGTGCTCGCCGATGACACGGCGCAGATGACCGAGATCGCCGCCGCCTTGGAAGGCAACCTCACGGGTTGCGTCTACAGCCACACCGGCGGCACGGACGACGAGGCCTACACGCGGCTCGCGGAGGTGCTCCGGCAACGGGTCGGCCGCTTGCTCAACGACAAGATGCCGACCGGGGTGGCGGTCTCGCCGGCCATGAACCACGGTGGCCCGTATCCCGCCACCGGCCATCCCGGCTTCACGGCGGTCGGCATTCCCGCGTCGTTGCTCCGCTTCGGGGCGCTGCGCTCGTACGACAACGTTCGCCCGCATCGTCTCCCCGCTGAGCTCCGCGACGAGAACCCGACCGGCAAGATGTGGCGGCTCATCGACGGCGCGTGGTCCCAGCGGGACGTCGCCGGGTGAGCGCGACGCTCGACGACATCCTGGGCACGGGCGAGCTGCTCTCGACCACGCGAACGCGGGCGAGCGGGCCGGCGGGCCGCCTGCCCATCACGGCCGAGATGTTGTTGAAGGAGCCAAGCGGCAACCTGTTCGGGATGACCCAGGACGCGGGCATGGGCTGGCGTCCCGACGAAGTGGGCCGGGCGCAGTTTCTGATCGTCAGCACGCAGGGCGGCCTACGCGCCGCAGACGGCAGCCCCATCGCCCTCGGCTACCACACGGGACACTGGGAGATCGGCTTGCTGGTCAAGGCGGCGGCGGAAACTCTGCGAGCGGAAGGCGGGCTTCCCTTCGCGGTCTATTGCAGCGATCCCTGCGACGGCCGCACCCAGGGCACGATCGGGATGTTCGACAGTCTGCCCTACCGGAATGACGCGGCGATCACGATGCGCAGGCTCATACGATCGTTGCCGCGGCGCGCGGGCGTCATGGGGATCGCGACTTGCGACAAGGGCTTGCCCGCGACGCTGCTCGCGCTCGCCGGCTGTCGCGATCGGCCCGGCATCGTCGTGCCGGGCGGGGTGACGCTGCCGGCGGAGGGCAGCGAGGATGCGGGCAAGGTGCAGAGCCTCGGCGCGCGCTTCGCCCACGGCCTCATCACCGTCGACGAGGCGGCGAACGCGGGCTGCCGCGCTTGCGGAACGCCAGGCGGCGGCTGTCAGTTCCTGGGCACCGCGGCGACGTCGCAGGTGGTCGCGGAAGCGTTCGGGCTCACGCTGCCGCACAGCGCGCTGGCCCCGTCGGGCGAGCCGATCTGGCTGGACATGGCTCGGCGCTCGGCGCGCGCGCTCGTGCGCTTGGTCGAGGCCCACGTCCCACTGTCCGCCATCCTGACGCCGCACGCGCTCGAAAACGCGATGTTGCTGCACGCCGCGTTCGGGGGCTCGACCAACCTGCTCTTGCACATCCCGGCGCTCGCGCACGCCGCGGGCCTTTCGCGGCCAACCGTCGCGGATTGGATCCGCGTCAATCGCGCCACGCCTCGTCTCGTGGATGCGCTCCCGAACGGTCCGCGCAACCATCCCACCGTGCAGGTGTTCATGGCCGGTGGCGTCCCCGAGGTGATGCTGCACCTGCGCGACATGGGCCTGCTCCACCTCGACGTCGTGACCGTCACGGGCGAGAAACTGGGCGCGGTGCTCGACTGGTGGGAAGCGAGCGATCGCCGGCGGGCGACACGCGCGCGACTCGCGCAATCGGACGGCGTCGATCCCGACGTCGTCATCATGAGCGCGGACGCGGCTCGCGCGGCGGGACTCGGAAGCACGGTGGTGTTTCCGTCGGGAAACGTCGCGCCCGAGGGATCCGTGGTCAAGGCGACGGCGATCGACCCCTCCGTGGTGGGCGACGGAGACGTGTATCGGCACCAGGGACCGGCCCGCGTGTTCGTCTCCGAGACGGACGCCATCGCAGCCATCAAAGGGCAGGGCGGTCAGCCCGTGAAGGCCGATGACGTGGTCGTCCTGATCGGCGCGGGACCGCTCGGAACGGGGATGGAGGAGACCTACCAGCTCACCTCCGCGCTCAAGTATCTGCCGTGGGGCAAGACCGTTCCGGTCGTCACCGACGCGCGGTTTTCGGGCGTTTCGACGGGCGCGTGCATCGGGCATGTCGGACCGGAAGCACTCGCCGGTGGACCTGTCGGCAAGCTCCGCGACGGCGACCTGATCGAGATCGTCATCGATCGCCAGTCGTTGACCGGCCGGATCGACCTCGTCGGCACGGAAGGGCGCGAGCTCGACGCCGCTGCCGCCGCGCGCCTGCTGGCGGCGCGCCCGATTCACCCGGGCTTGCGCCCGCACGCCGAGCTTCCCGACGACACCCGCCTGTGGGCCGTCTTGCAGCAAGCGTGCGGCGGCACGTGGGGAGGTTGCGTCTACGACGCCGACCGGATCATCGAGGTCATCAGGGCTGGGCTCGCGGCGCTGCGATGAGGCGGTCGACGCCCGAGCCCCGCCACTAAGTGCCCGTCGGAGTGGCAGCAACGCAGCCGGAGGGCGGATCCTCGCACTCGCAGCTGTAGCAGTTGTTGGGCCCGGACCGATAGCCGAACGGACAGTAGACGCACGAAACTCCGCCAGGAGCGCAGGTGGCGGCAGCGCGGCAGGTGCAACTCGAACAACCGTCGGAGCCGTGCACGAAGCCGTCGGCACAGACGAGATTGCACGCAATCGCTGGGCACGCGACCGGCTCGGATCCGGTCGGGCACGTCGAGGTTGGAATGCAATTGCAGGTGGGACATCCGTTGGCGTCTGGCGTGCTGCCGTTGGGGCAGGCAACCAAGCACGCGATCGCAGGACAGACGGTTTCGCACTGGGGTCCAGTCCAACCGCACTTGCCAGCCGTGTCGCGGGTACAGGCCGCCGGAATGACCGTACCATTGGGACAATACGGATACGCGAAGGGCGGAGGCGTTCCGCATTCTGTCGTGGTGCAGGCGGGCGCCGGATTGCAAGCGCAGGTGGGACACCCGTTCGCATCGGGGACGTTTCCATACAGGCAATAGATCTCGCACACGGGACCGCATCCGCCCGAGCCGCCGCCGCTTCCTGCCGAGCCAGTCGTGCCCGCGCTGCCGGTTGCGCCCGCACTGCCGGTTGCGCCCGCACTGCCAGTCGTGCCTGCCTTGCCGGTGGCGCCCGCTGACCCGGTGGTCCCTCCGTGCCCTGTGGTGCCTGCGGAGCCCGTCGTTCCGGCACTGCCGGTGTTGCCCGCCGCGCCGGTCTCACCGGCCGCTCCGGTCGTTCCTCCGATTCCAGTGCTCGCGCTGCCACCCGCGCCGGTGCCGGAACCCCCCGTGCCTTTGTCTCCGCCCGAGCTATGGCCGCCAGCTCCGGTTCCCACGGTTCCAGCGCCGCCGCCGTCAGGGTCGAGGGGCCGAATGCTGCCGCACCCGAGCCCGAAGGCGGCGACGGCCAGCAGGGTGGTGACGGACGCAAACTTGATACGACGCATTGTCATGGGGCTCCTTGTTCTAGGCTAACTGACGCCTGCAGCTGTCGAACTCGAACCCTGCATTCGGCGTGCCCGGTCAACCTCTACAAATCAGTCGTCAGAACCCGGGAGATCCTACACTCCGGTAGCTTCGCGCCAGGGCAGCGAGATCAGTAAGCCGGCACCCTCGTATCAGGTTTCTGAGGCGGCGACCCCGTCGGAGCCGGCTCGCGCCTGGGACGGCGTCGGCTTGACGAAACCCCCGCGGGTTGGCAGGAAGGCGCATGCCAATGCAGATTGTCAGTCCTCGCATCCGTGGATTCATCTGCCTGAACGCCCATCCGGCGGGGTGCGCCGCCAACATCGATGCGGAGATCGCGATCGCGACGGCCCGGGCCCCGGGCGCTGGTTTTCGGGATGCTTTGGTCGTGGGCGCCAGCACCGGCTACGGCCTGTCCAGCTTGGTGAGCGCCGTCTTCGGATACGGCGCGCGCGGGATGGCGGTTTGTCTCGAGCGCCCGCCGCAAGGAGACAAAACCGCTTCGGCGGGCTGGTACAACCTGGCCGCCGTCGAGCGGCGCGCGCGCGAGCGGGGCCGTGAAATCTCCGTCGTCAACGGCGATGCATTCAGCGACCAGATCAAGCGCCAGACCCTGGACCGGCTCTCACGCGCCGGCGCCAAGCTAGATTGTGTCGTCTACAGCCTCGCCAGCCCCAAGCGCACCGATCCCCAAAGCGGTGTCATCTACAGCTCGGTGCTCAAGCCGATCGGGGCGCCGTTCTCGAGCCGGAGCATCAACCTCGGCAACGAACAGGTGACCTCGGTCGAGATCGGACCGGCGACCGACGCGGAGATCGAAGCCACCCGCAAGGTGATGGGCGGCGAGGACTTTGCCGCCTGGACCCGCGCGCTCGCCGAGGCCGATCTCCTGGCCGAGGGATGTCGCGTGATCGCGTACAGCTACATCGGCCCCGCGCTGACCTTTCCCATCTACCGCTCGGGGACCATCGGCAAGGCCAAGGAGGATTTGGAGGCGACGGCCCGGACCCTGTCGACGGTGCTCGCGGGACAGTTTCACGGCGCGGCCCACGTAAGCGTGAACAAGGCGGTGGTCACCCAGGCTTCGGCGGCGATCCCGGTGGTCCCGCTCTACATCAGCCTACTTTACAAGGTGATGAAGGAGGCCGGCACGCACGAGGGGACCGCCGAACAGATCGCGCGCCTCTTTCGCGATCACCTGGCCCCGGGGCGCAGCCCGTTGACCGACGACGCCGGTCGTATCCGCATCGACGATCTCGAGATGGAGGCCAGCGTCCAGGCGCGCGTCGCCGCGCTTTGGGAGACCGTGACGACCGAGAACCTGCTCGAGCTGACCGACTACGCCGGTTTTCGGTCCGACTTTCGGCACCTTTTCGGGTTCGAGATCCCTGGCGTCGACTACGCCGTGCCCGTCGAGACGGACGTTGCTTTCGCATCCCAGTGACCCTGAGACCCGAGAAGGATCGCGCTCGGGGGTCGGGAACCCACCCCGGGTCCCGAGTATAATGGGGGAGTGCAGCGCTCGGTTTCCCTCACCGTCGTCGTCCACTGCCCCCACTTCGGGCGGCCCGTGACCGCTACGCGCAACCTGGCCATCGACAAGCTGGTGGCCTGCTCGGACAGCGCGCGCTGTCGCGATCCTCACCCTGTCTCCGCGCCGCCGGAGCACGCGCGCCCGTTTCCCCGCGGCTGTCCCGTGTTCCCGTCACTCGCGCAATAGCAAACTACCGGGCGCCACCCGCTACTTCGGCATCGGCTCGTCGTCGGGCGCGGCGACCTTCTTCTTGCCGGCCTTGGGCTTGTCGGTAGCCTTGCCGGGTTTGGCGGCCGTCTTGTCAGCCTTGCCGCCTGCCTTGCCGGCCTTCTTAGCGGCCTTTTTGGCGCCGGATTTGCCGCCTGCCTTGCTCTTGCCCTTGCGATCGGGCGACGGATTGATGTCCTCGGGCTCGGGCTGGTTCTGGATCGACTCTCCGGCCGAGAGCAGCCGGAACTCGATGCGCCGGTTCTTCTCCTGGCCGTCTTTGGTCTCATTGTCCGCGATCGGCTTGTCGGGCCCGTAGCCGACCGTGCCGACCCGCCCCTCGTCGATCCCGGCGGAAACCAAGAACAACTTTACCGACTCCGCGCGCTTGCGCGACAGCTTCACGTTGAACTCGCGTTTTCCTTCGCTCGAGGTATGGCCCGAGATCTCGACCCGCAGCGCCGGGTAGGTCTTGAACGCGCTCACCGCCTGCTTGAGAAGCGGGAACGACGAAGCCTTGATGTCGGCCGAGTTGCGCCGGAAATTGATCCCCTTGACCACGCCGGTGAACTGCTTGACTGCGACCGGAACCTCGTCGGGGCAGCCGTCCTCGTCCTGATAACCGTTCTTGGTCTCCGGCTCGTTCGGGCACTTGTCCGTGGCGTCGGGGATGCCGTCTTGGTCGTTGTCGGGATCGGGGCAGCCGTCCGCGTCCTCGAAGCCGTCTTTGTCCTCGGGGTCGTCGGGGCACTTGTCCTTCGAGTCGACGATCCCGTCGTGGTCGCGATCCTCCTCGGGGCAGCCGTCACGCTCGGGCGGGCCGGCCTTGTCGGGGCACTTGTCCTTGCGGTCGACGATGCCGTCGCCGTCGGTGTCCTTGTCGGGGCAACCGTCGTTCTCACGCGGACCGGCTTCGTTCGGGCACTTGTCCTTGTCGTCCGGGATGCCGTCGCCGTCGGTGTCCTTGATCAGCTGCGCCACGGGAGCGGGTGGCGGGGGCTCGTGGCCGCCCAGCGTGACGCCGAACCCCACCGTGATCTCCCAGTCGGCGGAGTTGCCGTCGTTCTTCGTGTTGGGGGCCGCCAGGAGCCGGCCGTCGAGGCGCAGGTGGAAGAGATTGTTGAGGGCGTATTTGGCCCCGAGGCCCACGTAGAAGTTGGTGTCGGTGTCTTTCGAAATCGCGGGGTTCGAGGTCGAGAGGATCGAGCTATTACCAACGCCGGCCAGCACGAACGGCGTAAAAGGGCCGCCGAGAACGAGGTTGTAGCGGAGGTGCAAGCGCAGGGCGCTGACGAACAGCCTGTCGCTCTGTTGGTTGTCCTTGGTGGGCATCCCCAACGCCTCGCCCTCGATGACGAACATCGGGTGCAGCGCGAGCCCGACGCGGAGGCCGAACGTCGGCGAGCTCTTGGGGCTCGGTTCCGCCGGACCGTCGGGCACGCCCAGCTCCAGATCGTTCGCGAACCAGTGGTAGCCGCCGGTCAAGCCGAGCTCGATTTTGATCCCCTCGCGGTTGTCTTGAGCCGCAGCGCTCCCGGCCCCAAACAACACGCAAACTCCCAGCGCGGCCGCCAGGCCGACGCGCGCTCTCCAATCGAGGATCTGTGCCATGGCTCGGCACTATAACCGGTTTGGCCCGCGCCGAAAATTGCGCCGCGGGCCGCAAGCGAATTATTTGTCCAGGACGGCGGCGGGCGCGCTATAAGCTCAGGCGCTCGATTGGCCGGTCCGTGCTAACCACACCCACCAGGAGAAACCATGAACCGCTCTGCCACCCTGCTCTCCGCCGCCGCGCTGTTCCTTATTTCGATTGGGACTGCCGGTGCGGCCGACGAGGGAAAGTGTACGATCGCGACCAAAGGTGATTCCCCGACGGCCAAGGCCTGCGAGAAGGGCGGACGGCCCGCGGCGAAGAAACTGATGAAGGACATGGTCAAGCAGGCCAAGGCCAACGGACAGAAGTACACCTGCGATGGGTGCCACAAGGATCTGGACAACTACGAGCTGACCAAGACAGCGACCGAGGATTACAAGAAGCTCGAAGCGGCCGTAAAACCGAAGTGAGGTCGGCGCGGCGTAACGCCCGCGCCGCGGACAAAAGATGAAAACTGTAACCGAGTTTCCAGGAATCGTGCTTCGCGAGGCGGCGGGAATTCGGCGCCTCCATCGTCCACCGCCGCCGGTGCCGCCCGCCGCTGACCTTGCGGTCGATGCGGCCCCAGC
>CAAGKR010150729.1_pt1 | contig 12717 bp, 12 predicted proteins | sample 2556971 | NCBI WGS metagenome assembly CAAGKR01 (sample SAMEA5207829, study PRJEB30636) | soil metagenome | biome: forest; feature: boreal; material: soil | place: USA | collected 2011-09 | depth 1 m | reverse complement strand
CCAACTTTTCGAGTGCGGCCACAATCGCTGTGGAGTCCTCGGGTGGTACCAGGAGCGCATCGCGGCCATCGCGCACTATCTGGGTGGGACCTGGGATAGCACTGACAACCGGCGCGAGACCGCAGGCCATGGCCTCAACCATAGCTAGCCCAAATCCTTCACCCAGAGTGGGAAAGAGGTGTACGTGGTTGTCCGTCAGCAGTTTCGGTAGTTCGCTGTTTGAATAGCGGGGCACCACGGTAATCCTGTCATGCAGGGCCGGGTCGTAGTCTCGAAATACGCGGGCGGGCTCGCACCCTGTTCCAAGAAAGGTGACCGACCAAGTGGGGTGCTTCGGCAGCACACGGTTGAGCGCCTCGGCCGCGAATGTAATGCCCTTCCTATCTATATATGAACCGATCACCGCGATACGGAGGTGACCGTTCACCGGACCAGGAGGCGGGAGAGCTATGAGTTCAACTGCGATGCCGTTGCGCATCAGAACGGCCGACTGTGGCGGGACCTGCAAACGCGCGATCGCAGTCTGGCGGTCATGCTCGTTAAGGAACAGCGACACGTCGGCGAGCCGCAGCGAACGCGCGACTTCCCAAAGCCGGTAACCACCGTGGTAGAGCGGGTACTCCCATGACAACTGCTCTCCACTGTCGTTGGCCCTGGCTAGGGTACTTTCATGCATCGTGTGCTCGAGCCCATGACTTCGAGTGACGAGCAGCGGCCGCCCCACACGCTTCGTGACGGTGGCATACACCCATCCGTCTCCAGTGGAGGCGTCAATCACATCGAGACCACCTCGCGAGGCGAGCTTCTTGGCTCGGTGTGCGACCAGACACGGGAAAAGGAGCGATTTCTGGATGAGACTCAGGCGCCCTGGGAGGTCGTCGAACGAGCAAATCACAACGTCGTGACCCGCATCCCGGTATGCGTCCGCGAGACGGAGCGTGACACCTGGCGCCCCAGCGTCAAGGTCGAGCTCGCAGTGAACGGTCATAAGGATTCTCAATGGATCATCTTCCTCAGTGCAGCGATCGGCGAAGATCGAAACGATATGTCAAATTGATGCGTCTGCAGGTGGCGCTGCGCACTCATTACCCGCAAAGGCCGCGGCCTCTTTGCGTAGCTTCGCCAGCCACCAAACTGCCGCGATTGCTGATGCCATGTACGCCAGCGTTGAAACGATGGCAGCGCCGGTGATTCCCCATCGTGGCAGCAGAATAGGAAGCAGGACCAACGTCACCATTAGACCGACCCCCTCACTAAGATACCCAGCGCGGGGTCTCCGCATTCCGTTCGCGCCCGCAACGATTACGCTCACCACTGCCCGGGCGACGTACCCGGCGATCAATATCCAGATGAGCTGTATCGCGGGGCGATACGCATTGCCCAGCAGCAGGGGCACAATCACGGGGGCAGCGGCCGCGAGCAGGCCAGCACCGACCAAAGCAAGCGACAGCGCATTTCGGGTGCTGTTCCGGATGGCATTGATGCTGGCCAGCGGGTGCACCTGCGCTCGCAACCGGGCAGCGCGGGGGGCAGCAAGCAAGGCGATCGCGGAAGGCAGCGCGGTGATAGGCATCATGACATTGTTCGCAGCGCTATAAAGCCCGATGTCCCCCGCTGAGACGAAGACGGTCAGGACAAGGAGGTCGAGCCGGAGACTGGCTAGACCCATGACACTCGTCAGCCAGGTCTTGGCTCCGAAGCGGATGTCGTGCGACAGCGTGTGGAGGTCGATGCGGATGGACCTCCACGGCAGCTGTCGTGCGGCGAAAAGAAGAGCCACAAGGGCGCCGATCAAGTAGCACGAGACCACAATGACCGGCGACGGGTTTCCGCGCACCAAGGTGACGACCAAGAGAAGGACCAGAGTTGATATCGGTCCGGCGATCGTCAACAGGGCGTATATGCGATGTCGTCCCAGCCCGAGCTGCAGAGAGGCGAGAAAAGACGCGAGCAGGCCGAGGGGGATTGGGAGGACAGTCAGTGCGATCACGCTGCGGACGTCCGGTCCCAGATGGGCGAGCGCGCGACTCAACAGGAGGAATCCGATGAATCCGGCGCTCATCCCGACGCAAGCGGCATAGAGGAGGGCGTTGCCCAGTGCTGTTGACATGGCGGAGTGCTTGCTCGTGTCGGGCTCCTCGGCGATACGCACCTGTATCGCGAAACCAAGTCCGAGCCCTACGAACCATCCGAGCAACTGCCCCCATGTACTGGCGGCTGCCACGAGGCCCTTACCTGATGGCCCCAACCACCGTGCCGACAGGAGGCCGATGATAGCCATGATCACCTGCGCCGCCACCAGGCCGGCGCCCACCCCGCCGACAACCCTGGTTGGGCCGATCAGAAGGGCGCGGGGATGCATATGACGCCGGAGAGCGGGGGGAATTGCACCACGGACGAGGTTCATCGCGGAGTGGTTCACGATCGCCTTCCCTGTATTCCCCTCTGCGGGCAGAACTGTCCGCAGAACTCAGGGGTAGGGTGTCGACGACGGTCGCCACGATTCCGTCACCCTGCATCTGACCTCCATCAGCCGCGCAAGTGGCTTGTTGATCAACGCACGATGATACTAGCCGACGTTCGAGAACCAATGCGGGCGACGGATGCCACGTCATGTTCGACCATCCAAGCGATGATCTCATTGAAGCCCACGGGTGCTCGCGATCACCGTGACCGGCGACTGTCAGCTCCGGGCTATGGCAGAACAGCAATCCTGCCGGTGTAGTCCGTCCGGTTCAGCAAGATCAAGATAGGGCGCGGACTTGCCTCAAGCCACTCGTCCACAGCTCGACGGGCTCCTTGCCAGTGGCCGTAGTCGTCGATGATAAGCACGCCACCAGGGGCCACCAGCGGCACCAGATGCTTGAGCTCGTGCTGCGTGGACTCATACCAGTCGGTGTCGAGCCGTAAGACAGCGATCTGGCCCGGCAGCGTGGCTGGGATGGTGTCCTCGACCTTGCCTTGCACGTACTGGACCTTGTCCTGCGGATAGCCTGTGCTGATCATGTTGTTGCGGACGATGTCCAGAGCGGCCACTGCCCACACCGAGTGGTCGTTCGGGATCTCAGCAGCGAGCGCTTCGCTCCCAGGATTCCCATTCAAATCCACGTCCAGGTCCGTCGGCTCCGACATCCCCTCAAAGGTGTCGTAGAGGAACACGTCTCGGGAGCGCGCCGAGTGAGACAAGGCCAGCGCCATGCTGGAGCCGCCTCGCCAGACGCCACACTCCACGAGGGCCGCAACGGAGCATCGTCCCATCGAAGACCTTTGGCGGCGGTGGGTTCGAAGCCCGCTAACATCTGATAAGACATCGCCACCTCTGGGACTAGGGTCTGGAATTCATGCGCCAGGCCTGATTTGCCGCATCGAGATTAGGGTCGGCGAGGCGACGTCGGCATCCCTCACTCGCGCCACTGCGCGGGGCGCGGAAAGCAGGCCTCCTCATCGTGAAGTCCGCGAACCGTCAGTCCTGCGAGTTGCCCGAGCAGCCTCGACAAGGCGCGCAGGGATCACTGGACGAAGCAGCGACATGTAGCCGAGTGCCCAGCGAGGATTCCCCCGAATCACGGCGAGGGACGTATGCCACCATTTCCCCCACTGCCGCGACTGCGCATAACGCCCCGCGAGCGCAGCGCGATGTTCGGCGACCTTCCGCCGATGGAAGCGGGCGAGTCCTGGCGGCAATCCAGCGCCGGGTCCCAAGCTAGCAAGGAACTGCTCATGGAACTCGACGCCTTGGTCAGCCGAGCCTCGTCTTCCTGAGAATTGCCCATTGTGAACTCGATACTCGACGAGCCGTTCAGGGCTGTATTCCACGTGGAGGGGCGGTCGTCGGCGGGCCAGTCTCGAGAACAGGTCGAAGTCCGGAAGGCGAGCCGCGTCCTCCCGAAATGGAGCAGGACCAAGCACCTGCCTCCGTATGAGTGTGGCCTGAAGCGTGAATGATCCGCGCAGGGCCACCGCGATGACGTCCGCTTCGCCGATCCTGCCTGGTTGCAGGTCGGCACGACCGTAGCGAGCGGTGGTTGATTCTGTTGCAACGGCGTCGATGCCGCCGTCACCGCGGATAATCGAGTGGTCGGAGAAGATGACATCGACGGACGGGTCGAACCGCACAGGTGCCGTGAGCAGCTCGAGACAGTCCGGTCGCAACCGGTCATCGTCAGGCAGGACGAGCACGTAGTCACCGCTAGCGGCGGCCACTAGTGCGTTGGCATGACCCACCATGCTCAACTGTGTGGCTTGGTGGATCACTCGCACAGGATTGGGCAGCTCACTCGTCAGTCTTGCCACCAGACGATCCACTTCCGCGCCGTATGCAGGCTCTCCCGAGTTCTCACCGACCACCAACTCCCAGTCCGGTGCGGTCTGGCTGACAATGCTGGTCAGAGCCTCTTCCAGGTAGGAAAGCCGGTCGACGGTCGGCACGCAGACGCTGACGAGCGGATGCGCGCCAGCATCGGTTGAGAAGCTGTTCACGCGCTACTCCGCAGGCGGATGTTGCCCTGGACACATGGCTGCGACCAAGGGGTCTTGGTCGCGCACGCCGACAAGAGAACTGTCGCCAGGCGCCTCTCAGCCATGGTGAGCATCGACAAGGTGCGGCAGCGCAGCGTCACGGGACGAGATGCAGGTGGGGGACACGGGCCAGTCGATACCGAGGCGTGGATCGTCCCAGCGGATGCCCCTCGCTGCTTCGGGCACGTAGTCGATCGAGATCTGGTACAGCAGCTCCGAGTCGTCGACTAGCGTCTGGAATCCGTGAGCCAGGCCCTCGGGTACGTAGACGGCGGTCCGCTCCTCACCGTCGAGGGTGAACCCGCGCCACTGCAGGTAGCTGGGGCTCTCCGGCCGGATGTCGACGACGACATCGAACACCCGTCCCCGCAGGCACCTCACGAGTTTCGCCTCCTCGTGGGGTGAGGCCTGGTAATGGAGGCCTCGCAGGGTTCCTGCCTGGTGGTTGTGGGAGACGCTGCACTGTGCGACGTCGGGGTTGAGGCCGCGGCGGCGAAACTCCTCGGCATCAAAGGTGCGTGCGAAGAGGCCTCGCTCGTCCTCCATCGGTTCGGGCTCGATGAGGTAGCAGCCCGACAGGCCGGTCTCGCGGAAGATCACGCCACCACCTCCACTTCGGGCACGGCTACCACGAATCGCCCGCCCCAGCCGCGAATCTCAGCCATCTGTTGGCAGACTTCGTCGCGCAAGTTCCACGGCAGGATCAACAAGTAGTCAGGGCGCATCTCAGCCACCCGATCGGGGTGCTGGATCGGCAGGTGCGAGCCCGGCAGAAGCCGACCCTGCTTGTGCGGGCTGCGGTCCACGACGAAAGCGACGTCCTCCCGCCCGATCCCGCAGTAGTTCAGCAGCGTGTTGCCCTTGGCGGCGGCCCCGTAGGCCGCGACGGTCTTGCCGGCGTCCTTCGTGCCTGCAAGGAAATCGAGCAACGAACCTCGGCATTGATCTACGCGGGCCTGGAATCCCGCGTAGACGCTGGGATCGGTGAGGCCGGCCGCGGCCTCCTTCTCCCGCACGGCCATTAGGCGCGAAGAACTGGATCGCCTCGCATCGGTATGCGCAGCCCAGATGCGCAAACTTCCGCCGTGAGTGGGCAGCTCCTCCACGTCGAAGACAGCGAGACCGTGAGCCGCGAGCACTCGCTCGGCAGCCAGCAACGAGAAGTACGAGTAGTGCTCGTGGTAGATCGTGTCGAACTCGACTCGCTCGATCAGGTTGAGCAGGTGCGGAACCTCGATGGAGACCACGCCCCCCAGCTTGAGCGCCCTGGCCAGGCCTGCGGTGAAGTCGTTGAGATCGGGCACGTGAGCGAACACGTTGTTGGCGACCAGGAGGTCGGCCTGCATTCCTCGCTTCACGAGATCCTCGGCTGCATCGACCCCGAAGAAGGCGACCTCGGTGGGGATTCCTGCAGCGATGGCCACTTCCGCAACATTGGCCGCTGGGTCGATGCCGAGCACCGGCACACCGGACTCGCGGAAGTGGCGCAGCAGATAGCCGTCGTTACTGGCCACCTCCACCACGAGGCTGTTCGGCCCCAGTGCCAGGTCCTTGATCGCGTACTCGGCGAAGCGTCGGGCGTGCTCCACCCAGCTCGCCGAGTACGACGAGAAATAGGCATAGTCGGAGAACAGCTCCGCTGGTGTGACCACGTCGTCTACCTGCACGAGCAGGCACTGGTCGCAGACCCGGGCGTGCAGCGGGTAGCGAGGTTCGTGCGCGGCCTCCTCGGTCGAGGCGGGGTAGGCGTTGGCCAGCGGCATCTCGCCGAGGTCAACGAAGGTACGCTCGAGTGGAGCGGCACAGAAGCGGCAGCGGCGTGTCATGTGAGCATGTCCTCGTACGACTCGATCTGGGCGACTGCCAGCGGGCGCAGCGGAGCATCGGCGGATGCCGCACGCCACCACTCGACCGTCCAGCTGATGGCGGTCTCAAGCTTGAGGCGAGGGCGCCAGCCCAGGGTTCGTGTGGCCAGGGTGGCGTCGAGGCTCAGGGCCGGAGCTTCCGGCGGGTCCCCGGCCCGGTGGCCGTCCACCCAGCGGCCACCTCCCCAGGCGGCGAGGACAGCCTCGGCGACGCGGGAGACCGGCCAGCACGCCGACGGTGGCGGGCCGAAGTTGACGGCGGGCGGGCACGCCGCAGGGTCTGAGACGAGGCACTCGGCGACCCGCAGGTATCCGTCGAGGGGTTCGAGCACGAACTGCCACGGCCTCGTGGCCTGGGGGTGGCGCAGCGCTAGGTCCTCGCTGGCCAGCAACGCCCGCCAAGTGTCCGGCAAGAGGCGGTCCTCGGCGACGTCCCCACCGCCGATCACGTTGCCGGCCCGAACGGTCGCCACCGGCACCTTAGGGTTGCCCGCCCGCCAAGCGCTGACCACATGCTCCGCGGACGCCTTCGATGCACTGTAGGGGTCCGAGCCGCCGAGCGGGGAGTCCTCACGGAACGGCACACCGGCGCCCTTGTTGGCATAGACCTTGTCGCTGGTGGCCATTACCACGGCCTGCACCGACCCCACGCGGCTGATCGCTTCCAGGAGGTGGGCGGTCCCCACGACATTGACCGCGTAGGTACCAGCCGGATCGGCCCAGCCGCGGCGGACCAGCGCCTGTGCAGCCAGGTGGAACACGACCTCGGGTGCAGCCGACTCGACGACGCGCTGCACCGCCTCCGCCTCACGCAGGTCCGTGTCATGGGAGTCGAGCGTGGACCAGGGGGCGAACGCCGCAAAGGCTCCATCGGGGCTCTCGGCAGGCAGAGCCAGGCCGCTCACCTGCGCACCGAGCCGCTCAAGCCACAGGCTGAGCCACGCACCCTTGAACCCCGTGTGCCCGGTCACCAGCACGCGGCGTCCAGCCCAGAACGAGGACTCCATCACGTCCACACCTTCCATGGCGCGTCCCCACGAGCCCAGATGGCCTCCAGCAACTCCTTCTCGCGCAGGGTGTCCATCGGCTGCCAGAAGCCATCGTGGCGCCAGGCCCGCAGCTCGTCCTGGGCCACGAGTCTTTCGAGCGGTGTCGTCTCCAGGGGCGTGTTGTCGCCGTCGATCGTGTCGAGCGCGCCGGGTGAGAAGACAAAGAACCCACCGTTGATCAGGCCCTCTGAAGCCTGCGTCTTCTCCGCGAAGCCGACCACCCGGTCGCCTTCGACGGCGGCGCTGCCGAACCGAGCCGGGGGCCGCACCACGGTCATCGTGGCCAGTCGGCCGTGCTCCCGGTGGAAGGCCAGTTGCGCGGTAAGATCGACGTCGGCAACACCGTCGCCATAGGTGACGAAGAACGGTTCGCCATCGTCAAGGTACTGGCGCACCCGAAGGACGCGACCTCCTGTGTGCGTCGCCTCACCTGTGTCCACCAAGGTCACCCGCCAGGGTTCGCTCCGATTGTTGTGGTACGTGAGCCCGTTTGCGCCGAGATCGATGGTGACGTCGGATCGGTGCAGCAAGTAGTTGGCGAAATACTCCTTGATCATGTAGCCGCGGTAGCCCAGACAGATGACAAAGTCATCGACGCCGTGGTGGCTGTAGTGCTTCATGATGTGCCAGAGGATCGGCCGGGACCCGATCTCGATCATCGGCTTAGGGCGCAGGTGCGACTCCTCGCTGATGCGGGTCCCGCGGCCACCAGCGAGGATCACGCACTTCATGAGCGGCCAACTCTAGAGCCAGCAGCGGTCAACGCCGCTCTTACGGCATCGGCTACCCGAGTGACATCGCGTTCTTGAAGGATCAGCCCAGAAGGGAGATTGAGGCCCCGCGGCGCCAGGTCGTATGCCATGAGGTTGCGTTCCCTGGAATCCTTCGCATGAGGCGACTGCGCGAATGCGGGTAGCGAGCTGAGCGGGTGGAAGAACGGACGAGTATCGATCGCCTGTTCATCAAGGCGCCGTCGCAACTCGGCGGCCCGGATCTCGTGTGAATCGTCCAGCAACGCGGTCACCATCCAGTATGAGTTGAGGGTACCCGGCGGTTCCGCATTCAAGACCACGCCTTCCACGTCGGCGAGCTTTTCCTCATACCACTGGAAGAGCTGCCTCTTCTTCTCCACCAGCTCTGGCAACCTCTCGAGCTGGGCAAGACCAAGTGCCGCTTGCAGCGCGCTCATCTTGTACTTGAACGCCACTTCCCCGTTGAAGAAGTTCGAGTCGCCAACGGGGCGGCCGTGGTCCCGCAGGACCGACATTCGCTCAAACAAGGCCGCGTCATCGGTGACCACCAGCCCGCCCTCGCCGGTGGTCAACGTCTTCGATCCGTGGAAGCTGAAGACGGAAGCCAGACCGAAGTTGCCTGCCGCCCTGCCGGCCCGCCTCGATCCCACAGCCTCGGCAGCGTCCTCGATCAACGCGATCCCGTGCTCACTCGCCAGTAGTTCAAGTCGTTGCAGGTCGGGCGTGCCGCCGTAGAGGTCGACGGCAATGATGGCCCTGGTGTTCGGCGAAATCAGGTCGCGCGTGCGGTCGACGTCGAGGCACCAGGTGTTCGGGTCGACATCAGCGAACACCGTCGTTGCTCCGACGTACGTGATCGGAGCAGCACTGGCGATCCACGTGGTGTCGGGCACGATGACCTCATCGCCCGGACCGATACCAAGGGCGGCGAGAACCAGATGTATGCCTGCCGTGCAGGAGGGAAGTGAAAGAGCCAAGCGGCGATCAGTGTGCTCTGCGAAGGCTTCTTGGAACCGGTTGGGGTACTCGCTGGCCCGCTCATACCAGGCGTTGCGTGCCGCGTCTGCGACGTACCCGACCTCGAGTTCCGTGATCCACGGGCCAGCGACTGGAATCCTGCTCAGCGCTCTGTGGGTCAACGGACACACCGGAGATAGCCGGAGGGCGCAACCGTAATCTGCAGCTTTGCCTCGAGATCCTTGTCGACAACGAAGCGATCGTTCTCGCGCAGGAAAGCTTCGACGGCGGTCTTGGGGTTGTCGCCAGGGCCCCAGGGTCGGTTGGGGAAAGAGGCCTCAGGCATGTCAGCAATCACAGTATCGAAGACCACAATGTAGGAGCCTTTGCTGACGAACTTGCTGTAGAGCCTCAGTTCCTCGAGCACGTGCTCGTGGGTGTGCATGGAATCGAGGAGCACGAGGATGGGGGAACGGTCTCCCACCGTGCGGTAGACCTCGTCGACGACCTCGCTGTCAACCGAGGAGCCTTCGACCAGTCGTATGCGGTGGGCCAGTGGATGGGCTTCGATCGCGGCTCTGTTGGCCGGGCGAATGTCGATGTCGACCCCCACGACGAGCCTGTCGTCTCCCAGCAGCTGGAGTATCGAGGCAGAGAGGGCCAGCGAGCCACCACGCGCGACTCCCGTCTCCACCACAACCTGTGGCTGAATGCGCCAGATAAGCTCCTGGATGGCGACAATATCTGCCGGGAATTGGATGATCGGCAAACCAAGCCAATCGAAGTGGTAGGAGTAGTTGTGTTTGCTTGCGTTAACGAGGAACTCGGTCGCCTGCTGTCGGAGGGCACCGTCAGACCTGAGGCTCGCGATATTCGTCTTCCTCAGAGCGGCGAAATCTGGATCAGACAAGGTGCACCTCCGACAAAAAACAAACGGACAACCAAGGATCAATCGCTGTCACGATGCGCGCCTCACTCGCCACCCAGGGAACAAGGCGTCCGAAGGACAGCCTTCCGAATGGGGCTGAAATTTCCATTGCGGGGCAGACGGACTGCTAGCTGGTGAATTTCGTGACGGTAATCCGGCTCCTCGTTCCGCATCATGCACATTTTGGCATAAATCACGCGAGTAGCAAAATAGTAGGAGCTGGCGAAGTTGTCCAGATCGATCGTCTCGAAATGCTCCCGTGCCCAATCGAGGAATAACTCCTCGGTAAGGAAGCGATTATGCCATCGCAGAGGTATCTCCGGAAGCCCGACTGCCAGGCGGGCATTGTTCATCTCCACGTGGCCCTCGTGGAAATTCTCAATGGCGACGTAGTAGCCACCGGGTTCAACAATTCCTGCGATGTTGGCGAGGGCACGCCGCTGGTGACCTGCAGACTCAAGGTTGATGAGGCAGCGCATGCTTAGCGCGGCACGATACGGGCGACTGTCAACCGAGGAGCCCAAGTCCGTGACGTCGCCTACCGAGAAGGACACTCGGTCCTGGACCTGAGCCTGCGTCGCCCTCGCTCTGGCGTGGTCGACCATGCCTTCGCTGAAGTCGATCCCTTCCACGATGAGCGTGGGAATCGCCTCTGCGATCGCGACCGTCGACCGCCCATCGCCGCACCCGACATCGAGAATGCGCCCCTCAACGACACCGAGTCGCCGCAGCGTGTCTACGCATTCAAGAACTTCAAGTTCACGCATGTGGATGTCGTCGGTCGTCCGGGAGTCTGAACGAGCTTCGCGTGCACGTTCCTCCCAGTAGCTCCTGATTTCACTCTTCATTCAGCATCCTTATCGCGAAACAACCCGGTGACAGTAGAGCCAGACCACGTGATCGCGCTCCCCACCCTGGAGCATCGCCGGGCCAAGCGTATTCCTCGGCAGACCCTAAACGTCGGCCTCCCTGGAATCGCTCGCACACCCGACTTTCCAATCGAGCATCGGCCGTACGACGCCTGGGTAGTGGTTGGCGTACTCGCCACGCACGCCATCGCCTGCGCTGCGGTCAACCACTTGGAAGGAGACGGCGTCGGCTTCGAGGGCGTGGACCTGGGTCGGGTTGTCGGTGCTGATGGCGACCAGGACGAGGTGGCGTCCCTGGGCCAAGTGCGCCAGGTTCGTCGGGGTGCCGGTGCAGCAGTTGTCCAGCGCGCCCACCTCCGCGCCGTCGTCGAGCAACCGCTCGCACAGGTGGCTAGCGAAGAAACCTGCTCCCCAGTGACCACAATCCGGTCACACTGCATCGTGACCCCCCTCAGACCGCGCGAGCCGCTCGTTGTGCCCGCTACCAGAGACTAGCCCACCTTCCAGAACGCTACCCGGCGGGGAGCAATTGTCAGTAGGGTGCGGCTCTTCTGGGGGGACCTCAGGCGGCTCTGGGAATGGCGCCGTCGAGGTAGCGGGATTCGTGGCCGCGGTGTCGTTCTCGGTTGAGGTGCCAGGTCCAGTACGTCGGCATACTGCCCAGTCGTAGAGCAGCGTCCTTTCTAGGCGGTCAGCAACGCGAGGTCGTGGTTGACCATGGCGCCGACGAGTTCCGTGAAGTTGACGGTGCTCTGCCAGCCAAGTTCACGTTTGGCTTTGGACGCGTTGCCGACGAGTTCCGTGACGTCGACCGGTCGAACGAGCTGCGGGTCGGTCTCGACCCATTGTTCCCAGTCAGTGATCCCGACCCGGGCGAGTGCAGCGGCCGCAAACTCAGCGACCGAGTGAGCTCGTCCGGTCGCGATAACGAAGTCGTCTCCTCCTTCGTGACTGGCGGCCCGCAAGAGAGCGTCTACGTAGTCGGGAGCCCATCCCCAGTCTCGGAGCACCTCAAGGTTCCCCAGCGTGATCTTGCCGCTGCCATCGTGGGCGATTCGGGCTGCTGCCTGAGTGATCTTGCGGGTGACAAAAGTCGGTGGCCGGCGGGGCGATTCGTGGTTGAACAGGATGCAGCTGGAGGCGGCCAGTCCGCGGGCACGGTACATCCCCACCATGTGATGGGCGTAGGCCTTAGCGGCTCCGTAGGGGTTGGTTGGCGCCACGGGCGTGTGCTCGTCCTGTGGCGAGGTGGCGGGCTGACCGAAGATCTCGGCGCTGGAGGCCTGGACGAAGCTGACTCTTCGGCCAAGGGATTCCTGCAGTTGCCAGGCGGCTTCCAACAGGTGTGTCACGGCGACGCCATTGACGGCTCCCGTCAGCGCAGGCTCACGCCACGACAGTGCTACGGAACTCAACCCGGCGAGGTTGTAGATCACGTTGGGAGCCACTTCCCGCACGAGGGTGGCCAGGCGCTGGCCGTCTGCCAGGTCGGCGACGTGCAGCTCGACCTTTGGGTGAGCCTCGATAACTTCCGGTGGCAGTTCTGTGCCTTCACGGACCATGCCATGCACCTCGACGCCGTCGGCGAGCAACCGTTCGAGCAGGTAGCTGCCGTCCTGCCCCGTGATACCCGTGACGAGTGCGATAGTCACAGGCTCAAAGCCCCGCGAGCGCGCGCTGTTCAACGAGGTCGTTGTCGACCATCATGTGTACCAGTTCCTCAAAGCCGACCTTCGGCTCCCAGCCCAACACCCTGTGGGCCTTGGCCGGTTCGCCGGT
>CAAGKR010159402.1_pt1 | contig 12720 bp, 11 predicted proteins | sample 2556971 | NCBI WGS metagenome assembly CAAGKR01 (sample SAMEA5207829, study PRJEB30636) | soil metagenome | biome: forest; feature: boreal; material: soil | place: USA | collected 2011-09 | depth 1 m | reverse complement strand
GATCAGCGCGTCGCGGATCTCCCTGGCGTGCGTTTCGAAGAGGTCCGCGAAGGGGCCCGGGGCGATCGTGACCAGCGCGTCCTGGCCGCTGCCGATCACCTTCTCCCTGCGCGCCGTCTCGAGCGGCTGAGCTACTTCCGAACGCAGCGCGAGAATCCGCTCCCACCGGGCCGCGATCGCCTCCGCGCCGGGGATCTCCAGGGGCGCCGGCAGGTCCGAGAGGAAGACGCTCTCCGGCTTTCCCGGGTACGCGGGGAGGTATCCCCACGCCTCGTCCGTGGTGAACGACAGCACCGGGGCTGTAAGGGACAGCAGCCCCCGGGCGATTTCGAAGATCGCCGTCTGCGCGGAGCGCCGCGCCGGATCGCCGGCCGGGGAGCAGTACATCCGGTCCTTCAGCACGTTCAGGTAGAACGCGGACAGGTCCACGGAGCAGAAGTTGTTCACCGCGTGGAACAGGACGTAGAACTCGTACTCCTCGTACGCCTTGCGCACCGTCGCCGTCAGCCGATCGAAGAGGACCAGGGCGTACCGGTCGATCTCCTCCATCCGGTCGACCGGAACCGCGTCCCGCGCCGGATCGAAGTCGCTCAAGCTCGCCAGAAGGTAGCGGATCGTGTTGCGGACCTTCCGGTACGCCTCCGTCAGCCGGTCGAGGATGTCCTTCGACAGCCGGATGTCGTCCCGGTAATCCGCCGCGGCGACCCAAAGGCGGAGCAGCTCGGCGCCGTGCTTCTTGATGATCTCCTCGGGAGCGATCACGTTTCCCTTCGACTTGTGCATCGCCTCGCCCTTGCCGTCGACGACGAACCCGTGCGTCAGCACCCCGCGGTACGGCGCGAAGCCGCGGGTGCCGACGGCGGCGAGGAGGGAGGAGTGGAACCAGCCGCGGTGCTGGTCGGAACCCTCCAGGTAGAGGTCGACGGGGAGGCCTAGGTTCTCCTTCCCCTCGCAGACGCAGGCGTAGGAGACGCCCGAGTCGAACCAGACGTCGAGGATGTCGGTCTCCTTGCCGAAGGCCGTCCCGCCGCACTCCGGGCACGCCGTTCCCGGCGGGAGCAGTTCCGACACGTCCCGGTCGAACCAGGCGTCGGCCCCTTCCTTCTCGAAGAAGCCCGCCACGTGGTCGATGAGTTTCCGGTCGAGCAGGTGATGTCCGCACCCCTCGCACCGGAACAGGGCGATCGGCACGCCCCAGGCGCGCTGTCGCGAGATGCACCAGTCGGGGCGGTTGGCGATCATCCCCTCGATCCGCTCCTGCCCCCAGGAGGGGATCCAGCGCACCTTGCGGATCTCGGCGAGCGTCTTCTCCCGCAGGCCGGTCCGATCCATCGAGATGAACCATTGCTTCGTCGCCCGGAAGATGACGGGGTTCTTGCAACGCCAGCAGTGCGGGTAGGAGTGGGTGATCTCCCCGCGGGCCATCAGGGCGCCGACCTCGGCGAGCTTTTCGTTCACCTTCGGGTTCGCCTCGAACACCCGCTCTCCCGCGAAGAACGGGACGTCCGCGGTGAAGCGGCCCTCGTCGTTCAGCGGGGCATAGATCGGCAGGCCGTATTTGAGCCCCGTCTCGTAATCCTCGCGGCCGTGGCCGGGCGCCGTGTGGACGCAGCCGGTCCCCGCCTCGAGCGTCACGTAGTCGGCAAGGACGAGGAGGGAGTCGCGGTCGGCGAACGGATGGCGGCACCGCATCCGCTCCAGGTGCCCCGCGCGGAACGTCGCAAGGGTCGCCGGGGAGGAAAGCCCCGTCTCGGCCGCGAACCGTTCCGCAAGCCCCTCGGCGACGACGTACACCTCGCCGCCCGCCTCGAGCGCGACGTAGTCGTAGTCGGGATGGAGCGCGATCCCGAGGTTGGCCGGGATCGTCCACGGCGTGGTCGTCCAGATGACGAAGAAGACCTTCTTCCCCGAAAGCGCCGGGTGGATCTTCTCGGGCGGCTCCGCGAAAGCGAACTTGACGTGGATGGAGGGGGAGGTGTGGTTCGCGTACTCGACCTCCGCCTCGGCCAGCGCCGTCCGGCACGAGAGGCACCAGTAGACCGGCTTCGTCCCCTGGTAGACCGCGCCGCTCTCCACGAACCGGCCGAACTCCCGCAGGATCTTCGCCTCGTAGTCGAACGTCATCGTCCGGTACGGGTTCTCCCAGTCGCCCAGCACGCCGAGACGCTTGAACTCCTCCCGCTGGATGTCGATGAACTTCGTCGCGTACTCCCGGCAGAGCCGCCGCTTGTCCCCCGTGGGGATCGTCCCCTTCTTCGCCCCGAGGGTCTTGTCCACCTGGTGCTCGATCGGCAGGCCGTGGCAGTCCCAGCCGGGAATGTAGAGGGAGAGGGACCCCGCCATCGTCCGGTACTTGACGATCATGTCCTTGAGGATCTTGTTCAGCGCGTGGCCGATGTGGATGTGCCCGTTCGCGTACGGAGGGCCGTCGTGCAGGACGAAGGTGGGGCGCCCTTTCCGGTTCTCCACCATCCTTTGGTGCAGGCCCATCGCTTCCCACCGGGCGAGCATCGCGGGCTCCCGCTGGGCGAGGTTGGCCCGCATCGGGAATTCCGTCAGCGGCAGGTTGAGCGTTTCCTTGTAGTCCATGATCCGGCTCTTCTCCATGTGTGTGGAAAACGTTTTTATACCACGCGGTCCGCCTACTTGAACAGGTTGCGGAAGAAGTTGCCGACGCCGCGCAACCCGCGGCGGAAGGTGTCCACGACGGGGTTCACCGGGTGGAGGGGACACGGTTCCTTCGGCGCCGTCCCGGAAAGGTATGCCTCCCGCAGCGTCTGCGGGCACGCGGTGGTGGCGAGGAACCCGGACTCCGGGTCGATCACCGCCGTCTCGATCCCCTCGGGGGGCCGCAGCGTCACGGGTCCGGATCCCGGGTAGAGGGCGCGCAGGAAGCGCGCCCAGATCCGAAGTGCTCCCTTAGCTCCCGGCAGCCCGGTGTCCGCGCCCGAGTCGTACCCGACCCAGACCGCGCAGACGACGTCGGGGGTGAAGCCGACGAACCAGGAGTCGCGGTTCCCGTCCGTGGTCCCGGTCTTCCCCGAGGCGGGGAAGTAGATCCCCATCTTCTTCGCCGTTTTCGCCGTGCCGCGGTCGAGGACCCCTTCCATCGCGTACCCGGTGAGGTACGCCGCCCGCGGATCGAGCGTGCGCTCCCAGCGGACCTTCGCCGAGGTGAGGATCTCCCCGTCCGCGGTGGTCGCGGAGAAAAGAGGGAACGGATCGTAGCGGATCCCGCCGGACGCGATCGTCGCGTAGGCGTAGGCGAGCTCCACCGGGGTCACCTCGAAGCTGCCCAGCGCCATCGAGGGGACGGGGGAGAGGGGGGATCCGATCCCCGCGGCGCGGGCGGTCTTCAGCACCTCGGGCAGGCCGACGTCCAGCGCGAGCCGGACGGTGGCGGTGTTCACGGAATCCTCGATCGCCTTGCGCACCGTGATCTCCCCGTAGCGCTTCCCCTCGAAGTTCGACGGGGTCCACGGCTCCTTCGGTCCCGGCACCGTCACCGGCTCGCCGGAGACGATCGTGGAGAGCGTCGTCTTCCCCTTTCCTCGCGTTGTCCGCTCCATCGCCGCGAGCAGGACGAACGGCTTGAAGGCGCTCCCCGGCTGTCGCCTCGCATCCGTCGCCCGGTTGAACTGGGTCTCCCCGTAGCCGCGCCCCCCGACCATCGCGGTCATCTCTCCCGTCGCCGGGTCCACCGCGACGAGCGCCGCCTGCAGCGGCTCGCCGGCGGGCAGGGCCGATGTTGAGATCTCCGCGAGCCCCTTCGCCACGGCCTCCTCCGCCGCGGCCTGCTGCACCGGGTCGAGGGTGGTGTAGAAACGGTAGCCGGTGCGGAAGAGCTTCTCGCCCCCCAGGTCGTCCTCGGTGACTCTCTGGATGTAGTCGGCGAAGTACGCGGCCATGTTCGCCGGGGAGCGGCGCGCCCGCGTGCGAACCGGTGCATGGGAGGCCCGGCGGTGTTCCTCCTCGCCGATCATCCCCAGCTGGCGCATCCTCGCGAGCACCGTGTTGCGGCGCTCCTTCGCGGCCGCCGGGGCGCGGAACGGGGAGTACCGGTTCGGCGAGCGGATGACGCCCGCCAGCATCGCCGCCTCCTCGAGGGTGAGGTCCGCCGCCCGCTTCGAGAAGTAGAAGCCCGCCGCCTCCTCGACGCCGTAGATCCCGCGGGCTCCCTCCTGGCCGAAATAGATCTTGTTCAGGTACATCTCGAGGATCGTCTTCTTCGGGTACCGCAGCTCGAGCGCCAGGGCGAGCTCCGCCTCGCGAAGCTTCCGCCCGATCGTCTTCTTCGGGGAGAGGAAGAAGTTCTTCGCCAGTTGCTGGGTGATCGTGGACCCCCCCTGGGCGAACCGCCGCTCCCGCAGATTCTTCACGAGCGCGCGGGCGACCCCGACCCCGTCGATCCCGAAATGGGAGTAGAACCGGGCGTCCTCGGCGGCGAGCACGGCCTGCTGCAGCGACGGCGGGATCGCGGACAGGGGCACGATCCGCCGCGATTCCATCCGGGGGCCGAGGATCCGCCCGATCTCCTCCGGCTCGAGGTGGATCGAATCGAGCGAGACTCCGGCGGAAGAGACGATCGAAACGACCCGCCCGCCGCGGACCTCGATCTCCACCGGGCCGCCGGTGTGTGGGGTCTCCTCGACCCGGTAGTCGCGCGTGTAGATGCGGACGAGGTCGGGTTCCTCGGACCAGGTCCCGGCGGCGGACGGCTTCCCCGCGACCTTTTTGTAGGAGAGGCGGTGCAGCCGCTCGTTGAACCGGAGGTTCCCGAGGTGGTCCCCCGCGCGGACCTCCGTGGGGCGTCCGTAGAGGATGGAGGGGACCTCCCAGGCGTCCCCGGCGACCCCCCGCCCCACCTGGTAGTACGAGTAGCCGAAGTGGAGGAGGAGGATCGCCGCGAGCGCCGGGAGGAGGATCCTGCGGATCAGAGCGTTCGTCCTGCCGCAGCGATGAAGGGCTGCAGCGTCGCCATCGTCTCGGCGAACTTCGCGAAGGTGAGCGACTGCGGACCGTCGGAGAGCGCCTTCTCCGGCGTGGGGTGGACCTCGATCATCAGCCCGTCGGCGCCCGCGGCGACGGCGGCGTACGCCATGGGTGGGACAAGGCGCGCCACGCCGGTGGCGTGGGACGGGTCGACGATGACCGGCAGGTGGGTGCGCTCCTTGAGGACCGGAATCGCGGAGAGGTCGAGGGTGTTCCGCGTGGCGTCCTCGAAGGTCCGGATCCCGCGCTCGCACAGGATCACCTTTCGGCTCCCCTCGGAGAGGCAATATTCCGCGCTCATCAGGTACTCGGTGATCGTCGTCATCATCCCGCGCTTGAGGAGGATGGGGCGCTTCGACTTGCCGATCCGCTTGAGGAGGGAGAAGTTCTGGACGTTGCGCGCCCCGACCTGGAGGATGTCGGAATATTCGGCGATCAGCGCGACGTCGGCCGGGTTCATCACCTCGGTGACGATCGGCATCCCCGCGCGATCCCCCGCCTTGCGCAGGATCTTGAGGCCCTTGAGCTCCAATCCCTGGAAGGCGTACGGGGAGGTGCGTGGCTTCCATGCCCCGCCGCGCAGCACGTGGGCGCCCGCCTTCTTCACGGCCAGCGCCGTTTCGATCATCTGCGCTTCGCTCTCCACGGAACAGGGGCCCGCGATGATCAGAAGCTGCCGGTCCCCGACCGTCACCCCGGGGGCGATGCGGATGACCGTCCGTTCCGGCTTCACCTCGCGGCTGGCGAGCTTGTACGGCTTGAGGATCGGGACGACCCGCTCCACCCCGGGGAGCGACTCAAGCCCCTGGAGGACGATCTTGCCGCGCTCGTCCCCGATCGCGCCGATGACGGTGCGTTCCTTCCCGAAGATCGGGTGCGGGGTGTACCCCAGCGCCTTGATCCTGGCGATGACGGTGCGAATCTCTTTTTGGGCCGCACCCGCCCCCATGACGATGATCATGAATATCTCCCGTCGGTTCGTCGTATATTTGTCTACAGGGAAGTCATCATTATATGGATTCCGCCCCTTTCTTTCCACCTCGACGGGCGGTATCCTCGAACCCATCCCCGGCGCCGCCGGGAGAAGGAGGACAGCATGAGGATGCGTCACGCATTGATTCTCGCCGGGTTGATGGTCGCCGCGACCGCGGCGACCGCCGTCGCCGCCGATTACGACCGGTACGAACGGGGCCCCAGGGGAGGGAGTTCCGACGAGTACGCGCCGCCCCCGCCGCGGCGCGGGGCCGAGGCGCCGCCACCCCGGCACGCGCAGTACGGACGGCCGTACTTCTTCGGGCACCTGGGCATCTTCTCTCCCAACGATGACCTCGACGGGTTGAGGGGGTACGACTCCGGGGGAGATTTCGACTTCGGGGTCGGTTCCCGCGTGGCGCCCATGTTCGCCGTCGACGGCACCATCGGCGGTTACGGGACGGATCGGGGTTCGAACGAGAGTAGAGTGGCTCCCATGACGATCGGCGCGCGGCTGATCATCCCCCACCCGTTCATCGAACCGTACGTCGGGGCCGGCCTGGGTCTCTACTTCTCGAGCTTGAAGGAGCCGATCAACGGGATCGACGACAGGAGCACTGACTTCGGCGGGGACCTCTCCGCCGGTCTCGACCTGTGGCTCAACTCCCGCGTGGCGCTCAACTTCGAGGGGAAGTACCACTGGGTTAATCCCACGTTCCAGGACAGCTCCGGGAGCGACGTCGACGTGAACATGAGCGGGTGGGCGGCTAACCTCGGCGTCCGGGTCGGTTTCTGAGGAACCCGGCGAAAGAATCGCCCCGGGTCCTCCTCCTCGGAGGATCCGGGGCGTACGCTCTCCCGGTCGGGACGCTGGGGGAGAGGCTCTCTTCCCGACGCCTCCGCACGCCGTACGGCCTTTCCAACCCCGTCCATCTTTGTGAGAGCGCCGGTTTCCGCTTCCTTTTCCTCTCGCGGCACGGCGAGAAGGGGTACGAGAAGACCGCGCCGTACGTGAATTACCGCGCCAACATCTACGCCGCGAAGTCCTTGGGGGTGGCACGGATCGTCGCCTGGACGGGGCCCGGCGCGATCTCCCGGAAGGTCCGGCCCGGCGACCTGGTCCTCCCCGACGACCTCCTCGACTTCACCCGGAACCGCCCGTCGACCTTCTACGAGGGGAAGGGGATCGGCTTCCTCCGCCAGGCCCCGGTTTTCTGCGAGACACTGCGCGAAGCCCTGCGAAGCGCCGCGAAGCGGTGCGAAGGAAGGGTGAAGCTCCATTTCGGCGGCACCTACGCTTGCACCGAGGGGCCGCGCCTCGAGACCCCCGCCGAGATCCGGTTCCTCGCGCGCGCCGGGGCGGATCTCGTCGGGATGACCCTGTGCCCCGAGGCGTTCCTCGCGCGGGAGCTCGAGATCTGCTACGCGCCGGTGGCCTACGTGACGAACTACGCGGAAGGAGTGCGGAAGATGGCATACCGGCGCGGCGCCCTGTTCGAAGGGATGCTGCCGCCCGGGGAGGCGGCGGACGTCGAGGCGGCGAAAAACGCGATCCCGGGGATCGCGATCGCGGCCGCCCGCGCCGTCGCGGGGGAGGAAAGGGATTGCCCCTGCGCCGTTTCGATGGAAAGATACAGAAAGCGGGGCGTCATCGGCCCCGACTTCCGCGGCTGGGTCGCTGGGCCGAAAGGGGCGGGGCGTTGAGGTTCACCGATGATCTGGTCCGGCGCCTCTGCGCCGCGATCCTGGGGCGCTGGAAGGCGAAGGGGCTGATCCACCCGAAGACCACCGATGACGCGCTCCTCTCCCGGATGACCGCGGAGATCCACAAGGACATCCAGCGGGAGGCGGAGCTCGACCGCGAGGCGGAGGCGCTGCTGGAGAAGCACATGGGAAAGATCGAGGGGTCCGAGGCGAACAGCCGCATCCTGTTCCAGAAGATCAAGGAACGTCTCGCCAAAGAGCGGGACATCGTTCTGTGAGGAGAACGCCGTGCGCCTGACCGATCCCCGCATCTCCCATCTCTCCCACCGGCTGCGCAACGCCCTCCAGAAGGGGGGGCTCGCCGATTTCCCGAACGAGCCGATGGCGCACCGGGAGGCCAAGGCGGTCCTTGATTCGTACGCGCAGGCCGAGGAGGCGGTGGACGCCTTCGCCCGGGACCGGATCTCGCGGCTTTCCCGCAAGGTGCCGGAGGGCGGGCGGGAGTGGGAGATCCTCTACCGGAAATATTTCGAGGAGGAGATGACCCGCCGGAAGCTGTAAAACGGCCATCCCGCCTCCCGCTCCTGTTCCAATGCGTTGAAAGTATTCCGTTTATCCGACGAGCCTCTTTTTTCCCGTATCCCCTTGACATCCCTCCCGGCTCTTCTGTATGATCCCTGTTAGCACTCAACGCAAACGAGTGCTAACCGCCGTCAGGCCATCAAGACCACTTTCAAAGGTGAAGGAGGAGACAGCATGAAGGTCAAGCCGTTGCAGGACAGGATTCTGATCAAGCGGGTGGAAGAGGAAGCCAAGACGAAGGGCGGGATCATCATTCCCGACTCGGCCAAGGAGAAGCCGCAGGAGGGCCTGGTCGTCGCCGTGGGCCCCGGCAAGGTGACGGACAACGGCACCCGGGTGCCCCCCGAGGTGAAGGCGGGCGACCGCATCCTGTTCGGGAAATATTCCGGATCGGACATCAAGGTCGACGGCGTGGAGCACCTGATCCTGCGCGAAGACGACATCCTGGCGATCCTGACCAAGTAGGCCGCACCCCACCCATTCGAGCGAACAAACAAGGAGGAAGGATACGATGGCGAAAGTTCTGAAGTTCAGCGAGGAGGCCCGCGGCAAGATCAAGGTGGGCGTGGACGCATTGGCCGACGCGGTCAAGGTGACCCTCGGCCCCCGGGGCCGCAACGTGATCATCGAGAAATCGTTCGGCTCCCCCCTGGTCACCAAGGACGGCGTCACGGTGGCCAAGGAAGTCGAGCTGGCGGACAAGTTCGAGAACATGGGCGCGCAGATGGTGAAGGAGGTCGCCTCCAAGACGAGCGACGTCGCGGGCGACGGGACCACCACCGCCACCGTGCTGGCCCAGATGATTTACCGGGAAGGGGCGAAGCTGGTCGCGGCCGGCTACAACCCGATGGATCTCAAGCGCGGGATCGACAAGGCCGTCGAGGCCGTCGCCGCCGAGCTCAAGAAGATGTCCAAGGCGACGAAGGACCCCAAGGAGATCGCCCAGGTCGGCACCATCTCCGCGAACAACGACGAGACGATCGGGAACATCATCTCCGAGGCGATGGCGAAGGTCGGCAAGGAGGGGGTCATCACCGTCGAGGAAGCCAAGGGGATGGAGACCACCCTCGAGATCGTGGAAGGGATGCAGTTCGATCGCGGCTACCTCTCCCCGTACTTCGTGACGGACCCGGAGCGGATGGAGGTCATCCTCGAGGACCCGTACATCCTCATCCATGAGAAGAAGATCACCGTCATGAAGGACCTGCTCCCGCTGCTGGAGCAGATCGCCCGCAGCGGCAAGCCGCTGCTGATCGTGGCGGAGGAAGTCGAGGGAGAGGCGCTGGCCACCCTCGTGGTGAACAAGCTCCGCGGGACGCTGAACGCCTCTGCCGTGAAGGCCCCCGGGTTCGGCGACCGGCGCAAGGCGATGCTCGAGGATATCGCGATTCTCACCGGCGGAAAGGCGATCGCCGAGGAGATGGGGGTCAAGCTCGAGGCGGTCACCCTGACCGACCTCGGCCGCGCCAAGCGCGTGGTCATCGACAAGGACAACACCACGATCATCGACGGGGCCGGGAAGAAGGCCGACATCGAGGGCCGGGTGAAGCAGATCCGGGCGCAGGTCGAGGATACCACCTCCGACTACGACAAGGAGAAGCTCCAGGAGCGGCTGGCCAAGTTGGTCGGCGGCGTGGCGGTGATCAACGTCGGCGCGGCCACCGAGACCGAGATGAAGGAGAAGAAGGCGCGCGTCGAGGACGCCCTGCACGCGACCCGTGCCGCGGTCGAGGAAGGGATCGTCCCCGGCGGCGGTGTCGCCTACATCCGGGCGGCGGTCGTGCTCGATAACATGAAGATCGATCCCGACCAGCAGGCGGGCGTCGACGTCGTCCGCAAGGCGCTGTTCGAGCCGGCCCGGCAGATCGCGATCAACGCCGGCCAGGACGGCGGCGTCATCGTCGACAAGATCAAGAACGGCAAGGGGAACTTCGGCTACAACGCGGGCACGGAAGAGTTCGAGGACCTGATGAAGGGTGGAATCCTCGACCCGACCAAGGTGAGCCGCGTGGCGCTGCAGAACGCGGCGTCGGTGGCGGGCCTCATGATCACCACCGAGTGCGCCATCGCCGAGAAGCCCGAGGAGAAGAAGGATATGCCGCAGATGCCCCCGGGCGGCGGCGGGATGTACTAAAATAAATAGATAGCGGGAGCGCTCCCCGGGCCGCCGCGGCCCGGGGAGCGCTTTTTCGTTTCGCAAGGCAACAAGGAGGACCCGGATCATGCCCATCCACGAGTACCAGTGCCGAAAGTGCGAGGCGGTCGTCGAGCGGATCGAGGGGATGCGCGACGAACCGATGAAGAAGTGCCCCTCCTGCGGCGGAAAGGTTGACCGGATGATGTCCTCCGGCGCCTTCATCCTGAAGGGGACCGGGTGGTACGCCACCGACTACGGGACCAAGAGCCACAACAACGGGAACGACAAGGGGAAGGGAAACGGGAAAGAGAAGCCGAAGTCGAAGGACTCCGCGGAGGCGTCCTGCCCGGCGGCGTCCGCGGCCGGAGCGCCCGCCGCTTGCGCGGGATGCCCAAAACTGGATTAAGTGCTGAAGCACTAAGCCTCCCTGCCGCTGATCCTCCGGTCTTGCCCCGCCCCGCGGGGTTGGTGTAGATAAGAGAGACTCCACGAAGACCGGGGGCGATCCGATGTCCGCGAAATTGATCGACGGAAAGGCCATCGCCGCGTCCGTGCGGGCGCAAGTGAAGGAAAAGGTTGCCGCGTTCACCGCGCGAACGGGGATCCGCCCCGGCCTGACCGTCGTCCTCGTGGGGGAAAACCCCGCGTCGCAGGTGTATGTCCGCAACAAGGGGAAGGCGGCCTCCGAGGCGGGGTTCCTCTCCCGCCAGATCGACCTCCCTGCGGTAACGAAGGAGACCGAATTGCTTGACCTTGTGGCGCGGCTCAACGCCGACGATACCGTCCACGGGATCCTCGTCCAGCTCCCCCTTCCGAAGCAGATCGACGAATCGAAGGTGATCGAGGCGATCGATCCGGCCAAGGACGTCGACGGCTTCCATCCCGTGAACGCCGGGCGCCTCTTCACGGGGGGAACCGCGTTCCTGCCGTGCACGCCGTACGGAATCCTCACCATGCTCGACCACGAAAAGGTGGACCTGAAGGGAAAGCACGCCGTCGTCGTGGGGCGCAGCAACATCGTCGGAAAGCCGGCCGCCATTCTGCTCCTTTCGCGCCACGCGACCGTGACGATCTGCCATTCCCGCACCGTGGACCTTCCCTCCGTCGTCCGGACCGGGGACGTGGTGGTGGCGGCGGTGGGCCGGGCGGAGATGATCCGGGGCTCCTGGATCAAGCCGGGGGCCGTCGTGATCGACGTCGGGATGAACCGGAACGCGGCGGGAAAGCTTTGCGGCGACGTCGCCTTCGACGAGGTGAAGGAGGTGGCGGGGCTCCTCTCCCCCGTTCCCGGCGGGGTCGGACCGATGACGATCGCGATGCTCCTGCAGAACACGTTCGAAGCGGCGTCCCGCCGGATGGCGGGGAGATAAGACCCGGAAATGCGCCTGCCCACGGACCGCCGCTACTCCAGGTCGCACACGTGGGCGATGCCCGATTCGCAGGGCGACGTCCGCTTGGGGCTGACGCACGTGCCGGGAGCGTTCCTCGGGGACGTCGTTTCCGTGGAGCTTCCTCTCCCGCGGACGGAGGTTTCCGCCGGGGAGCCGATCGGGCTGGTCGAATCCACCACCACCGTGTTCGAACTCCTGTCGCCCCTCTCCGGGATCGTGGTCGGCGTGAACCCGGAGGCGGAGAGCGCTCCGCGAAAGGTTACGGAGGATCCGTACGGCGAAGGGTGGCTGCTGTCGATCCGCCCCGCCGCCCGCGAAGAGCTCGACGCCCTGCTCACCGCCGAGGAGTACGTTCGCTTCGTCGGAGAGGAGTGATCAGCGCAGCCGGAGCGCACCGCCGTGGACGTAGACGAAGCGGCCGCGGATCTGCAGGCTGGCGATCTTGTACTGGGCGGGGATCGGATCGAACGGGGCTGCCTTCCGGATGGAGCGGATCGCCTCGTCGTCGAGGATCTTCGACCCCGAGCTGCGGACCAACTCGATCGAATCCACCCTTCCGTTGCGCGCGATCACGAAATCGAGGGTCAGCTCGCCCTGGATCCCGGCCGTCGCGGCTTCGTACGGGTATTGCCACACCAGCTCGATCTTCCGCTTGATCGACGCGAAATACGAGATGAACTGGACCTCCGGCGCGTTCAGCGACGTCAGGCGGAACCCGCCGCCTCCCTCCTCGGTGACGCCCTCCTTCCCGGTCGCTTTCCCTCCGGTGCCCACCGCGTTCCCCCCCGTGGCTCCCTGACCGCGCCCTCCCGACGGCTCTTCGCGTGCCATCACCATCTTGCCGAGGGAAGGCGTGAGGTCCCGCAGCGACTTGGACGGAGCGTTCTGCGGGGCGCCGCTTTTTCCGGGAGCGCTCTGCGGCGTCACGGGGGAAGGCGCCGG
>CAAGKR010055546.1_pt1 | contig 12720 bp, 9 predicted proteins | sample 2556971 | NCBI WGS metagenome assembly CAAGKR01 (sample SAMEA5207829, study PRJEB30636) | soil metagenome | biome: forest; feature: boreal; material: soil | place: USA | collected 2011-09 | depth 1 m | reverse complement strand
TCAAAATGATCTCTTTCTCAAACATCAATAAGCAGTATGGCAAGCAGTTGCTCTTCGTGGATGCTTCGTTTCAGTTGAATCCCAGCGAAAAAGTCGGACTTGTCGGCCCCAATGGGGCGGGCAAGACAACGCTCTTCCGTATGGTGGTCGGCGAGGAAACTCCCGACGAGGGCACGGTCTCAGTCCCCAAGAAGTTGACGATCGGCTACTTTCGCCCATCTTCCAATTTGGAACCGACCGCGGTGCTAAGAGCGTCAAGCCTACACTCGAATTCCTTTCATCTTATCCCCTAGTGACCAAAGGCACTCCCCGCCGTTTGACGGTTCTCCCCTACTGTCCTTACACTCAACAATGTGAGCCCCACGGAAACTTCCAGCAATACGAAGCGGGAAATTGAGATCGAAATCTCAGCTGAAGAAGTTGCCCGCGAAACCGAAACCTTAATCGGAAAGTATCAGAAACTCGCCCGCATCCCGGGGTTCCGCAAGGGACACGTCCCGGCTTCGGTCATCCGCCAGCGCTTTTCTCAGGACATCCAGAACGATGTCGTGGACGCGCTGATCCCCAAGCATTTCCGCAAGGAGACCGGGAAGCTCGGCCTCATCCCGGTGTCACAGCCTCGCGTAACCGATTTGCATCTGCACGACAATGAGCCGCTCAAATTCAAGGCCAGCTTTGAAGTCATGCCCGAGATTAAGGTGGAAGGCTACAAAGATCTGCGTTCCGAAAAGCCGGAAGTTACGGTGACCGACGAAGAAGTTCAGCAATCGCTTGACAGCATTCGCGAGCAGCGTGCGGCTTACACATCCGTCGAAGGCCGGCCCCTCGCGGATGGTGATTTCGCTCAGGTGTCGCTCGACGGCAAGCCTAATAACGAGACTGACGATTCAAAGCCGGTCCATATGGACGACATTCTCGTGGAAATCGGCGGCAAGAGCACGATGCCGGAATTCACCGAGAATCTGCGTGGAGCCTCGGCTGGCGATGTCCGCGCCTTTGAAGTGAACTACCCGGAAGATGCGCAGGATAAGCGGCTGGCTGGGAAAAAATTCAACTACACCGTCAACGTCCAGGCAATTAAGCAGAAGAGCCTTCCCGAACTCAACGACGAATTCGCGAAGGAACTCGGTGAATTCACCACTCTCGATGAAGTTCGCCGACGCATCCGTGAAGGCATGGAAGCGGAGCGCAAGCACGCCGCAGAGCGGGAATCCAAAGACAAGCTGTTGGGCGAGCTTGTAAAGCGTAACGAATTCGAGGTTCCGGAAGCGCTGGTCGAGCGGCAGATCGACGTCCGCCTGGAACGCGGATTGCGAGCGCTTACTGCGCAAGGAATGAAAGCGGAAGACATCAAGAAAATGGACTTCAATCGCATGCGGGCCGGCCAGAGAGACCAGGCTTTGCAGGAAGTGAAGGCTTCGCTGCTGCTCGAAAAAGTTGCGGAAGAAGAAAAGATCGAGGTCGGCGACGAGGAAATCGATCGCGAGGTTCGAGCGCTTGCGGAGCAGTCAAAGCAAACGCCGGAGTCTATCCGTGCACGTTTGACACGGGATGGAGCGCTGGATAGAATCCGAAATAGAATCCGCCACGAAAAGACCCTCGACTTTTTGTATCATCAGTCCGCATGAGCGGACGCTTTTGATTCCCCCCAAAAGCCCAGATTTGTTAGGGCAGGAGTGTGAACAGTGAACGCAAAAGATCCTCAAATGATGCTTGTGCCCATGGTCATTGAACAGACCGGGCGGGGTGAGCGGGCCTACGATATTTATTCCCGGCTGCTGCGCGACAACATCATTTTTATCGGCACGCCGATTGATGACAATATTGCCAATTTGGTTATCGCCCAAATGCTTTTCCTAGCCCAGGAAGATCCCGAAAAGGACATTCAGTTGTACGTAAATTCTCCGGGCGGCTCGATCACGGCGGGAATGGCGATTTACGACACCATGCAATATGTGAAAAACGATATAACCACAATTTGCATTGGCCAGGCGGCCAGTATGGCGGCGCTCCTTTTGGCTGCCGGAGAGCCCAAGAAGCGGCTCGCATTGCCCAATTCCCGCATCTTAATCCACCAGCCTTCCATGGGAGGCCTTTCGGGCCAGGCCACCGATATTGACATCCATGCCCGTGAAATCCTGCGCATGCGAGAAATTACTAATGAGTTACTAGCCAAGCACAGCGGTCAGAAGCTGGAAAAAGTAGAAAAAGACGTGGAACGCGATTTCATCATGAACGCGCAGCAGGCAAAAGAGTACGGAATCATAGACGACATCATTTACAAGACCAGATAAAGATATGATCGGCTTTCGAGCGTAACGAATATAGGCAAAGACGTAGCTTGCTACGTCTCCCTGGGGTACACAATAAAAGGAGCGCAGTCGAGTGAAAAATAAAACCGGCACCGAAGAAATCTTACGGTGTTCGTTCTGCCATAAGTCGCAGGACGCAGTGGCCAAGCTGATATCGTCCCCCAGCGATTATCCGCGTGCCTACATTTGCGATGAGTGTGTTGCCGTTTGTAATTCCATTCTGGAAGACGACCGCACAGCAACGCCTCCCGCAACTACGCCCAACCAGCTTCCCAAGCCGCATGAAGTTAAGGCTTTCCTGGACGAGTACGTGATTGGCCAGGAGCAGACTAAAAAGAAGCTCGCCGTAGCGGTTTACAACCACTACAAGCGTATTTTCATGAACCGCCAGCGCACCGGCGATGGCATCGAACTGGCCAAGTCGAACATTATGTTAATCGGGCCGACTGGCACAGGCAAGACGCTGCTGGCCCAAACCTTGGCGCGCATGCTGGACGTTCCCTTTGCCATCGTTGACGCCACTACTCTGACCGAGGCCGGATACGTCGGCGAGGACGTGGAAAATATCATCCTCAAACTGCTCCAGGCCGCCGATGGCGACGTGGGACGCGCCCAAACCGGAATCATCTACATTGACGAAGTCGACAAAATCGGCCGCAAGGACGAAAACCCTTCCATCACCCGCGACGTTTCCGGAGAAGGTGTGCAGCAGGCGCTGCTGAAAATTCTCGAAGGTACAATCGCCAACGTTCCGCCACAAGGTGGACGCAAGCATCCGCATCAGGAATTTACTCCCGTTGACACGACCAACATTCTCTTCATCTGCGGCGGCGCTTTTGTAGGGCTCGATAAGATTATCGGCCGTCGCGCCGGCAGAAAATCACTCGGATTCAAAGCCGAAGAAGAAGGCGCAAAAGACGAATTGGTGCTCGACCACAAGCGAAACTTTGAACTCCTGAGCGACGCCCAGCCCGAAGATCTAATTAAATTTGGATTGATTCCCGAATTCGTCGGCCGTCTCCCCGTGCTCGGCGTGCTCGAAGATCTCGACGAATTCGCGCTAATCGAAATTCTCACGCGGCCCAAGAATGCCATCATTAAGCAGTACCAGCGCCTGTTTGAATTTGAAAATGTAAGGCTGAAGTTCAGCGAGGAGGCATTGAAGGCCATTTCACGCCAGGCCATGGCTCGCAAAGTAGGCGCCCGCGGCCTGCGTATGATTCTAGAAGAATTGATGCTGGACCTGATGTACCATTTACCAAGCCAGAAGAAGGTGAAAGAATTCGAAGTAACCCGCGAGATGGTCGAAAAGCGCAACGTCTCGCTGGCAATGATGGAGAAGGCGGGATAGTACAATGAGTTTTAGGCTCAGCTAGAAGCCAATAGCTGGAAGCTGTCTTTTTGGAACCCATGACCACAGCCAAGGAAAAATTCGAAACCAAAAAAATGCCGATGATGCCGATACGGGATGTCGTCATTTTTCCGCATATGATGACGCCGTTTGTGGTGGGGCGCGAATCCAGCGTGCGAGCTTTGGAAGAGGCGCTGGCATCGGACAAGAAGATTTTTCTTGCTACTCAGCACGATGCGAGCGTGGACGAGCCCAAGCCGAATGAAATCTACCAGGTTGGGACGGTTGTTAATATCGTCCAAAGCCTGAAGCTTCCAGACGGAAACATTAAAGTTCTAGTTGAAGGAATTGAGCGCGGCAAAATATTGCAAATCACCGAGACCGAAGGCTTCATGCTGACCTCGGTCCGGCTTGCCCGGTATACGGTCGAGGCCAATCCTCAAATCGAAGCAGCGATGCAGCGCGTCACCGCCCTTTTTGAACAATATGTAAAGCTGTGCCAGTCGCTGAATTACGAAACCATGATTGCCGCCGTGCGCATGGAAGATCCCGCGAAGCTCACCGATACTATCGCGGCCAACCTTCAGTTATCGATCGAAGAGAAACAGGAGTTGCTCGAGATTTTCGATCCCGCCGAGCGCCTTGCCCGCATTGGCGATGTGCTCGACATCGAGATCGAAAAGTTGAACATGGACCGCACGATCCAATCGCGGGTAAAGCGGCAGATGGAGCGCGCCCAAAAGGAGTACTACCTCAACGAGAAGATCAAAGCCATTCAGAAAGAATTGGGACGCGGCGAAAAAAGCGAATTCGACGAACTGAAAAAGAAGATCGACGCCGCAGGCATGCCGACAGAGGTAAAAGACAAGGCGCTTCAGGAATTGAAGAAGCTGGAGGCAATGCCTCCCATGTCCGCCGAATCCACGGTTTCGCGCAACTACCTCGACTGGCTGCTGGCCGTTCCCTGGAAAAAGCGCTCCAAAGAAATCCGCAACATCAGCCGCGCCGAAAAAGTTCTGAATGAAGATCATTACGGCCTGGAAAAGATTAAAGAACGCATTCTCGAATTTCTCGCCGTCCGCCAGCTGGTTAAAAATCCAAAAGGCTCGATCCTCTGCTTTGTCGGACCTCCCGGCGTCGGAAAGACTTCGCTGGGAATGTCGATCGCCAAGGCTACCGGACGCAAGTTCGTCCGGATGTCTCTCGGCGGCGTGCGCGACGAAGCCGAAGTTCGCGGCCATCGCCGGACATATATCGGGGCCCTGCCGGGGCAGATTATCCAGATGATGAAAAAGGCGGGCACCAAGAATCCCGTCTTCATGCTCGATGAAGTTGACAAAATGAGCATGGATTTTCGCGGCGATCCATCCGCAGCGTTGCTTGAAGTTCTTGATCCCGAACAGAATTTCATGTTCGTCGATCATTATCTTGACGTCGAATACGACCTCTCGCAGGTATTTTTCATCGCTACCGCGAACGTCATGCATACCATTCCGCCGGCCCTGCAAGACCGCATGGAAGTCCTCCGCCTGCATGGATACACCGAGCAGGAAAAAGTTGAGATTGCGAAGCAGTTTCTGGTCAAAAAGCAATTGGCCCAGGCTGGCTTAACCGACAAGAACGTGAAATTCAGCACCGAAGCTCTAACCTCTTTGATCGGCTCTTACACTCGCGAAGCCGGGGTTCGCAATCTTGAGCGCGAAATCGGCAATGTATGCCGCAAGGTCGCCCGCAAGGTCGTTAAAGAAGGGCAAGGCTACAACATCGCCATTACCGGGGAGAACGTAAATGACTTCCTCGGCGTAATCAAATTCCGCGACACGCTTGCTCACGAGCGAAGCGAAGTCGGATTGGTTACCGGACTGGCCTGGACGGAAGTCGGCGGCTCCATCCTCAGCACCGAAGCCACGGTCGTGGACGGCAAAGGAAAGCTCACACTGACCGGAAAGCTGGGCGACGTAATGCAGGAATCCGCTCAGGCCGCGATGTCTTATGTTCGCTCGCGTTCCGCGCGTCTGGGCTTATTGCGCGATTTCTATCGCAGCATTGATATTCACGTGCACGTTCCAGAGGGAGCCATCCCGAAAGATGGCCCTTCCGCAGGCATTACCATTGCGACGGCAATTTCCAGCGCATTAAGCAAGATTCCCGTCCGCCGCGATCTGGCCATGACGGGCGAGATCACACTTCGCGGCAAAGTGCTTCCCATCGGCGGACTCAAAGAAAAACTCCTCGCCGCGCATCGCGCCGGATTATTCGAAGTAATTCTGCCCAGAGACAACGAGAAAGATGTCGCCGAGGTCCCGGAAAATCTGCGCAACGCCATGAAGCTGCATTTCGTGGACACCATGGACCAGGTGCTCGCCGTCGCTCTCGAGCGCCCGTTACCGGAAATGCCCCTGCCTCCCGAGGGCGTAGAAGGCACGCAGCCAATTACGTCCCTGCCCCCTCCAACCGAAGCGCCGGCAACCCATCAGTAGCGCAAATGTCCTCGTAGAGACGCAGCTTGCTGCGTCTTTTCGGCATGACCATGTAATTCATTTTGAGAGAGCAAGAAGCAGCGGAGATTTTGATCTCGTGAGCACCAGACCAATGGGGGTGCCCCATTCTTTTCGCGTACTTTGCGAACAGGGTGGGAGGCGATGCGGCCGACTGTGTACGTTCCTTGCCCAGATGATGCCGAAATACTCAGGCGGTTGTTATCTGGGCTGCCGAAATCAATCACTTGGCTCAAAACCAGAACCCTCTCTCCACGCAGGGGTAGCGGGCAGTGGGTCAGTTTGAAAAATATCAGGCGTCATCCCGAGCTTGCGAGGGATCTGGCGTGCACCAGATATGGCTCTTGGACGGCAATCCTGCCGGATACGCGCGAGATCCTTCGGGACTAAAAGAGTCTCTGTGAGAACTACTTTGGTAATAATCGGGTGAAACGGACCCTGTGAAAATCAAGCCCCGCAAGGGGCGGCCCAGTTTAGCCCAGCGCGGCAGCGCTGGGAAAGTGGGAAAAACGATTCAAGTCCCGGAGGGACGACCGAGTTCTCACACAGACTCTGAAAGTCCCTCAGGATAACCGCGTGTTAAAGAGGAATTGTTCAAGCTGACCCACTACGCGGTAGTGCTCACCCTTGCAAGAAACGCAAGAGTGGCCCAGTCCGCCAGGAAAAAATGTCAGCCCCGCCGTCTCGAAGATGGAGCGCCGCACCGACATGTACGTAAGCACGCCCCAGGATTTCGTAAAAGCCATGGGCGGACGGCTAAAGATCACCGCAACATTTCCCAAGGCCGGCACAATCGAAATCCGTCAGTTTCACCAATCAAGGAAGGCGTCTGTAAAGAAGTTCAGGAGGAGGTCGTGGCCTAGCTGTTGGGGCCGCTGCCGATCAGCCCACAGACCCGCAAAGGGCGCGAATGTGCGAGGCACCCGGCATCCATAGGCTGGTTGACGGCGGCCTTCTTCTCGTTTCCGTTCATTGCAGCAAATTCAGTCCGAGAGTTTGCTTATTGAGTTAAATGCTACGCGAACGGACAGCGCGGGTCTCCGGTGGCGTTCGTGGATTGGTAGGATGGAGCACAAGAACTAGTTCTCGAGTCGCTCGCCGCGCATAGCGATGGTGGTTGTCGCCCCCGAGTGTGCTGAACTTTGAGGATACCCAATGCCGTTCGACCCTAAAATACTCACATGCTAATTCCGCAACACGCTCCCCCGAAAGTCCATTCGAGCAGCGACGTTGAGGAAAAGTGACGATTGCTCTGGCACCCTTACAGGAAATCTCCTTGAACAGATTCTCTAAAGCGCCGGACGATTCCCGTTGCAAACTGTATTTAGAGCGGGGACGCTCGGCAACTTCTGGATATCGACCTACTCCAGAGACGCTGGCGCATTGGCCTCGCGCGAGAGTTTCCAGTACATGATAAAAGCGGCTGTAGTGAACGCCTGAATAGGGCGGATCGATAAAGACAAGGTCCCCCTCTTTGACTAACTTCGCTGCTTCGTTGGCATCACTTACTTGTGAATGCCCTTTAACCTTCGCGTGCTGAATGGAAATCTTAAACAGCGCGTTCCTACAATAGTTAACGATATCCCTTTGCCAGGCGTCCATTAAATAGGGCTTTGCCGTACGTGTCGGCTGAAACGGTTGCGCCGTATGCCCAGGCGAAGCGGCGCACTGGCTGGCAGCATGTAGAATTGAGGCTAGTGCTATGCTCCTTTCCGGGTCACTTTGTGGCACCGTTTTACGCAGTGCATCCAACCAGACAGCTTGGAGGGCACTGAAATAGTGGCCGCCGTATGACTTTGTGATTATCCCGTTCTGCTCTCCGCACCATTTATGATGTTGGCCTAGGATCATTCTGTTGATCTTGCATGAGGATGGAGGGCGCAGTTTGCGTCGTAATCCGTAGGCGCGGGCATACCAACTCTCCCACAGATCCTTCGCGTCGACATCCGAATCGCGACCCAAAATCGCTTGGGCTAATACGGCGCTAAAGGTCTGGAGATCATAGGCCATGACTGGAACATCATATTTCACCGCAACGTGTGTCGAGACTGCTGCGGAACCCGAGAACAAATCCACGAATCTCTTGGCGGTCCGAACTTCGTGCGCGATCAAATCTCCAAGACCGTTTTGCAACATCCATCGCTTGGAGCCCATAAATTTCATTTAGAGTGTGAACGCAGAACGCAGCGTTGGTTCCTCCGTAACTTGAAAATCCATAAAAGCTCTTGCCCAGCTAGGGTCGCGATGTACGTTCCAAAAATTGTTTTGTGTCCCAATGACAGCATCGACTAGTTCACGGAATCTGATGAGGTAAGACACGACCCGGTGATAGGCAATGATTTGTACGGATTCGATAGCGGGATATACTTTTGCGTTCGGAATAATCGGAGCCCTAACCTCAATGTCAGAAATTCTTTCAATTCGATTTCTGACATCGTTTTCATCTAACGGCCGAAATTGGGGAAATGCGGGTAGGTGGTCCGCATAGTTCGCATGATCCCGATGTGAGCTGTCGGACTCATCCCCTAAGTTGTCAGTAAAAAACGGATCTGCTGCAAACAGTGGGCTCGCTTTCACGATTTTCCAGTAGAATTTGTGCTCTCTCTCGGGTCTAGTTTTTGCTGTTATGCTGCAGACGAATCGTCCATTTTGCAATTCCAAGCGGACGATTTTTGCCTTCTTGAACATTTGGAAATAGCCTAGCAAGTGAGCAATTGAGCGGACAGCGTAATGGCTAGAGTAATAGCCGGTTACCGACGCCCATATAGGGCTGACGTTTGTGAGAGAGGCTGATATAAGAAAGCTGTGAACTGCCCGCAACCACATGTCCACAGCGGCTGTCGTGAACATTTTTGCAATCGGTGCTGTCTTCACCGCCGGCAAGATGTGAATCGCCCCTGAAGGGTTGGCCCTATCCAGAGCGGTTGAAAGTGAGGCTGGGCCTGCGAACCCGTGTGCCGCAGCTTGGGAATTCAGTGGAGCGAAAGCTTTTTTTATGTGCTCCGTGAGGATGGCGTCAATCTTCATAAAGGCGCCCTAGTTGCGATCTAACATGGGCCCGACTTTGTGAAGCTAACTCATCCAACTTCTCCGCCTTGATCCCTCTTGGTAGTGTCTGCCGGACTGTTGCGGCAGCCCATAATATGTCGCGAAACCTACCGATGCCACCGCTTCCTAGGTAGCCCTTATGTTTGAACTCGCTCTTAGGTATGAAGCGTCCATTCTTGTCAAGAAGCCGAGCGCGTTTCAGCGTATTGCGGGACCACTTTTGCAGATGGGCCTCGGCTCTTTCAGATAGCAGAGATATCCTCTTCTTCTTGAGGTCCAGAATACATGCAGGTATCAAAGTGAGGAATGTTACAATTACGCGGCCTTGGTAGGCGACATTCTCCGGATCTAAAGAATCTGATTGGCGATTACCTCTTTTCTTCCTGTGGCCTCAAGCCAAGCGTCCAGGTACTGCGCGAGAAAGTCTGCCTGCCCCTCGAGACTTTGCAGCCCTGCTGAACGAAGGTCGCCAAGCACTTCCTCAACCGCCGAATTTAAGGTAGAAAGCGTAACTACGTCCTTTACTCCGAACTTTATTCCGGGGATCTGGATCATTCCCACAAGAGGACCTGTTTCTAACATGAGCTTACGGCCCAGGTCCTGCGCACGCTCGCTGTCGTCGAATGGTTCCCTGAGCCCTCGCGCCGTGGGAAATAGGTCGGCAACAAGCGAGCGGTCAACTTTCTTTTAGTAGAAGTTTACGTCTATAAAGATTTGCGCTTGATGTCGCGGCGGAGTATCAGCTTTGTCCAGATCAATGAAGATCTCGGCCGGAATTTCCCACACGGCATCGGAACGTTGTTGGCGTAAGAGGCACAGTGCGAAGTATGCGCCGTTGATGCGGTGCTGACCGTCAATGACAAAAAAGTTTAGTTTTGTATTTTTTTCATCGAAGACAAGTTTCGCTGATCGGCCCGCGACATCAGCTTCAGGCCCTGGTGCATTTTCCTCTAGCTCTGCGCCATTAACGTGAACAAGTACATTGGAGAATGTGGGATAGGTACTGCGTCGAAACTGAGCTACATTCGGAAGTTTTGGCGGCCACTCTCGTCCCGGCTCGCTAACGGTAGGCCCATATATCTCGTCAAAGTGCTCCGCAATTTTTTTTGGCGCATCGACGATCTCCTCTTGTAATAAATATGCTGCAATTTGTGCTACGCGCTTCCAATCGAGCGATCGCTGGATCGTTCGAACTTTTTGAGGGTCGCGGTTCGGATCGTGTGCCTTACCCGGCCACCACTCCATAAGTTTCGCCACATCTAAGGCGGCTAAACAAAGCTTCACATCCTTCAACTTGCTTCGGATAAATGGATTCTTAGGAACTATGACGGAAATGGTTTGAAGTGAGTTGCTATCTGTGCTGGACGTGTTGGTCTTCTCTGCCATCTGCCTTCCTGCGAAGCAAGCTGTATTCGTACATGGCCCAAGCGCTCGCCCGCATTATCGCAAAGGATGGGATTAGTTGAAAGGTCGTACTTTGGTGCACCGCCTGACAGCGGGACGAGATCCGCATGGGGACTTTTCGTCGGTGGACCGAATCCTCCGATTCACCGCTGCGATAACCGGCAACCTGTGAAGTCGTCCCCTTCCTTCGCGGGCAAGAGTGCCCGCGCCACAAAGTCAAAATCTGCGCCGACAAAAAACAGTATGGGACAATGCGGCCTAACTATTTCCGAAATGCCCTTCCGAGTTTGACTTCGTTTCGAGTATCAGCCATAACTAGATATGGATACTTCACCAAAACCTCAACGAAGACGGTAACTACATAGGAATCAAGAGTTTACGTATAAGTGCAATCGCTTCAAAGACTTGAAGCAATAATTGCGCTAGATCTATGATTCTAATACATCGATGGCGGGGTGGGGGGTAGGGGTACCCAGGACGACGCAGCAACCTACGCCCTTACCCCAAGAGCAGGCGCGCGCGATGCGTCCCCACTCGGGCGGCGGCGGGAAATTGTGGGGTCCCACTTCGGAAATCGCATCTAAGATTTAGCGCCTATGCCGAAGTTCACTCGCCGCGACCTGCTTAAACTCGGGGCTGCCGCCGCTGCTGCCGAGCTTGCGTCTCTGGGTCTGCATGGTTGTGGAGGAGGTTCGATCGTTCCTCCCGGCCCTCCCATTTCGTCCTCTTGCTCGAAGCTGACTGACATCGAACATGTGGTGATCATGATTCAGGAAAACCGGTCTTTCGATCACTACTTTGGAAGCTACCGCGGCGTCCGGGGATTTTCCGATCAAAGCGCGGCATTCCAGCAACCCGATCCGGCGAATACAACCATCTCGCCCGCGGGGACGCTCTTGCCATTCCACCTCGACACCTCGAAAACGAATGCCGCCTGCACGCACGACATCACCCACGATTGGGTGCCGCAGCACCAGAGTTGGAACAATGGCGCGATGAACGGTTTCGTGAGCTCGCATCTTCCCATTGATTCCAACGACGCCGTACTCAGCATGGGCTACTACAATCGCGCAGATATTCCTTATTACTACGCGATAGCCGATGCCTTCACGATCTGCGACAACTATTTTTGCCCGGTGATGGGCCCGACCGACCCAAATCGCCTTTACACGATGGCGGCCTCCCTCGACCCGGATGGAAAAAACGGCGGACCGATTTTGCAGACCATCGTCACAAACCGCAGCGCCCTTTACGGCCGTCTGACTTATACGACAATGCCCGAGCAGCTTCAGGCGCGGGGGATTTCCTGGAAGGTTTACTCGTCTCCCGATGAGACCATTCTTGGGGGGATTCTGTCGGACAATATTCTCTCCTACTTCAAGAATTTTCAGGATCCTGCATCGGTACTGCATCAGAACGCATTCGGACCCCAGTTCCCTGTCGACTTCCTATCGGATGTGGTCTTGGGGAATTTGCCGCAAGTCTCATGGCTGGTGGGGTCGATCCTAACTTCGGATCATCCGCCTTCGCCCTCGACGTTTGGTGAGAACATTCTTTCGCTCATCGTTACTGCTCTGACCGCGAACCCGGCATTGTGGGCGAAGACGCTTTTGTTGGTTACATACGACGAGAATGGCGGATTTTTTGATCACGTGCCGCCGGTAACGGCGCCTCCCGGCACGGCAGGCGAGTATGTGACCGCGCCCGCCGTACCAGACCCGACCGTAATCGGCAGTCCTGCGATCACCGGGCCGATTGGATTGGGGTTTCGCGTGCCCACGCTGATTATTTCGCCCTTCAGCCGGGGCGGGTTTGTGTCGTCGGATCTCTTTGACCACACTTCGGTGTTGCGGTTCCTCGAGACCCGGTTCGGGGCTGAAGTGCCCAACCTGAGCGCCTGGCGCCGCGCAGCCGTGGGAGACCTGACCAGCGCGCTAAATTTCAAAAAGCCTGACCAGTCGATTCCGAATCTGCCGTCCACGCTTCCTGGCATTCCGCAGGCGATCCAGCAATGTGCCGCGAACCTTGCGGGGACGACACCGTACACCGTGCCCAGTCCACAAACCTCTCCCACTCAGGAAACCGGAACCGCCACGCGTCCCAGCGG
>CAAGKR010252868.1_pt1 | contig 12721 bp, 10 predicted proteins | sample 2556971 | NCBI WGS metagenome assembly CAAGKR01 (sample SAMEA5207829, study PRJEB30636) | soil metagenome | biome: forest; feature: boreal; material: soil | place: USA | collected 2011-09 | depth 1 m | reverse complement strand
TGCGCCGTCTTCGTCGATAACGCGAACTTGGCGGATGCGAATCTGGTCGTTTACTCTGAGCGGTCGAGCTATTGCGTTACTCCTGTCATACAAATAAAAAATGGCGTCGCCGAACGGAAGCAAGCGACCCCATCTCGCGGAACCGGCCGGCGGCCCCTTCGATGAAGAACCGGATCGCCCGCAGGCATCCGGTGAGGGCGGCAGCCCCACTTCGGCTTACGGAGCATACCACAGGCGGGCAGCGGGCGGCAACGGGCTCGCGGCACGAAGTGGGTGTACCCGAAATGCGCGGCGTAGCCCCACTCCTATGAAGATTCCCGCACTGGCCGGCGCTATCGCCGGCACCGCAATTTTTTCGTTCGTTCTTTTCTCGCCTGTTTCGGCGGCCGAACCAATAGCGCTCACCGTGGACGCGTCGCAGGCGCCGACGCAGAACATCGTGCACACGCACGAAGTCATTCCGGTTACGCCCGGCGCGATGACACTCTACTATCCGCAATGGATTCCGGGCGAGCACGGCCCCGTCGGTCCGATTGAAAACGTCGCCGCGTTAACGATAAGTGCGAACGGCTCGACGATTCCATGGCACCGCGATCCCGCCAATCTCTTTGCATTCACATTCGACGTGCCGGCGAGCGTCAACGCATTGAATGTAGATTTCACCTACCTCGGCGCGACGTTCGGGCATTATTCCTCGAATCGTTTGGCTTCGCCGAACATTTTGGTGATCGACTGGAACCAGAACGTGCTCTATCCGTCGACCGGCACGAACGATACGACTAGGTTCGATGCCACGTTGATTCTCCCGAACGAAAACTGGAAGTTCGCGACCGCGTTGTACGATCCGAAGCAAAGTGGCGATCGCGTGCATTTCGGCGTGACGCCGCTCGGAAGGCTGATGGATTCGCCGTTCGACTCCTGCGTGAACTTTCGGAAATGGGAGCTCTGGCAAAATCCGGGTTCCTTTCCGGGCATCGCTACGCTGAACGTCTGCGCGGATACGCCGGAAGAGCTCGACGCTTCGAGTAAAACGGTCGAGCATTTCGGCAACCTCGTAAGTGAGATGCTGGCGATGTACGGTGCGCGCCATTGGCATAACTATCACTTTCTCTTGACCGTTTCCGATGTGATGCCCGGCGAAGGCGTCGAACATCACGAGTCGAGCGACGACGGTGAAGGCGGAAACTATTTAATCGATCAGATGTCGCTCCAACGCGGCGGCGATCTTCTCTCGCACGAGTTCAATCACTCCTGGGACGGCAAGTACCGGATGCCTGCGGGCTTGGTGCGCGAGAATCTCAACACGCCTTACGACGACTCGCTGCTTTGGGTATACGAAGGCATGACCCAGTACTACGGAGATGTGGTGTCGTACCGCGATGGTATACGCGACGCGAAGAATTGGCCGGACCACGTCGCGGCCATCTGGGCGAACTACGATAATCAACAAGGGCGGCAATGGCGGCCGCTCGGCGATACCGCAACGTCCGGCCCATTTCTTTACGGGGCGCCGCGCGGATACAGTTCCGAGCGCCGCAGCGTCGACTTCTACACGGAAGGCGAGCTGTTGTGGCTCAAGGCCGATTCGGTCATCCGCGGCCTTTCCCACGACACGAAATCGCTCGATACGTTCGCGCGTGAGTTCTTCGGCGGCACCAACACCGGGCCGATTACCGTTTCATATAACCGCGAAGATGTGATCGCCGGTTTGAACGCCGTGCAGCCGTACGATTGGGCGAGTTTTTTCCACACATGGGTCGACGCAATCGCTCCGCATCCGCCCGATGGATTTACCGCAGACGGCTGGCGACTCGTCTATACATCCGAACCGACGCAGGATGTTCGCAAGAACAATTTTGCATACTCGCTCGGATTGGCGGCTCTCGGCGGCACGGTTTCGGACGTGCACGTCGGTTCGCCGGCTTGGAACGCGGGCTTGGGGTTCAACCAAAAGCTGGTCGCCGTGAACGGACGCACCTACTCCGACGCTCTCCTCTACGATGCACTGAAGTCCGCGCAGCGTTCGCACGAGCCGATCCAATTGCTGGTCATGAAGGACGATGTCTATCGCACGATTGCGATTGGGTACTATGACGGTCCGCGGTATCCGCACCTGGTGCGCGTAACCGATCTTCCGGACCGGCTTTCAATCGTAGTCAAACCGTTAAGGAAAGAGTAAGAACATGATCTCATGGCGCAAGAATTTCGAGAGCGCTTTGCAAGAGGCCAAGCGCGATTCGAAGCTCGTCTTTTTCGATGTCTTCAACCCTGGTTGAGGCGGCTGCCAAGCGCTGGATACCGTGACGTATCCCGAATCCGCCGTTGCCGAAATCGTCAATCGAACGATCCCAATCCAACTCGATAACTCGAAACCTGAAAACGAAGCGATTCTCAAACGGTACCACCACATTTGGACGCCCGACATCCGGCTGCTCGATGGCGAAGGCGCCGAACTCTACAGTTGGCAAGGATATCTGCCGCCCGCCGAATTCGCGGCGCGCGCGCTGGCCGGTTTAGCGCAGGCGCAGCTGCGTCTGCGTAACTTCGATCAAGCTGAAGCGCTCTTCGTCGAGTTACTCAAGCGGTTTCCCACGGCTTGGGCCGCGCCTGAAGCGCAGTATTATTTGGGCGTCGCGAGGTACCGGCGCGATCCTGAAAGCAACGAGCTGCTTCATCAATGGGCGATGCTGCGCGCGAAGTACCCGGCTAGCGAATTCCGCTTGAAGCAGTCGTTTAAAGAGCTGCCTTAAGTACGTCGCGCAGCGCTTCGAGTAGCAGACCGATCTGCGCGTCTTCGATGACAAGCGGCGGAGCGATCCGCAAAACGCTTGCGTGCGTATCCTTTGCGACGACGCCTCGTTCGAGCAAGAGCTCGGCGACGCGCCGCGCGGAGACGCTCAGCTCGAGGCCGATCAGCAGGCCGCGGCCGCGCACTTCTTTGATCGCAGGTGACCCGAGCTCGCGCAATCCCCGCATGAGCTGCGCGCCGGCGTAACGAGCTCGCGCGGGCAGATTCTTGTCGAGAATCACATCCATGGAGGCCAGTGCAACGGCGCATGCCAGCGGATTTCCTCCGAAGGTACTGCCGTGATCGCCCGGGCCAAAGAGCTCCATCAAATCGCGATTCGCGAGAATCGCCGACACCGGATAGTAGCCGCCGCCGAGCGCCTTGCCGACGATCAGCACGTCGGGTTTGATCCCGTCGTAATCGCAAGCAAACAGATCGCCCGTGCGTCCCAACCCCGTTTGGATTTCGTCGGCCATGAAGAGCACGCGATGCTCGCGGCAAAGGCCCCATGCGCGCTTCAAGAAACCTTCGGGCGGAACGATCACGCCACCCTCGCCTTGGATCGGTTCGATGAGAATCGCGCACGTGCGCTCGTTCAGCGCGGCCGCCAGCGCGGAGTAGTCGCCGTACGGCACGTGTACGAATCCCGGCATGAAGGGACCGAAATCGTGGCGATAGAGTTCGATCGTGCTGGCGCTGATCGCTGTCGTGGTTCGGCCATGAAAATTATTCGCGAAGACGATGATCTCAGCGGCGTTGGGCGCGACGTGCTTGCGTTCGTACGCGTAACGCCGTGCGAGCTTAATCGCCGTTTCAACCGCTTCGACCCCGGTGTTCATCGGGAGGGCCGATTCGTAACCGCAGACCTGCGTGAGGCGTTGCAAAAACGGCCCGAGCCGGTCGTTGCGCATGGCGCGCGAGGCCAGCGAAAGCTTTTCCGCCTGTTCGACCAGCGCCGCGCGAATGCGCGGATGACAGTGTCCCTGATTGACGGCCGAATATGCACTGACGCAATCGAGGTAGCGCTTTCCGTCGATGCCGTAAAGCCAAACACCATCCGCCCTCTCGACCACCAGATCCAAGGGCTGATAATTGTGTGCGCCATACCGTTCCTCGAGTTCGATGAACGTTTCGGCCGTGCGATGAAGCTCGTGCATCCAGGAATGCGGTTCGGGCCGCTTTAAGACCATACCCTCTTTATCCATGAACGATGCAGGCTATGCCATGGCGCGAGAAGGCCTCGCGCGTTTTCAAGCGCGCGACGGCGCGGAGATCGGCGAACTTGGACGTTCGCTTGCTTTCGATTACGGCAAGCGCACCCGGCGCGCGATCGTGTTGTTTCACGGTTTAAGCGCGAGCCCGGCGCAATTCATCGCGATCGCCCGCGCGCTGCACGAACGCGGCCACAACGTCTTCGTTCCGCGGCTTCCACGCCACGGTCACGAAGATCGGATGTCGCCCGCCTTGGCGCAGATGACGGCAGAGCAGCTCACGGCGTGTCTGCGCGACTCGCTGCAGCTCGCGCGCGGCTTGGGCGATGAGGTCAGCATCGCAGGCTTTTCACTGGGCGGATTGCTGGCGGCATACGGAGCGCAGTTCGAACCGCTGCACAAGGCGGTTGCGATCGCGCCCTTCTTGGGCTTGATCTGGCTGCCGTCGAGATTCGGCGAACGGCTCGCGCGCTGGGCGCTGCAGATTCCGAACCGTTTCTACTGGTGGGACCCGTGGCAGCGCGAGCGGCAACTTCCCGCGCACGGCTATCCGCGCTATTCCACGCACGCGTTGGCGCAGGGCCTGAATCTCGCGCACGAGTTAATTGCCGCGGCGCGCAGGGAGCCGCCGGCCGCGCACCGGCTGATCGTCGCGATCAATACGCGCGAACCTGCGGTCAACAATCGCGCCGCGATAAGGTTGGCGCGCTTATGGCAGTCGCACGGCGCCGACGTTCGGTTGGAACGGCTGCGCGATCTGCCTTTTGCGCATGACATCATTGAACCGAAACGCTATCCCGACATCGCGCAGCGCTTGCTGCCGCGCTTGGTCGATCTGATCGATGGGTAGCCGGCGGTGAAACGCTGCGCGTGGGCAGTCAGCGAAGCTGCGATCGTTTATCACGATCAAGAGTGGGGCATTCCGGTTCATGACGACCGGGTGCTCTTCGAATTCTTGATCCTCGAAGGCGCGCAGGCCGGCTTGAGTTGGAATACGATTTTGCGCAAGCGCGAAAGATACCGCGCGCTCTTTGCCGAGTTCGATCCGAAACGCGTTGCCCGACTTGGGGAAGCGAGGATGGAACGCATCTTGACCGATCCGGGCATCGTTCGCAATCGTTTGAAAGTCCGATCCGCCGTGCAAAATGCAAAGGCTTTCTTGCGTGTGCAAAAGGAGTTCGGCAGCTTCGATTCCTACGTTTGGGCTTTTTGTGGCGGGAAGCCGATTCGCAACCGGTGGACCCGTGCGTCGCAGGTGCCGGTCCGCACGCAACGCTCAGATGAGCTGAGCAGCGACTTGCGGCGGCGCGGCTTTACGTTCGCAGGCTCGACGATCTGCTACTCTTTCATGCAGGCTGTGGGCATCGTAAACGATCATGCGACCTCGTGCTTCAGGTACTCGCGATGCACGTGAGTGCGGCTGGCAATCCGGCGCGATCGTACGACGAAGCGAAGCAGCGTCTGCAGGCGCTCCAAGCGCTGGACGACCGTCGTCACGAATAAGCGCGATCCGGCGGGTCAGCAATCACGTCACCGCACGCGTGGCCAGTGTTTGGCGTGAGCGCCGCCCGAATGCGATCGCCGAGTATCAGTTCACGGACCTGCCGACGAACCACGACATCATCGACCCGCAGAATCTCGTGCCACGGACCGATATCGTCTATCCGGTTCTGCTGCAATTCGTCCGCAGCACAATGGAGGTTCCATGACGACGATCAGGTACATCAGCTCCATGGCTCACAAGATCGGTACAACGGTAGCCATTGCGCTGGTAATTGCCGGCTGTTCGACGACCGCGGGTGCGCCGGGTTCCATGGTGATCTCCGGTTCGACCGCGCTCTTGCCGCTGGTCAAACAAGCCGCAGTCGACTATCAAAGCGCGCATTCGAACGTAAAGATCAGCGTCGCAGGCGGCGGCTCGCGCGTCGGCATCACGCAAGTTGCGCAGCGGGCGGTGGACATCGGCGATTCGGACATCCCCGCTCCCAATCAGCCGAGTCTAGTCGATCACCCCGTGGCGGTCGTGACGTTCGGGATCGTGGTGAATCCCCAGACTGGCGTGAAGAATCTCACCACCGCGCAGATTCGCGCCATTTTCAGCGGCAAGACCGCGAACTGGAGTCAGGCGGGCGGGCACGACGCGCAAGTCACAATCATCAACCGGCCGCGTAGCTCGGGCACGCGCGCCGTACTGGTGCAAAATATTCTCGGCGGCAAGGAACCGTCGGAGAGCGGCTTGACGCAAGATTCATCGGGTACGGTCGCAACGATGGTTGCGCAGACTCCCGGCGCGATCTCCTATGTTGGGATGGCTTACGTCAAACGGGAGCAGCAGATTGCCGTTTCCATCGACGGCGTCGCGCCGACCGTTACGAATGTCGAGACGAATAAGTACAAGTACTGGTCTTACGAGCACATGTTTACGAACGGGCAGCCGAGCGCACAGATCGCCGGCTTCATCGATTTCATCAAGAATGACCGCGCGCTGCTGTGCCGCCTCAAGTTCGTCCCGGTTGACGATAGTATCATGCTCCACGCCTCACTCAAAGGCAAAGGGCTTCGGCTCAAATGTTGAGCACCGTCGCGCGGTACATGTCTTTGTCCGCGATCGAGTAGTAAAGATAGAGGGCGTCGCCGTCTTCAATTGTGGACGCCGCGAAGGCGACGTCCGTATCCCCGGGGTCCCGCCGAGGCAGCGGAACGATTAGCGGTTGGTCGCAGCGTTCGACAATCCGGGAATACGTCGCGTCGAACGCAATCCAACCTATGCGCCAAGCCGCGTCGCGTGTCGCGCCGTTGTAAAACATGACGGGCGGGCTCGAATCGGAAGCAACGATCGGTCCGGTGCTCAGGTGCCAGGAATTCCATTGGTCCGTGCGCGCTTCGAAGAGCGGTTGCAGTACCTTCCAGGGTCCGTTAGCTGCCGGCGCGGTGGCGACACCGATCTTTGATTTGTCATCGGCTGCATACTCGAAAAAGAGCCGCCAGCTACCGTCGCGAGCTCGCGCAAGCGTCGCCTCTTTAGGATTCTTTCGCTCCGGCGTCCACGGCAAGGCGACTCCGCGTTTTTGCAGATGCTCCGGATCCGGTCCGCTCGCCAGCAGAAGGTGACCGCGCTTAAGGCTTTCGTTCCAGCCGCTATAGTAGATGTAATACTGTCCGTCGACCAGCGCCACGGTCGGATCTTCGCAGCCGTCCTTATCTTCTTCGCCGGGTCCCGGCGCGATCGCGGGATCGTCATGCATCGCAAAGCGCAAACCGTCACGCGATTCGCCGTAATGCACGCGTGCTATTTTCTCCGCGGCGTTCTCCGAGTGCGGCACGGCGCGCAGCAGCATCTTGTACGTTGCGCCTTCGCGCCAAACGAACGGGCTGAGCGCGTACATTTCCGAGAGCGGCGCCTTGCGATCGAGTTGCAGTGAAGCAATCTCCGCAACGGCAAAGCGCGTCTCGCGCCGGTACCGGCTCAAGGCAGCGTCGGCAGCGGCAACGACGGTCTCGTTCCCAGGTCCGGGTAGGCTTCGTGGAAGTTTTCCGCTGCAGAGAGCGCGAGCCGGATGGCAAAATCCAACTGCGGATCTTTTCCTTCGCGGTAATGGTGCGGGGCGATGTCGACGTCGTAATCGGGGTCGGTTCCGTAGTTTTCGACGCGCCAACCGACGTCTTTGAACCAGAACGAAAACTCGGGCTGGGTCGTGATCGTGCCGTCGACCAAGCGGTGATATGGATTGATGCCGACGACGCCGCCCCATGTGCGCTTGCCGACCAGCGGGCCGAGCTTGTAGAGCTTGAAGCAGTGGCTGAAGATGTCGCCGTCGGAGCCTGCAAACTGATTGGTGATTGCCACCAGCGGTCCGCCGACCGATTCGGGAGGATAGGGGAACGGTTTCTGGCTGTAACGCGCGATGTCGTAACCGACGCGTTTGCGCGCGAGTTTTTCAAGCAGCAGCGGCGAGACATGGCCGCCGCGATTGTACCGGACGTCGACGATCAGGCCGCTGCGATCGAATTCGGAGAGATAGCCGCGGTGGAACTCCGAGAAACCCCACGGTCCCATGTCGGGAATGTGCACGTAGCCGATCTTTTCGCCCGTGACGTCGTGCACGTAACGCCGCTGCGCTTCGACCCACGCGCGGTAACGTAAGCTCTGCTCGCTCGCCAGTGCCTTCACGGCGATGCGCCGGTCTTGCCCGCCCGAATGGATGACAACACTGACCTCGCGCCCGGCGGTGTTCACGAGCGCTTGATTCGGTCCGAGCTCGCGCGAGAGATTCTTGCCGCCGATGGCAACGAGCACGTCACCTTCGCGTACGTTCAACCCGGGTTCGGCTAGCGGCGAATCACCCTCGCGATTCCACGAATCGCCACGAAATATCTGCGCGATACGCCAGCCGCGGGCAGCTTCGTCAAAGGTGTAGTCAGCGCCTAAGAAGCCGCTCCTGTATTGCGGCGGTTCGCGCAGATCGCCGCCGTATTCGTACGCGTGCGACGTGCCGAGCTCGCCGTGCATCTCCCAAATGAGATCGGACAATTCGGCGCGCGTGCGCACGCGCGGCAGTACGGCCTCGTACCGATCGCGCACGCGATCCCAATCGATGTCGGCCATGTCTTCGAGCCAATAGTGTTCGGTTTGCAGCCGCCAGGCTTCGCGGTACATCTGCGCCCACTCGTCGCGCGGTTCGACCTCCACGCTGATTCGATCGAGATCGATCCAGCCGCTCTTGCGCCCGGGCTCGACGGGCGGCTTCTGTTCGTCGTGCTCTTCGGGCAGCTCTGCGAGCGCGTCAATGGCGCGCAGCTTCTCGTGCGAGCGGTAGAGCAACGTGTGCCGATCGGCGGCCAGTGCGACCTCCGAGACTTCGCCCGCGATCGTCGCGTAGCGCTGCAGCTCGAAATCGTAAGCCAGCAGGGTTCCCGCCGCGTCCTCTTCGTCCCACGAACGGGGCTGCGGCTTGATTCCTCGCACCTCGAATTTCGTAAAGAGCGCGCGATTGCGCACTGCCACGATTTCGCCGTACTCGCCTTCGTCCACCGGAAAGCCCAAGATGCGTCCTTGAATGCCGTCGAAGTCGATCTCGATGCGCGGCGGTCCCTGATCTTTCTTTTTTTCTTGCGCGTCGCGATCGTGATCGAGGTCGCGATGAACCGGCTTGGGCCTGGGCGTGAACGGATTGGGCACATCGGCGCGCAGGGTCGCCAAAAACGGGCGCTGCGCCTGCGGAAAACTCAAGTCAAATTGCAGCGCATCGTAGACCGGATCGAAGTCGCGCGTCGAGATGAAGTAGAGGTAGCGGCCTTCGGGATCCCATGCCGGGCTTTGATCGACGCGCAGCTGCGGCGTCACGTCGTGGATCTCGCCGGATTTCAGTTTGACGATGCGGATAATGGCGACGCCCTCGCCCACCGGCCACCACACGTACGCGAGGTAGCGTCCGTCGGGCGAGAATGCAAGGCCGGTGATCCGGTAGCCGAGGCTTTTGTCGAGCACGCGCAGCGATCCGTCGCGCAGATCGAGCACGACGAGTTCGTAGCGATGGTTGGCGAACGCGATCACGTCTTTGATGGGCGAGCAAACCAGGTCGGTCACACGTCCGATGTCGCTTGTCGTAACCAGGAGCGGCTGCGCCGGCGCGTCGCTCTGATGGATCGCCAACTGCTCGAAACCGTTGGCGTCGGTTGTCGTTACGAAACGCCGGCCGTCGGCCATCCACGCGATGCAGCGGTAGCGCACCTTACTTCCGGTGCCGTGATGGATCGGCGCCTCTTCCCAAAACGGCATCGTGAAGGGCTGACCGCGCACGATCGCCGCGATCTTCGTTCCGTCCGGCGAAGGCGCGAATTCGTCGAGCGTTTGCGAGCCCGGCAAGAACTTGCGCGCAGTTTGCGCCGCCGCCGACGCGGTGCTCACGTTCAGCTCGCGCGTTTCGTCCGTTTTGACGTCGTAGCAAAACAGCGAGCCGCCAGCCGCGTACACGATGCGCGATCCGTCGGTTGACGGAAAACGCACGTAATACTCGCTGTGGTGCGTGTGCCGGAGCACGTCGCCGCCGTCCAGAGCGCAGGAATAAATGTTCCCGATGCCTTCATGATCGGCCGCGAAGTAGATCCGATCGCCGATCCACATCGGCCAAACCGGATTGCCGTCAGGCAAATGCAACCGTTCAAACTCGCCTTCGCCCGCGGAATCGATCCAGATTTCTCCCGACGTTCCGCCGTGATAGCGTTTCCAGCGCGCGGGGTCGTCGGCGTTGCGCCCGATCGCTAAGCGCGCGCCGGGCCCGGGAGAGAGGCAACGCATGTGACCCAGGTCGAGCGAGCGCGGTGTGCCGCCGCTCAGCGAGATCGCAAACGCTCGCGTCTCGCGTTCGTACCACGCGCTCGGATTTGAGACGAAGAGAATTTCCGAACCGTCGGCATTCCAGCCGCTGACTTGCGCAAGGGTGCCGCCCAAGAACGTAAGACGGCGCGGTTTTCCGCCCGCTGACGGCACGACGTAAACCTCGGCGTTGCCTTCGTCTGTAGCGACGAATGCAATCAGCGAACCGTCCGGTGAAAAGCGCGGCGTGCTGCACGTGCCCGGCGTGGCGGTAAGCCGAACGGCGTCTCCGCCGGCCAGCGGTGCAATCCAAACGTCGTCCTCACAGACGAATGCCACGCGATCTCCCCAAACGGCCGCGTAGCGGTAATAGCCGAGCTCCATGAGGGCGGTATGGTTGGCGGCGCAAACGGAGCCGGCCTTGCGATGGATGATAACTTTGTGGTACAAAGTAAAGAATGCACGTTGCCATCATCATGGACGGGAATCGGCGCTGGGCTGCGGCGCGGAACCTGCCGGTTGCCGAAGGGTACCGGCGCGGCGTCGGCGCGTTGCGCGCGGTCGTGCGCGGTGCGATTGTGGCGGGCGTGGAGGCTCTAACCGTTTACGGGTTCTCAACCGAAAACTGGCAGCGTCATCCCTCCGAAGTGAAATTGCTGCAGCGGCTGTGCGCGATCTTTGCTCGCACCGAGCTCTCGGAACTGCGGCGGCAAGGCGTGACGGTCGGGGTGATCGGCGAGATCGGGCGATTCGCTTTTTCAGCCCGCGCCGCTATCGGCGATCTCGTGCGCGCGACCGCGCACAACCGTTGCTTGCGGTTGAATCTTGCCTTGAACTACAGCGGCCGCGCGGAGATCGTACGCGCCGTTCGGCGGATCGCGGCCGAGGTTGAAACGGGCAGTTTGCGCGCGAGCGACGTCGATGAAGCCGCGCTGCGCCGCTGCCTGTATGCGCCCAAACTTCCCGATCCGGATCTGCTCATTCGCACCGGCGGCGATTTCCGTGTTTCGAATTTTTTGCTCTATCAGCTCGCCTATACCGAATTCCTGACGCTGCCGATCATGTGGCCGGATTTCAGTGAGGAAGACTTCGCGTGCGCGATCCGCGAGTACGGCGAACGCTGCCGCCGTTTCGGCTCATGACGATCGCCGGCGCACCAGGAACGAGCGTTCGCCCGTTCGCCTCGACCAAGAGCTGATTCAGTGCGCCGTACAACAACGTCGTATTGTAAATCTGTGCGCTGGGAGCGGTCACCAATGCCGGCGTGGAGCTGAGCTGCGCGAAGGGCGAAACGATCGTCCCGCTCGTGGTGAACGGTGTGGCTGAAAGACCGGCCAAACTGCGAAAGAGCAACTCCGCATAGAGTGCGTTCGCCCAACCGAACTCTGCGCGCGTGAAAACCCAATACGCGTTCGCGTCGAAGCTTTCGTGGATCAATCCGTCCCGGCTGTCGGTTTCGGCCAGCGTCGTGATGGCGGCCGCGGTTTCACGCGACGAGGTTGCGGTCAGTGCGCGGGCGATTATTCCAAGCGGCCAGACGTAGCCCGGCGGCGTGTGCTCGCTGCCCAGGCCGGATGCATAGGTACCTCTGAAGTACCACGGGTTCGCAGCCGAGAGTGTGAAGCCGCGCGTATTCAAATACACCGGATCTGTTGCAGACGACCAGCCCAGGTACGGCAGCGCCGTGAGATTCGGAATGTTCGCGTCGTCCGCAAAGAGCTGCGCGCCGAAACCGTCCGTTTCGTACACGTACACCCAGCCACCGAACTCGGGCCGCCACGCGCGGCCGTAGAGTTCGATGCCACGCTCGATCTCCGAGGCCATCGACTGAGCTTCATTCGCCAGGTTGCGATCGTTGTATCCGTCGATCGTGAGCGCCGCAAGCGCGCGCAATGCGATCGTCACGATGGCTTCCTGCGGAATATTGAAGGGGTAACGGACGGCATCGTCCGAGGGGCGATACGCAGTCCAGACCATTCCTGTGCCGGGATTGAAGCGCTCGTCCTGAAGTTGGACGTGGTACCGGCTGCACTGCGCGTGCAGTTGTTCGCAGCGCCATACCTCGACGCTCGCTCGCAGCGCGTGATGGAATGCGGGCGTGAAAAGTGCGCGCGTCGACGTCTGCTGCCAGAAGACCCAAGCCAGCAGCACGGGCCATGCCAAGGAATCCGCTTCCCATTTTCGTTCCCAAATGCGGTAGTCTGCCGTGAATGCGTTGGCGTACGGATCGATCCCGGCGTTGCGCGCATTGCGTTCGATGACGCCCAGAAAACGAACCGAGAGTATCGGATAGGCCGAAACAAAGCGGACGTAGGGGATTGTCTGCGCGGAAGAATCACGCAGCCACATCGCGGGAATGTCGCCGGTTTGCACGTACGTCGTGCCGTCGCGTTCGCTGAAAAAATC
>CAAGKR010338473.1_pt1 | contig 12723 bp, 13 predicted proteins | sample 2556971 | NCBI WGS metagenome assembly CAAGKR01 (sample SAMEA5207829, study PRJEB30636) | soil metagenome | biome: forest; feature: boreal; material: soil | place: USA | collected 2011-09 | depth 1 m | reverse complement strand
GCGGGCCCGACGCGCGGCTGCTCCGTGCGGAACGGCGCCAGCGTGAGCAGGCGCGCTCCGCGGATCAGGAGATCGGCCTGCGGCCGTTCATTCACTACAAGAAATGCGCTTCGATGACCCGGTCACGGGCAAAGCTGTCGAGCTTGAGTGCGCTGCCGGCCGCCGCGAGCGCCGCGTCGAGCGGGATGAGCCCGATGAGCTCGCCGCGCAGGATCCGGACGCCCGCCGCCGTCGCGCGCGACTCGACCGCCTGCCACACCGCCGGCAGCGAGGTGACGGTGTGATCGAGCAGGTTCATCGAGACCTGGGCCCGGGGCGGATCCGAGAGCATGAACCCCTTCGCCTGCACCGCGGGCAGTCCGCCCGATGACTCGCGGATCTCCTTGGCGATGCGCTGGGCGAGCTTCAGGTCCGTGGTATCGAGCTCGATGTTGAAGGCGATGAGCGGTGGCCGCGCCCCGATGACGATCGCGCCGGCCGACGGATGCAGCACGCGCGGACCCGCGTCCGGCACGTGGGTCGTCTCCAGATATTCCGCGAGCCCCTCGAACTCGGGCTTGCGGATGTCGGGCAGCCGGACCCGCTCCGCGCGGGTCGCAGCCTTCGCGTAATAGAAGACCGGGACCTTGTGCTTCGCCGCGACCGCTTCCCCGACGCGGCGCGCAATCGCCACGCAGTCCTCCATCGTGACGCCCGCGAGCGGCACGAACGGCACGACGTCCACGGCACCGAGCCGCGGATGCTCGCCCTTGTGCCCGCGCATGTCGATCGCCGCGAACGACGCGTCGATGAGCGCGAGCGCAGCGCGCTCGACGGCCTCCGGATCGCCCGCGAACGTGAACACCGACCGGTTGTGGTCCACGTCGCTGGTCTGGTCGAGCAGTCGCACACCCGGGGTCGCGGTGATCACGCTTGCCAGCTGGTCGATGACGTCCAAGCGGCGTCCCTCGCTGACGTTGGGGACGCATTCGACGATGCCAGCCATACCGGCCTGAGCCTACTGGGCGCGGGTCAGTCGGACTTCGCGGCTCCAGCCTCGCGGAGGCGGAGGGTCAAGGCCTTCATGACGCTGTGGGCGATGTCGACGTTCTGATGGACGACGTTCTGGAACTGCCGTGGGCCGAGCACGAGGCAGTGCGTCGGTTCGCTCGTCGTCACCGTCGCGGTACGCGGGCCGCCATCGACGACCGCGATCTCGCCGAAGAAGTCGCCGGGCACCATCTTGGCGATCCGCTTTCCCGTGCGGGTCACGTCCGCCGCGCCCTCGAGGAGCAAGAAGAAGTCGCCGCCGCTCTGGCCTTCCTTGCACAGGACGCGGCCGGCCGGAAAGTCCATGTCCTCGACCTGGGTGACGATGAACTGGATCTGCTTGGCCGTGCAGTGAGCGAAGAGCGGGACCGCCTTCAGCCGAGCGGCACGTACATCTGCCACGGCTTAGTGCTTCGCGCTCGCCTCGTCCTCGCGCTCGGCGTTGCGGAGCCGTTTCGTGAGCACGGGCAGCATAGCGAGGGCGATCTGAGGGTGGCTCTCGAGGATGCCGCGGAAATGCCAGCGCTGGATGCCGAGGCAGACGCTCGGTTCGATCGCGCGCACGGTCGCAGATCGAGGGAACTCGTCGAGGAGGGCCATCTCACCGAAGACGTCGCCTTCCTTCATCTCGGCGAGCTTGTGGACGTGCCCGCCGCGGTCCTGGAAGGCTTCCACGCGGCCCTTCTTGATGATGAACGCCCCGACCCCGGTGTCGCCCTGACGGACGATGTCCTGTCCGGCGGTGTAGCTCTGCTCGACGGCCGCGTTCGCGATCGCCTCGAGCGACTTGCGGTCGAGGTCCTCGAACAGCTGCACATGCTTCAAGAATTCGACGTTGTCCCTCATGCGGCGGCAGCATAGCCGACGGTCTGACTGGCCCGATACTGGGGCGCGCCGTGTCGTACAAGGTCGAGACCGCGACCGATATCGCCGCCTGCGCACTCACCGTCCCGATCCAGGACGAGGTGTGGAGCGGCGACGTCGCGGTGCCGCCGCAGCTCATGCTCGCCATCGTCCACAACGGCGGCTTCGTCGGCCTGGGCTATGTCGACGGTGACGAGCGACCAGCCGGCTTCGTCTTCGGCTTCCTCGGCATCTACGACTTCCATTTCCGGCACCACTCGCACATGCTCGCCGTCCGCAGCGAGCATCGAGGGAGCGGGCTCGCGCTCGCGCTCAAGGAGGCGCAGCGCGATCACTGCCTCGATCAGGGCATCGAGATCATGGCCTGGACCATGGATCCGCTCGAAGCGCTCAACGCTCGCTTCAACTTCGGCAAGCTGGGCACGTACGCCCGCGAGTACCACCGCGACTTCTACGGTGCGATGCCCGACAAGCTGAACGCCGGGCTCCCCTCGGATCGTTTCTACGTCGAGTGGCCGATCGGGATGGACCGCACGTACAAGCGGCTGCGTGGCGAGGACCGCCCGCCGGCGCTCGATGACGCGGAGCGCGAGGGGATCCGCTACCTGCTGCGCGCGGAGCGCGACCGGCCGGCGGCGCAGGATCCGCCGAACAGCGAGAGCCATCTCCTCGTGGAGATCCCCTCGGACTTCCAGGGCATCAAACGGAAGGACCCCTCACTCGCGCTCGAGTGGCGGACCGCGGCGCGCGGCGCGTTCGAGGGCGCGTTCGGCCAGGGCTACGCTGCCGTGGAGTTCCTGCGCAGCAAGGACGGGCGGGGCGCGTATCTGCTCGTGCCGCAGCCACCCTTGAATGGGGCTCGGCCGGGGCCGGCACAGCCGGGCCCGGCCGCACGAGAGGACGTGGCTTGAAGCTGGAACGGGTCGAACTGTTCGTCGTGCGGCTGCCGCTGAAACGCGCGTACGAGACGAGCGGCTCGCGCGAGACGCACCAGACGCACGTGCTCGCGCGTGTCGAGAGCGAGGGCGCCGTCGGCTGGGGCGAGAGCGTCGCGCCCGAGCAGCCCTGGTACTCGGGCGAGACGCCCAAGACGATCTGGTACATGCTCGATGAGATCATCGTCCCGCAGCTGCTGCGCGACGATCTGGCCGAAGCGACCCAGACCGACGCGAAGCTCGCGTGGATCCGCGAGCATCGCATGGCCAAAGCGACGATCGAGATGGCGGTCTGGGACCTCTTCGCCAAACGCGAGGGCACGTCGCTGTCGACGCTGCTCGGGGGAACGCGCGACCGGATCCTCTGCGGCGTGGCGATCGGCATCCACCCGACCGTGGAACAGCTCATCGAGACGATCGAGCGCGAGCTCAAGGGCGGCTACCAGCGCGTGAAGCTGAAGATCAAGCCGGGCGCCGACGGCCATGTCGCCGAGGGGGTCCGGAACCGCTTCCCCGACCTGCGGTTCATGCTCGACGCGAATTCCGCGTACACGCTCGGCGATGTGCCGCTGTTCAAGCGCATCGATGCGTACCACCCGACGATGATCGAACAGCCGCTCGCGTACGACGACATCGTCGACCACGCGGCCCTGCAGCAGCAGATCGCGACGCCGATCTGTCTCGACGAGTCGATCCACACGAGCGATGACGCCCGCAAGGCGATCGAGCTCGGAGCCACCAGGATCATCAACATCAAGCCCGGCCGCGTCGGCGGGCACACATCGGCGAAGCGCATCCACGACGTGTGCGCCGACAACATGATCCCGGTCTGGTGCGGGGGGATGCTGGAGTTCGGGATCGGCCGAGCGCACAACGTCCACCTCGCGTCGCTGCCGAACTTCAGTCTGCCGGGCGACGTGAGCGCGTCGGAGCGCTACTTCGAGACGGAGATCATCGGAGAGCCGTTCACCGTCGAGCAAGACGGGACGATGAAGGTGCCGACCGGTCCGGGCATCGGGGTGACCGTCCTCGAGGACGTTATCCGGAAGCTCGCGCTCCAGACGAAGGAGTACCGGCCGCAATAGGCGCGGGTGCGGGCTCCGCCGGCCAGACGATCACCTCATCGATGACCGTGCCGAAGGCGTCCACCAGCCGCACGTAGTCGCCGCGCTCCCAGATGAGCCGCGCACCGGCCAGCGGCCCGGCAACGTACACGTGCTTGCGGCCCGGCGTGAGGTCGTCCGCGACCGGGTGCATCGCCGCGCGGATGCGCGAGCCGGAATGGATCCGGTAGATCTCGCCGGCTCGCACGAACGCGGGCGAGCCGAACGTGTAGATCCACGTCCACTCGATGGGCTTCGCGATCTCGACTTTCCAGAGCGGCCGGAGATGCTGGACCCGCCAGTTGGCGAGGTCGCTGTCGAGCTCGACGGCGACCTCGACCCACTCGACGTTCGCATCATCGAGGCTGGTGCCCACGGCCCCCGGCTTGACCGAGAGGATGCGCGCCTTGTTCGCCTCGACCGGCTTGAAGTCGCTCACGGACCCGAACGCTAGCATCTCGATGCTTTTGAATGGGCTCGGTCGGGGCCGGCATAACCGGGCCCGATCGAACGGAGGAATCGGACTTGAGCGAACACAGCCGCGCGCTGCTCGCGGAGATCGCGGGCACCTTCATGTTCTTGGTGATCGGTGCCGGCGCCGTCGTGACGAGCGTGGCGGCGGGCTCGCCGGCGAACGCCCTGCTCGCGATCGCGCTCGCGCACGGCCTCGCCCTCGCGATCGCCGTGTCGACGTTCGGCGGCATCTCCGGCGGCCACTTCAATCCCGCGGTCACGTTCGGGCTCGCGATCGCGCGCAAGCATCCTTGGCCGCGGGTGCTCACCTACTGGGCCGCGCAGCTCATCGGTGCGCTCCTCGCGGGCCTCGTGCTGCGCCTGTTCTTCGAGCCGTTCCTCGCCGCCGCAACACAGACGCACCTCGGGACGCCGACGGTGAATCCCGCGGTGTCGCCGGGGCTCGCGGTCGTCATCGAGGCGGTGCTGACCCTGTTCCTCGTGTGGACGGTCTTCGGCACGGCCGTGTCGCCGAACGCGCCGCGGATCGCCGGCTTCGGGATCGGGCTCATCGTGGCCGCCGACATCCTCATCGGCGGACCGCTGACCGGCGCGGCGATGAATCCCGCGCGCCACTTCGGCCCCGCGGTCGTGTCGGGCTATCTCGACAACTGGTACGTCTACTGGATCGGACCGTTGATCGGCGCTGCGCTCGCGGGGCTCTCGTACCGCTATGTGTTCGGCCCGCCCGAGGACCGCGAGCCGCTTCCAGCACTCGGCGTTACAGCCGTTCGTCCGCTCGTGCGGTCGGGCCCGGTTTCGCCGGCTTCGCCGGCCCCGACCGAGCCCCAGTCAACACATCGGACCGAGCGGCTGTAAGCCGCGAGTGAGGGGCGAGGGATTCGAACCCTCGACCAAGGGATTAAAAGTCCGCGCAGGGCTGTCTCTCGAGGTGTCCCGGGGCGTCAGGACAGGCCAATCATTGGGCACGTCGAGTCAGCACATGCCCGGAGCATTCACGTTGTGTCTGGGTATTGCTACAGCGGCTGCTACACAAGCGACCGGAGAGGCCCCCCCCCCCGGTCTTCCAGCACGTGATGATCGACGACGAAATCCGCGCAGGTAAGAAAGCCTTGACGATCTCGGCGATCGCCAGCCCGATAGCCGGGAAGACCTGCCCGACCTGCCACACCGACTTCGTCGAAGTCACGCGCTGGCGGCACTGTCCGCGGTGTCGGGTAATCCGGACGCGGGATCGGAAGCGGAATCGGGATGAAGCCGTGCAGATGTACACGGCGCAGCACGAGGGGGTGGTCCAGTTTCCCCCGATCATGGGGCCCTACCGAGGCTTCTTGATCGCCGCCCTCGCTGACTCCATCAGCCGCCAGACCCGCTCGGGCGTTGCCGGCAGCTCGTGCGGGAAGACGCCGATCGCCCGGCCGATCGCAGAGGCGACCGCGCCCCCGATGGTGTTGCCCGCGCCCTCGCCTGCGCCCTTCGCCCCGTATGGCCCGGCACCATCGCGCCGCTCGGCGAGGATGAGGTCCACGTCCTTCGGGATGTCGCTGAACCGTGGCACCCGGTAGTCGACGACGTTCGAGTTCACGAGCTGCTCGCCTTCGTAGACGAGCTCCTCGTGCAGCGCCGCGCCGAGGCCCATCATCGACGCGCCCGCGTCTTGTCCGTGCACCAGTGCCGGGTTGAGGGCGAAGCCCACGTCTCCCACGGTCGCGAGCTTCTCGATGCTGACGACGCCGGTGTCCCGGTCGACCGTCAGGCTCACGCCGCTGCAGCCGATCTCCCAGAACGGCGGCATCTTCGCGAAGGCATCGGCCTTCCGGACCGCGCCGTGTCCGAGGACCTCGCCCCCCGCCCCGAACCAGCGCTCGATGACCTCGCCGTAACTCAGCTCCTGGCCATGGACCCGCACGCCGGCCAGGGCGTCCTCGACCGAGGCGACCGGGACGTCGAACACCTGCGCGGCGAGCTCGCGCACGCGACGGCGCGCGTCCTTGCAGGCCTCCAGGATCGCGCGCCCGGTCACGGTCGTGGTCCGGCTCGCGCCGGTCGTGCGCTCATACGTTACGACCCCGGTGTCGCTGCTGACGACCGCGACGCTCTCGAGCGCGAGCCCGAGCTCCTCGGCGACGATCTGGCTGAGGACCGTGCGCGAGCCCTGGCCGAGCTCGGTGGATCCGGTGAACAAGGTCACCGAGCTGTCCGAATGGATCCGCACCGCCGCGGTCGAGGTCGGGAACGCCCCCGCGTCGGAGGCCGATACCCCGAGCCCGACCGAGCCGACGCCGGCCCCGGGCCAGCCGAGGGACGAGGCGAGGCAGCGCAGATCGTCCTTCAGGTCGGCGTCGAGCGGCCGCTTCCCGGGCAGGATCTCCTCGCCTGGCCCAAGGAGGTTCTTGAGCCGCAGCTCCACGGCGTCGATGCCGAGCCGTAACGCGGCTTCATCCATCTGCAGCTCGCCCGCGATGTTCCCCTGTGGCGCGCCGAATCCCCGGAGCGAGCTCGCGGGCACGGTGTTGGTGAACGTCGAGGTCGACCGCACCCGGAGCGCCGGGATCTTGTACGGGCCGAAGCAGCGATTCGCGGTCTTCGCATTCACGAGCGGGCTGTTGTCGGTGTAGGCGCCGGAGTTCATCACGATCTCGAAGTCGCGGGCCAGCAGCATCCCATCCATCGTGAACGCGGAGCGCGCGCGGATGAACGCGGAGTCGGAGCGCGTCGTGAGCATCGCCTCTTCGATGCTGCAATCGAGCTTGGCGGGCCGGCCGGTGAAGTACGCGGCCATCGCGGTCATGCCCTCGACCTTGGTGTAGGACTTCGTCCCGTAGCCGCCGCCCACATACGGCGCAATCACGCGGACGCGCGCGAGGGCCAGGCCGAACATCCGCGCGAGGTCGCGCCGGACCATATAGACGTGCTGCGCGCTCGAGTACACGACGAGATCGCCTTGATCGAAGAGCGCGAGCGCGTTATACGGCTCCATCGCGTAGCCGTAGAGCATCGGATACCGGTATTCGCCTTCGACCACGACCGGCGCCCGCTTGAACGCTTCATCGATGTCGCCCCACTCGACCTTCGAGAACGAGCAGACGTTGCCCGAAAGATCCGCCTCGCCACCGTCGAAGCCCTCGTCTCCGACCCGCGCTCCGCGCTGCTCGTGCAGGATCGGCGCGCCGGGCGCGAGTGCTTCTACCGCATCGGTCACGGACGGGAGCTCCGCATACTCGACCTCCACGAGGTCGGCCGCCTCGGCGGCCTCGCGCCGGGACTCGGCCACGACGAGCGCGACCGGCTCGCCGTGGAAGCGGACCGTGCCGATCGCGAGCACCGGATGATCGAGCACGACGTGGCCGTAGTACGGCGTCAGGCCGGCCGCGAGCAGGTCATCGCCGGTGATCACCCGGAGCACGCCGGGACTCGCGGCGGCCGCGGCGCGGTCGATCCCCGTGATCCGCGCGTGGGCTCGCGTTGAGCGCACCACGATCACGTGGACCATCCCGGGCACCGAGAGGTCAATCGCGAAGCGGGCCGCGCCCGTCACTTTGGCGACGCCGTCGGCCCGGGGCGCGGACGTGCCGGCGACGCGATGGCGCTCGGTCACGGCAGGCTCCGCGTGGGATCAGCGGCGTCGAGCACCGCTTCCACGATGGTCCGGTAGCCGGTGCAGCGGCAGATGTTGCCTTCCATCCAATGCCTCACTGCCGCGGCATCCGGATCCGGCCGTTCGTCCAGCAGCGCCTTGGCCGCCATGATCATGCCCGGCGTGCAGTAGCCGCACTGGAACGCGAAGCGGTCGATGAACGCCTGCTGGAGTGGATGGAGCCGGTTGCCGTCGGCCAGCCCTTCGATGGTCTCGACCGCGCGTCCATCGGCCTCGATCGCAAGCGTCGTGCACGAGCTCACCGGCCGCCCGTCGAGCAGTACGGTGCAGGCACCGCAGACCTGCGTGTCGCAGCTCAGCTTCGTGCCGACGAACCCGAGGCTCCGCACGAGCTCGATGAGCAGGACCTGGTCCTCGACCTCGATCCGGCGGTCGGTGCCATTGAGCCGGAGCCCGATCTCGCGCCTCGCCACCGGCTACGCCGCCCCGGCCATGAGGGCGCCGAGCGCCCGCTGGGCGAACACGCCGACGAGGTGGCGCTTGAAGTCGGCGCTGCCCGCGAGGTCGGCGGTCGGATCGACGCTGCCGCGTGCCGCCTGCGCGAGCGCTGCAGCCGTGTGAGCGTCGCGGACATCCGCGCCGGCAAGCTCGGCCGTCGGGACCGCGCGCGGGATCTCATCGACGGCACCCACGACCACGGAGGGCGCGCCCACGAACTGCCCATCTCGGACGGTCGCGGCAACCGCGACGCCGACGCTCGGCCGCTCGAGCACCTGGAACTTCACGTACGCGATCCGGACGTCAGGCCCCGGCAGTGGGATCTCGACCGCGACGATGATCTCGTCCGGGCCGATCGCCGTCTGGTACATCCCGGTAATGAACTCGCTGAGCAGCAGCGCGCGCGATCCGGCGGCGCTTTCCAGGATGACCCGGGCCCCCAGGGCGACGAGGAGCGCCGGCGGATCGGCGTGCGGCTCGGCGAAGGCGAGATTGCCGGCGAGCGTGCCAGCGGCGCGGACCCGCACGTTCGCCACGTTGGCCTCGAGGCGTGCGAAAGCCGGGAGGGCCTTCGCGACGGCGGGGTCGCGCTCGAGGTCCCAGTGGGTCACCGTCGAGCCGATGCGCAGCACATCCGGTGTGGCGACGACCCGCCGGAGCGCGGCGATGGGCTTGATGTCGATGAGGTGCGGCCAGCGGGCGATACCGAGCTTCATCGCGAGGAGGAGCTCGGTGCCGCCGGCGTAGATGGCGGCGTCCTCGCCGTACCTGCGCCGGAGGGCCACCGCCTCGGCGACCGAGGTCGCCTTATGGACGTCGAACCGCCGCAAGACCAAGCCGAGGCCCCCCCGTGAGTGCTGCGAGGCGACTGTATCCGATATACAGTCGGCTCAAAAGTGATCAGAAGCAGTGCGAATCGGGCCAAGCTCCCGACCGAGGTTGGCGAAGAACTCCTCGAGGACCTTGTCACCCTTCTTGCGGATGGCGCCCGAGCCGAGCGTCGCGACGCGGCCGGTAATCTCGTAGCGGCCGGCAACGGTCACCGCTGTGCCCGCGTCCCGGGGCTCGAGGGCGAGGTCGATCGTGGCGGAGATCCGCGACGCGACCTGACGGTCCTCCCCTGCCGCCGCGACGTGCATCCGGTGATCCGCGTCGGTAGTCACGGTGACCTCGAGATCCGCGCGCATCGCGAACGGTCCAAGTCGGTCCTGAAGGAGCGCGGTGTAGCGATGCGGAGGATCCACGTCGCGAACGTCGCGAACGATCGACAGCCACGACGCCACGCGGCGCACGTCGCGCATCGCGACCCATACCGTCGCGGGCGGCGCGGTCAGCTCGATCGTTCTGGTGAAGTCCTGGAACATCGTTCTCCTCCACGCCTGTCCACGACCGATTGTGGCGAGAACGATTATTTCATTGGCTACGCTCGGCCCGCCCGGGTCGACACATCGGGATCACGAAAAACGCGAGGTGGAAGATGAGCGACGCATCGGCAGCGACCGGCCCGGAGCGGCAGCGTCCAGCGACCTGGGGCCGTGGAGCGTACGAGCAGTTCATCGAGACCGAGGGGGTCCCGATCCACACCGGCGTGGCGGTCGATGATCTCCGCACGGCGAAGGTCGGCCCGTGGGCGCGCCTCGACGCGAAGGGTGCGTACATCCGGCTCATCGGCGCCGAGGACACCGACAACGCCTACCTTCTCGAGCTCGATCCGGGCAGGTCGAGCGCGCCGGAGAAGCATCTCTTCGAGGAGTACTTCTTCGTGCTGACGGGTCGCGGCACCTGCGAGGTCTGGAACGAGGGCGAGACGCCCCGCAGCTTCGAGTGGCAGGAGGGCAGCCTGTTCTCGGTCCCGCTCAACACTCTGCACCGGCTGCACAACGGATCGGGCTCGCTCCCCACGCGCCTGCTCGCGGTGACGACCATGCCGATCATGATGAATCTCATCCACAACACCGAGTTCATCTTCGGTGCGGACTATCTCTTCCGTGACCGTTACGACGGCCGCAAGGAGTACTTCGACGGCGCGGGGACGCTCTACACCGGCCGGGTCTGGGAGACGAACTTCGTCGCCGACATCCGCCGGTTCCAGCTGCGCGACTGGCACGAGCGCGGCGCGGGGAGCAAGAACATCCGCTTCGAGTTCGCGAACAACACGATGGTCTCCCACGTCTCCGAGTTCCCGGTCGGCACATACAAGAAAGGCCACCGGCACGGGCCCGGGTACCACGTGGTCATGCTGAATGGCACGGGCTACTCGCTCATGTGGCCCGAGGGCGCGAAGGAGATGACCGAGGTCCAGTGGAAGCCCGGCACGCTGTTCGTGCCTCCGGGGCTCTGGTGGCACCAGCACTTCGACACCGGCAACGAGCCGGCGCGATACCTCGCCATCCGCTGGGGCGGGAACAAGTGGAAGCTCGCGCAGTACCTCGACAACCAAGGCGTGGACAAGGACGTCTCGCAGGGCGGGAACCAGATCGAGTACGAGGATCAGGACCCGAAGATCCACCGCACCTACCTCGAGCGGTGCGCCGCCAACAAGGTCGCGGTGAAGATGGACGCCTTCAAAGTCCGCGTCTAGACCCGACCAGCACCTGACGCACGCGCATCCGCAGCAGGCGCACGACCACGGTGGCCATGAGGGCCACGTGGCCACCGAGCAGTTGCGCCTGCGCACCGTCGGCATCGACATCGGGACGACGACGTCGCACCTTATCTTCTCGGAGATCGTCCTCGAGCGCCAGGGGATCCGGCTATCGAGCGCGTACGGCGTCGTGGAGCGGAACATCACGCACCGCTCGGCGGTGTTACTGACCCCGTACGCGTCGGGCCGGAACATCGACACCCTCGCCCTCGGCGCGTTCATCGAGCACGCCTACGTCGCGGCAGGCTCTACGCCGGACGACGTCGACACCGGCGCGGTGATCGCGACCGGCGAGGCCGCGCGCCAGCACAACGCTGGCGCCATCGTCGCGCTGTTCAGCGGCCAGGCTGGCAAGTTCGTCTGCGCTACCGCCGGGCACCGCCTCGAAAGCCTGCTGGCCGCGCATGGATCGGGTGCGGTTCGTGCGTCCCGCTCGCCGACGACCCCGCTGGTGCTGAACGTCGACATCGGCGGCGGCACGACGAAGCTCGCGGTCTGCCGCGACGGGCGGGTCGAGGAGACCGCGGCGCTCGACGTCGGCGCGCGCCTCTTCGCGTGGGACGCGGCGGGGACGATCCGCACGGCCACCCGCGCCGGCACACGCGTCGCGAGCGAGGCGGGCGTACGCGTCGCGGTGGGCGATCGTCGCGATGAGCGCGCGCTCGAAGCCGTCGCTGAGCGGATCGCGGACCTCACGCTGCGCGTCCCTACCGGCCGACCGTTCGACGATCCGGCGCTGTGGCTGACCGAGCCGCTCGTGGCGAAGGGCCCATTCCCGGTCCTCATGTTCTCGGGCGGGGTCGGCGAGTACATCTACGGCTGGCAGGACCAGGAGTTCGGCGATCTCGGCCGCCAGCTCGGCCGGGCGATCCTGCGACGGACGGCGGGCTTCACGGTGCTCCGGCCGGTGGAGTCGATCCGCGCGACCTGCATCGGCGCGTCGCAGTACACCGTGCAGGTCAGCGGCGACACGCTGTTCCTCTCCGACCCCGCGCTCCTGCCGCTGCGGAACCTCGCGGCCGTCGCGATCGACCCCAAGGCCGCGAACGCCGAGGCGATCGCCGACGAGATCCGACGCGGGATCACCCGCCTGGACCGCGAGGACGGGGCCTTCGCGCTCGCGATCCGCTGGCGGCACGGGCCGGCATATGCCGCGCTCCGCGCGCTCTGTGGCGGTGTCGCCGAGGGAACGCGCGGACGCCTCGCTCCCGGCAGCCCGCTCGTGGTCGTGATCGACGCGGACGTCGCCGGCATCGTCGGCCAGATCCTCGAGAGCGAGCTGCACCTCGAGGCGCCCCTCGTGTGCGTCGACCAGATCGCGCTCTCCGACCTCGACTTCATCGACATCGGCACGGTCGTGCCGGAGCACGCGGTCGTCCCGGTCGTCGTGAAGAGCCTCGTCTTCTCGGAGCGCTGATATAGGTCCTCGTTAGAGGGTCAGACTTCCGCTGACTCTCGTGGGGAGGCCGGTCGAGCGCTATTCGGTTCAAGCCGTTGCGGCTAGTGTCCGGCCCTCGCGCTCCGTCCGGGAACGGTGATCGGGACTCTGCGGCAGCGCTCGGCGCTGGCCGGTGATCG
>CAAGKR010156384.1_pt1 | contig 12728 bp, 10 predicted proteins | sample 2556971 | NCBI WGS metagenome assembly CAAGKR01 (sample SAMEA5207829, study PRJEB30636) | soil metagenome | biome: forest; feature: boreal; material: soil | place: USA | collected 2011-09 | depth 1 m | reverse complement strand
GCGCTGTCGCAGTTGAGCCGCGCTCCCGAAAGCCGCGGCGGCGACCATCGTCCGCAGCTCTCGGATTTGCGCGAGTCAGGGTCGATTGAGCAGGACGCCGACATCGTGATGTTCATCTTCCGCGAAGAAATCTATAAGCCGGACGATGGAGAACTGAATGGGATCGCCGAGCTGATTATCGGCAAGCAGCGCAACGGCCCCATCGGCAAAATAAAGCTGGCATTTCAGAAGAGTTTCACCTGTTTTGCTTCCCTGGAGCAGGGCGGAATCGAGCCTCCGGAATAGAGATTTCGGGGACAGCTCCGCGCCTGTGGAAAGGTTGTGGAAGGGTGAGTCTCAAAACCGGAATCCGCAGAAACCGACCGATCAGTCGTGCAGCGCAGAATGCTGCATATTGGAGCAACTGTCTAGCGGTCAGCATGTTAGCTGCGGCGGCTAAGTACATTCAAGCCAAGCACTTTAGTAACATGGCTTTAATCTTCGCCAGAAGTTTTGCACACCCAGGTAGCGGAAAACTGGGGTTGCGGCGGCTAAGAGGATCAGTAGAGTTCGCCCCATTCTTCCTCGGATAGGGCAGGCGAAACCACGTCGCCGGTGATGGAACCCTTGCCGGCGAAAAAGCCGAAGATTTCGTCGGCGTCGGTTTTTGCAAGCGCAGGCTTCGCGACGGCTCCGGTTTCGTGCTTTGAGTTGATTTTGCCCATGAGGGTCTGACGACTGGCGTTGCCTTGTGGCGCGGAACAAAAACAAATCACTGACTCCCTTGCGCCTCCGCCATGGCTCCTCCGTCCATGGTGCGGTTATAAATCGCATTAAAGCCGACGGTATAGCAGTACACACTCGCGGGGACGAAGCTAATCTTGATGCCTTCGATATCGAGTGAAAGACTCCGTGTTCTTGAAGTCACCAGTATTTCCTTCAATTTATTCGTGTGGCAAAAACGGATGAGGCTCTTCAATTCGTGCGGTTTGTCGCAATAGCGATCTGACCATTTGACCTCAACGGCCCACAAAAGGCGTTGGTCCGGTCCGAGGTGAACAATATCCACCTCGCCGTCCTGCCATCGAGCATAGTGCAGGCTCGCATCACTGTGGAACCACTGCGAGAACGCCGCGGTCTCGACAACGGACTGCGTTCCTTCGTCGTCGGCATTTTTAAGCGGCGCAAACAACGCAGATCTCATCGAAGGATTTGTGAGATAGACCTTAAAGAAATTCGCCCGGCGAAACCTCTTAGCGTTGTGGTCAACGCGATGAACGATCCGGATGAGAAAAGCAGCCTCCAAATACTCGATGTACCGCTTTATCGTATTCTTTGCCACACCTGAGTTCTGGGATATTTCTCCCAATGAGATCTCGTTTCCGGTGTTGAACGCGAGCGTGGTGAACAGGTAATTGAGTTCCTGGATGTCTCCTATTCCGTAGAGGCTGGGTAAGTCTCTCAGCAGAACCTTTTCGATAATGTCGCTTTTGATGAAGCGAGCGGGATCGGCCTGAATTGTCGGGGAGTCGATAAGCTCAGGATAACCGCCAAAATTCAGATATTGAAGGAACTCCTCGTTAGCCTCGTCAATATTTTCAGCCGAGAAGGAGCTGCCGATCTGCGGCTGAGGTTTTTGGGGTTTCTTTGAACAGATTGATCTTATTCAACAGTGTCAGATATTCATAGAAGGTCAGAGGCGGCAAGAGGAAGTTTGTAAAGCGACCAGCCCCGGATTCATGGCTTTTCATCCTAAGTGCCGCCGCTGCAGATCCTGAGGCCACGAATTTTGCGTTAGGATATGTATCCACAGCGGACTTCAAATGAACTTCCCAGTCTCGCAAGTACTGAATCTCATCGAAGAACGCGTAGATTTCCGCTGACTTGTAATCTACCTCACAGCATTGACCGTAATATTGAAGGAATTTTTCGAGACTCAGTCCGTTGTAGATCGGATGGTCGACCGAAAAGTAACAGATCGCCTTCGAGGGTACGCCCTGTCTTATGAGTTCCTGAACTGTGTGATAAATCATCACCGTCTTGCCAACACGCCGTGGCCCCATCATCACAACGGCCCGGCGGACTAATCGGTTTCGCACTAGAGGAAGGAACAGTTTGAAGTAAGGACGGGGCGTGTATGCCTGGTACGGCGTGCCGATGGAGTTGCCATCCCACCAAGGGTTCTCGGCGCGGAGTCGCTTAAGAATGTCGTCCGAGGAAATTTGGATCTGCACAGACTGGAGTTTGGCTGCGATCCGCACTAAAGTCAACGCACTGACTCTATTTATAAATAATCTGTATGTTATTGATAATATGATGCTTACTTGCTAGCGATAACAGATCAACTCCCCTCGCCCACCTTCAGCACCGCCAAAAACGCCTCTTGCGGGATATCCACCCTGCCGATGCGCTTCATGCGCTTTTTGCCTTCTTTTTGCTTTTCCAGCAGCTTGCGTTTGCGGCTTATGTCGCCGCCGTAGCATTTTGCGATTACGTTTTTGCGCATGGCGTGGACGGTTTCGCGGGCGATGATTTTTGCGCCGATTGAGGCTTGAATCGGGACCTCGAACATTTGCCGGGGGATGAGTTCGCGCATCTTGGAGACCAGCAGCTTGCCGCGTTCGTAGGCGAAGTCGCGATGCACGATGATGGAGAGCGCGTCCACTGGGTCGCCGGCGACCAGGATGTCCATCTTGACCATGGGCGACTCCCAGTAGTCGGCGAGGTGGTAGTCGAGCGAGGCGTATCCGCGGGAGACGGATTTCAGGCGGTCGTAAAAGTCGAGCACAATTTCATTTAGCGGCAGCTCGTATTGCAGCATGACGCGGTTTGAGGTGACGTATTCGAAACTTTTCTGCTTGCCGCGTTTTTCTTCCACCAGCTTCAAAATTCCGCCGACATACTCTTCGTTGGTAAGAATCGTGGCGAGAATGACCGGCTCTTCGATTTTGTCGATCTCGCTGGGATCGGGCCAGCGGAAGGGGTTGTCCACTTCGATCAGTTCGCCGTCGGTTTTTGTGATCTTGTAACGTACGCCGGGAGCGGTGGTGATCAGCTCAAGATTGAATTCGCGTTCCAGGCGCTCCTGAATAATTTCCATGTGCAGCAGGCCGAGAAAGCCGCAGCGGAAGCCGAATCCGAGGGCGACGCTGCTTTCGGGTTCAAAGAAAAATGACGAGTCGTTGAGGCGAAGTTTTTCGAGAGCTTCGCGCAGGCGAGTGTGCTCATGCGCGTCCACGGTGTAGAGGCCGGCGAAAACCATGGGCTTGATGTCTTCAAAGCCGGGCAGCGCTTCGATGGCGGGGTTCGCGTCGTCGGTGATGGTGTCGCCGATTTTGGTGTCGGCAACGTTCTTGATGTTGGCGACCATGAATCCGACTTCGCCGGCGCGCAGTTCGGCAATCTCAACCGGCTTGGGAGTGAGCACGCCGAGGGCTTCGACTTCGAAAACTTTTCCGTTCGACCACAGGCGAATCTTTTGTCCTTTGCTGAGCGTGCCTTCGAAGACGCGGACGAGGACGACGACCCCGCGATAAGGATCGAACCAGGAATCGAAAAGCAGCGCCTGAAGCCGGTGATTGGGATCTCCCTTGGGCGCATGGGTGCGCTTGACGATGGCTTCGAGCACATCGGCGACGCCTTCGCCAGTTTTGGCGCTGATGAGCAGGGCGTCGGATGCGTCGAGGCCAACCGTGCTCTCGATCATCTCTTTGGTGCGCGCGATGTCGGCGCTGGGCAGGTCAATCTTGTTGATGACGGGAACAATTTCAAGGCCGTGATTGATCGCAAGATAAGAATTCGCCAGCGTCTGGGCCTCGACGCCCTGCGAGGCGTCGACGACCAGCAGGGCGCCTTCGCAGGCGGCCAGCGATCGCGAAACTTCGTAGGAAAAATCCACGTGGCCGGGCGTGTCGATCAAGTTCAGCTGATAGGTTTTGCCATCCTGCGCGATGTACATCATGCGCACGGCGTGGGCTTTGATGGTGATGCCACGCTCCCGCTCCAGGTCCATGGTGTCGAGCACCTGGGCCTGCATCTCGCGCATAGTGACCGATCCCGTCAGCTCAAGCAACCGGTCAGCCAGCGTGGATTTGCCGTGGTCGATGTGAGCAATGATCGCAAAATTGCGGATGAGGGAGGAATCCATGGTTGGAGTGCGTGAAGGATGATTTTAGCAGGCAGGGAATATTGCGACACCGGCCCGCGGAGAAGTGGAAGAGCGGCCGTTCATGGCGCGTTAGGTTGGAGTTGAGAGGCGACGGGCTTAAGCCCGCCGCAGGTCCTAACGGGCAAATCATTCTTGACGCGCGTACGCGGCTCTAAAGAGCCGCTCTTCCACGTGAAATAAGCACCGAGCCCGAGGCGATAATCGCGGGCGGAAGAGCGTGGAATACAATCTCGGGCGAGCGTTCAAGTCTGAAAGCGGCGACTCCGGAAAAACCGCACGTGAAGGCACCGTGACGAAAACGCTCCAGGGGCAGAATGAAAAAACGAACCTTTAAAAACAGTGCTGTTATGGCCTTCCTGGTCGTTTGCGTGTTCCCAGTCGCATACGCCGGGGCACAGGGACCATCCGACACTTCGGCCGCGTCCGTCTATAGCCAACTCAAACTCTTTGCCCTGAGCAATCGAAGTGCTCGCGCGGATAATCTTGTCCTAAAAAAAGACCGCATTACTGTGACCTTCGCGAGCGGCGTGCTGTTCTTCCCAGAACCGGTCGCCGGCCAGGTGAGGGGAGCTGTGTTCATTGGAGCTGGCTCGGTTCACGTGGACACGCCGCCCGGCCAGTTCGAGCGGGACAATGTGCATCGGCTGCTTGGCACAGATGTGATCGAAGAGGACTTCAAGAACGCGGTTCTGCGCTTCACGGATGATAGTTATTCCGTCCTGGGCGCGGGCTCAACGGCATCCGCCGCGGCACCGGATGCGGCGGCGAAACTCGCCGAAGGCCTGGACAAGAAAGTCCTGGAGGAAACCGGGGCCAATCTCTCGTCCCGGCAATTGCTTTCCATTCTGAATCATGAGTCCCCCGGCTTCTTTTTTGCCGAGTTTAGCGGAGGGCACAGAGGGCGGTTCGCAGTCCTGCTCGATTATCAGGCGCGGCTTCCGCTGGCGAATTTTGGAATTGATGCCGGGGAACGGGGTCTGGTGTATGCCTACGATGAAACGATCGGGCGCCCCGATGTGTGGACGGCATTTTATACACAAGCCGACTATGACTCCGGACAAGCTCACTATTCCGACGACGACAACTTGATTCTGACGCCCAAGTACACGATGAGCGTGGACGTGACCGATCCCAAGAAATGGCTCAAGCTAACTGCGCACATCGACTGCGTCTCGAACTACGACCACTTAACCGCCATTTCCTTCTCGGTCGGTGAAGATCTTGCTCATGCCGACGATCAACGTAGAAAAAAGCAGCTCCTGGTGACCGCGGTTCGTTCCGGGGATGGGACGGCATTAGGTTGGTTTCAGGAGCCATGGGAAGGCGGATTCACGGTGACGCTGCCTTCCCCGGTGTCGAAGGGACAGCAGTTCTCGCTGGAGATTTCTCTGGCCGGAGAGTTCATGTTCGAGGCAATGGACTACACGTATTTTCCCCTGAGCACAACCTCGTGGTATCCGCGCCATGGCGGATTGCAACGGTCTGTGTTTGACGTCGAGTTTCGTCATCGCAAGGTCGATGTTGCGGTCAGTCTTGGCACGGTGGTGCGGGACACTGAGGTCACGGATGCAAAGAACGAGAGACTAACTGAGTTTCGGCTCGACCAGCCGGCAGCTTTGAGTACGTTTGCGTTGGGGCCCTATGAAATCCACAAAGACACGGCGAAGATGCCCAACGGGCACGATCTGCCGGTCGAGTTTTATTCCCTGCCGGGTAGGCTGGCGGCGATTAAGAAGATTTCATCCTGCAAGAACTGAGTAATTGTGTCCAATACTTCAGCCGGCTCTTTGGTGACTATCCTTACCCAGTTTTTCGTGGCGCCTTTCATCCCTTTGGCTACGGACAGGGGTTTGCCACCACCCTCATGATTCCGGCCACCGATGTCGCGGACAAGCGAACCTATGACTTTATCGCCCACGAAACGGCGCACCAGTGGTGGGGCGATCAGGTTCTCTGGCGTTCCTACCGTGACCAGTGGCTGAGCGAGGGGTTCGCGGAATACTCAGGTCTGATGTATACCCAGGCGCGAGATAAGACCTCGTCGCAGACGGACTTGATCAAACGGGACCGTTTATTCCTGACGTATCCGCCCACCACTTTGGGCGGCGTAGGGTCTGGCAAGTTGGTCGATGTGGGCCCGTTGATCATGGGGCATCGGCTCGCTTCCCGCGAAACCACCGACGCCTATACGGCTCTCATCTACTTCAAAGGCGCCCTCGTATTACGGATGCTGCACTTCCTGTTCACGGACCCTCAGACCGGGGATGGTCACGCCTTCTTTGACATGATGGCGGACTTTGTTCATCAGTATGCAAACCGGGCTGCAACCACGAATGATTTTTTTGCGGTAGCCAACAGCCATGTGGCGCAAACGCCTCTGTCCCGGCGGTACGGTTACAAGGACATCAACTGGTTTTACCGCCAATGGGTATTGCAGACTTATCTTCCGTCATACCGGCTCGAATATGAGTTGCAGAACCAGCCAGATGGAAGTGTCATACTTAACGGCACACTATTCCAGGACGGCATCCCGGATACGGAACGATGGTTTATGCCCTTGCCATTGTTCATAACCTTTGCCCCAGGAAAGCAGGCGGTAGTTGCAATCGCAGTGGAGGGGAAGCAGTCCCCGATAAAGATCAAGCTTCCGGCCAGACCTCAAAAGGTGGAACTCGATCCCCAACTTTGGGTGCTCTCACAAAAAACCTCGGCTGACCCGATGCGTCAGGTTCCTTAGTAGCCCCTTCAGTTCCGGATTTCGGGGGTGAACAAACGCGGGGACAGACGGGACGCACCCCGGCTATCTTGATTATCCAAGCGGCGTGCCGCTGCCGGCGGAAAGCAGGTTCCTCACGGCTGAAGCCGTTCGGAATGACATCATTCATTATTCTGCGAGCGTCTCCCTTTAGACCTATAATCCCTGCTCACGAAACTGCCCTCCCCCCGTCTATCTCCATGCGGCCGGGGAGGGCGAGCATGCCCGGCTCTATTGAGGACAGAGGCGATGCCGGCGGAGGCTTGGGCGGTACAATTTCCGGTTGGCAAGGGTTCTAATCCGGGGCACGACTCTATTCTGCGGAAGGCGCGCACAGTGGGGGCTCCGGAGCAAAGTAGTAATCTCGAACAAAGTAGAAGTAGTGGAACGCGGCAAGCCGTAACGCGGGACCACATGCTCAGTCAGGTACCTCGCCGCATTGACGACACCATGCTGGTGCGGGAGGCGCAACGCGGAAACCGCGCCGCCTTCGAGGAATTGGTGCGCCACTACGATCAGGCGGTGTTGCGGCTGGCCCTGCACCTGACCGGATCGGAACACGAAGCCCAGGACATTTATCAGGACGCCTTCCTCAAGGCGTACAAGAGCATCGGCCGGTTCCGCTTCGAGTGCTCGTTTTACACGTGGATCTACCGGATCGTCGCAAATCTTTGCCTGGACCAGATCCGCAGGAAGAAAGTCCGAAAGGAAGACGCGCCGGTCGCGGTGAATTCCGAAGGCGAGCAGTTTGACGTGCTGGCGCAAGTGGCGGACGGGCGCAGCGGAGCGAATCCCGAGCGCGACCTGATGCGGCGCGAATTGGGCGGGCGGATTGGGAAGGCTCTCGAAAAACTGACCCCGCGCGAGCGGATGGTTTTCGAGTTGAAGCATTATCACGGATTGAAATTGAGGACCGTCGGCGAAGTGCTGAATACGACGGAAGAGACGGCGAAGAATACGTTGTTCCGGGCGACGCAGAAATTGCGCGGGGCGCTGGGGGATTTGCGATAAGGAATGCCGTCCTGTGGACGGCAGGGACAGCCGAGGACGGCTGCCCCCCACACGAGAATCCACCGAGAATCGAAATTCCCCGCTGGGGGTGAACTTATGAAATGCGAATGGGTGCAACAGAATATTGTTCTCTTTGTTTATGACGAGCTGCCGGATGACGCTCGCTTTGAATTGCAGCAGCACGTCTCGCGCTGCGCGGGTTGCGCGGGAGAGCTGGAGTCGGCGAAAAAGTTCCGCTCGGATTTTTCGCGAGCGCCAATTCAGGATCCGAGCCCGAATTTTCTGGCGGCCTCGCGGATGAAACTGCAGGAAGCGCTGGAGAGCGCGGAGCAGGGCGGGTGGTGGCATCGTTTCATTTTCGATCCGGTCGCGTGGTTGCACCAGATTCGCTTCGCGCCCGCGCTGGCGTCGGCCATCTTTATGGTTGGCTTTGCGGGAGGGATTGGCGCGACCTACAAGATGGTGAAGGGCGGAGTGACCGACGTGAGTTCCGGTGCGGCCAACGCGCCGGTGCAATCGTCTCTCGGAGCTTCTGTCGGTACATCGGTGGGCGCGATCCAATCGGTCTCGCAGCAGCCGGGATCGAACCAAGTCACCATCAAGTACGACGCGGTTTCTCCCCAGGTGCGGACCGGTTCGCTGAACGACCCCAATATTCAGCAACTTCTTTTGTACGCTGCGCGGAACAACTTCAATCCTGGGGTGCGCATGGATTCGGTTGATCTGCTGACGCAGCAGCCGAACGATACGCATGTTCGCGAGGCGCTGATCTACGCCTTGCGTTACGACTCGAACACCGGAGTGAGGCTGAAAGCGCTGGATGGACTCGGGCCTTCGGTGAAAGACGATGTGCAAGTGCGCGACGCGGTGCTGGAGTCGCTGATGGCGGACGCAAATCCGGGCGTCAGAATTGAAGCTTTGCGTCTGCTGGTGCCGGTGCGCGCTGATAGCAGTGTGCGCATCGTATTACAGCGGCTGGCGGCTAAGGACGAGAACCGGTACATCCGTTCGCAGGCGCGTACTTTGCTGTCGCAATTGCCGGAAATTGACTGAAGACTTAAGGACTAAAGAAGAGAGAGAAATCTTCATACGAGGCGAAATGAAAAACCTGGCAAAACTCGGACTGCTGATCGGGCTGGCGTCGACACTGTGCGCAGCGCAGCAGGCTTCGTTACAAAATTCGACACAGAATCGAGTAGAGAAAGACGGAAGTAATTGGACGAGCGTCGTCAACGGCTCTCTGACTGGGGTCCACAATCTGCATATCAAGGTGGAGATCGGCGCGGTGAAGGTGGAGGGCGGCGCCAATCAGGGAATCAGTTACGTAATCCGCAATAAGTCTTATGAATCCGCAGAAGACAAGGCGCGGCGGCAGTTCGATTCCTACAAGATCAGCGCTTACGTGCGAGGCGATACCGCTTGGATTGTCGGAGACTGGGAAGGCGGGAAGCCGCGCAAATTTTCCTCGGACGTGACGGTGACGGTTCCGCGGGATATTGAACTGGTGAAGATTGAAACCGAAGGCGGCGCGGTGGTGACGACTGGAATTTCCGGAGGCCTCGAAGCGGAGAGCGGCGGCGGCACCATCCACCTGGATGACATCGGCGGCGCAATCAGCGCGGAGACGGGCGGCGGCGGGATTGATGTGGGGAATGTCGGGTCGGATCTGACGGTAAAGACAGGAGGCGGTACGATCCACATCGGTTCGGCGAAGGGCAAGGTGGTCGCCGAGAGCGGGGGCGGAAACCTGGACCTGGTGTCTGGGTCGCAAGGCGCGTCGATGGAAACTGGCGGCGGCAGCATTCAAGTGCAGAAGTGCACGGGCGAGGTGAAGGCTTCGACCGGCGGCGGCAGCATCGATCTGGGCGAGATCAGCGGCGGCGCAACCATGGAAACCGGTGGCGGCAGCCTGAAGATTTCATCGGCCTCGGGTCCGGTGAAGGCCGAGACTGGGGGAGGTGCCATTGAACTCGGAGGCGTTCGCGTCGCGCATGTGGAAACCGGAGCGGGATCAGTCATCGCGAAGTTTATTTCCAGCGGTAGCGATCAGGGCGATTCGGTGCTGGAGACGGGCGTCGGCGACATCACGGTGTATCTGATGCCGAATGTTAACGTGACTGTTCACGCGAGCATCGAGGCGGCGAGCGGGCATCGCATCACGTCGGATTTTCCGGAGATCAAGGTTTCGTCAGAAGGCGGACAGTGGGACCCGAAGCTGGTCACGGCAGAAGGAAATTTAAACGGCGGCGGCCCGGTGCTGAAAGTGCGCACTACGATGGGCAACATCTACATACGTCGCGCGCAATAAGAAAACAGGAGACGAGAATCATGAAAAGCAGAATGCAAATCCTGGCAGTCTTAGCGGTTGCGGTAGTCATCACAGCGACGGCGGCGCCTACGTTCGCGCAGCCGGGCGGACAACCCTACATTCTTTACAGCGAAGAGCCTTGGGGCGGCGGATCTTACCTGGGCGTGGACACCCGCGACATTACGCCGGACCGCCTGAGCACGCTGCACTTAAAGGAAGAGCGCGGCGTCGAAGTCACCATGGTTGACCAGGACGCGCCCGCCGGCAAAGCCGGGGTGAAGGAGCACGACGTCATCCTCAGCATCAACAGTCAATCGGTGGAAAGCGTGGAGCAGTTGCGGCGGATGATTCACGAAATCCCCGCCGGACGAACCATTGACATCGGCATCAGCCGCGACGGTCAGCTTTCAACCCTGAAAGCGCAGCTAGCCGAGCGCAATAAGACGTTCGGCTCGGAGCGCGAATTCAATTGGTCTGTGCCGCCGATCAGCATTCCCGCGATGCCGGCCATCAATATTCCGAAGATCAGCATCCCGGAAATGGATTTCCAGACCGTGGTGGTGATGCGGTCGCCCATCCGCAGCGGCCTGATGGTGGAAAACCTCACGCCGCAACTGGGAGACTATTTCGGCGCCAAGAATGGGGTTGGGGTGCTGGTGCGCTCGGTGGAGAAGGGCAGCCGGGCCGAGGCGGCGGGCTTCCACGCCGGCGACGTGATTCTGAAGGTGAACGGCTCTGCGGTGAACGATTGCAGCGATTTTACGCGGCTGCTGAAGGGGCACGTAGAAAACAAAGCGTCGGTTACTGTGCTGCGCGACCGCAAAGAGCTGAACATCACCATCACGTTGCCAGAGGCTAAGCAGTCGGGAGCGCTTCCCACCGAAAGCAAGTGTGAAGACCTGGACGATAGCGATCATGAGAATGACGCTTGCGCTTCGATCGTGGAAGTTCCAGAGGTCGCGATACTGGCTCACGAGAAGGCCGCGGACGAACTGAAGCGGCTGCTGCCGGAGATGGAGCAGCTCAAGAAGCAAGTGCAAGGGGAGGTCATGAACCGTCAGGTCGAGATCAACAAAGAGATGGAAAAGGCGCAGAAGGACCTCGTCAAGCAGCAGAAACAATTCAAGATCGAGATAAAGAAATTCGTACGGGACGCGGATATTTAGGTTTCACGTTTCAGTTCTTGGGCTATCCCAATTGGGTTTTGTCCTTCCTCAGCGCGGACGCGCTTCGGAATGACATCGCGTAATTAAAGGTAGTAAGTGCTGCCCCCGGCTTTTGTTACCATCCCTTCAGATGCTTGAACCCTCCACCGCAGTGCAGTACGTGAAAGGGATTGGTCCGCGCCTTTCTGAAATCCTCGCGGCCAAGGGCATCCACACCGTGGATGATCTTCTCCACTATCTTCCGTTTCGCTACGAAGACCGGCTGAATCCGAGGGGAATTGCGGAGCTGCGCGCCGGAGAGATGGCGACGGTGATCGCCGAAGTGCGCACGTCAGGATTGTTCCGCACCCGCCGCCTGCCGATTTTTCAGATGACCGCGGGGCAGGGTAGGACGCGCCTGAAGTGCATCTGGTTCAACGCCGCGTATCTCGAAGGCAAGTTCCAGCCCGGCCAGATGGTGGCGCTGTACGGCAAGGTTGAGGATAATCGCGGCGAGTTGCAATTGGTGCAGCCGCAGTTTGAAATGATCGGCGGTGGAGCGGGAAAAGCCGAAGGCGACGCCGAAAAGAACGTCGCGGAGTCGCTAGAGATAGGGCGCATTGTTCCCATCTACGAATCGGCGGGGCAGGGAAAGCTCACCTCGCGTTGGTTTCGCCGGATCATCCACGCCGCGCTGGACAATCTGACACCGGAATTGCGGGAAGCCATCCCCGCCGCGGTGCGGAAGCGCCTGAGCCTGCTGCCGTCGCGCGAGGCGCTGCGCAGGGTGCACTGGCCGGAGGCGGGCGAGAGTTTTCAGGATCTGCTGGCTTCGCGCACGCCGGCCCACATCCGCATGATTTTCGAAGAACTGTTTTTCATTGAGTTAGGCCTGGAATTGAAGCGGCGCGAGCAAAAAGCGCAAACCGGAATTCCATTCCGGCTGAATGGCCAGGTCCGCGAGGCGATCAAGAGAATCCTGCCCTTCCATCCCACCGGAGCGCAGAAGCGGGCGCTGAAAGAAATTGCCGCCGATATGGAAAAGCCGTCTCCCATGCGTCGTCTTTTGCAGGGCGACGTAGGGTCGGGAAAGACGCTGGTCGCATTTGAGGCTGCGATCATTGCGATTGAGAACGGATATCAGGTCGCGCTGATGGCGCCGACGGAAATTCTTGCCCAGCAACATTATTTTTCCGCGCGGCGGATTCTTGAGCCCTCCGGCTATCGCATCGTCCTGCTGACCGGCTCACTCGAAGACGACCGCAAGCGCGAGGTCCGGCGCCACATCGCACAAGGGAACGCTCAGTTGGTCATCGGGACGCACGCGCTGATCGAACAGAAGGTCGAATTCGCGAAACTTGG
>CAAGKR010372660.1_pt1 | contig 12730 bp, 11 predicted proteins | sample 2556971 | NCBI WGS metagenome assembly CAAGKR01 (sample SAMEA5207829, study PRJEB30636) | soil metagenome | biome: forest; feature: boreal; material: soil | place: USA | collected 2011-09 | depth 1 m | reverse complement strand
GAGCGGACCGGGGTCCCCAGACGGGCAGCCCGGCTGGGGTGGTGGTAGCGACCGGGTCGTAACTCGCCTGGCAAACGGACCTTACGTCACATGATTTTAAGAACGAGCGCTAACGCTGACTTGAATGCTAGCACCCGGTCGCTACCGCTCCCGGTTCTGTATTGAACGACGCCAATGCACTCCAGGACAATAGGACCGGCTCCAAGTTCAAACTAACCCACTACCGACAAAACCGCTTCCTTGCCGCGCCCTCACTCATCAATTAGAATTGCATCTATTACGCACGGTTCACGAGAATGAGATCTCTATTGCTCGCCGTCCTGGCGGCCTATGTTGTAGCCGCGATCCATGCAGTGCTTGCGTTTCTCAATAAACGTCGCACGCTGCAGCGCGTTTCTGAATGGTCGATGGCCGCAGGCTTTGTGCTCCATACGGCTGCATTGATTGCTGACTGGGCGCTCTACGGCCATTATCCACTCTTCTATTTGCGCGAGACTCTCTCCTTTTTGGCCTGGACGCTGGTTGCCAGCTACGGCCTCGTTCTTTACCGATACCGAGCCAGACCACTCGGTAGTGTTACGCTGCCACTGGTCTCACTTCTTATTTTCGTCGCAATCATCACGCGCTCCCAAACGCCTGGCTCGGCAGAAGCAAGCAGTATGGCCACCACCTGGCTTTTCCCGGTACACACCACGCTGCTTTTATTTGCTTATGCTGCATTTTTCGTAGTCTTTCTGGCCAGCATTATGTACCTCTTACAAGAGCGCGAGCTAAAACTAAAAACGTTCAGCGCCATATTTCATCGTCTTCCTTCGTTGACGACTGTTAATGAAATCGCCAGCAGCTCAGCCGCAATCGGTCTTACTTTGCTAACCGTTGGAATTGCGACAGGCATGCTCTGGGCATCGTCACGCGACGGGCGCCTGTGGCACAATGATCCAAAAGAAATCTTTGCAGCGCTCACATGGATGCTTTACCTCTTGCTGATACTTTATCGTTCAACTTCTCGCTGGCGCGGGCGCAGGGCCGCATGGATGGGGGTAGTCGGATTTGCGCTGGTTCTCTGTACGTTTTTCGGCGCACGGCTTATGGGGGGTTATCACGTTTTTGGCTAGTGTCGTGTTCTCAGTTCTTGTAACGCAAACTGTTAGTTTGCGCTCAGCTAACGGTCTTCACGTTTAGAAGCGCCACTTGTGCCACCGAGAATTCAGAAGCGGCGGACAAGTCCACTGTCTAAACGAATATCGCGGAATAGAAACTTGCAATGTCCATTGTCCTGGTAGGAGTTAATCACAAATCCGCTTCCGTCGAAGTGCGCGAGCGTCTCGCGTTCACTCAGGAAGCTTGCACCGCCGGGTTGCGCACACTGGTCGATGGCGAAATTGTTAGAGAAGGCTTGATTGTCTCAACATGTAACCGGGTGGAAGTGCTGACTGAAACCGCCGAGGGTCGTCTGAGCGACACTACGGAACGGGTCATTCAATTTCTCAGCCGCAAGGACGATCTTCCTCGCTCTTTCTTCGAGTCATACCTTTACCAGCACACAGACGACAGTGCTGTTAGACACCTCTTTCGCGTAACTTCCTCGCTTGATTCGATGGTAGTGGGCGAACCTCAAGTGCTGGGTCAGGTGCGGCGCGCCTATTCCCTTGCGCTCGAAGCCGGCACTGCGGGACGAATACTAAACCGGCTAATTCACCACGCTTTCAGAGTAGCCAAGCGGGTGCGCACGGAAACGGGTATAGGCGCGAATGCGGTCTCAATCAGTTACATGGCCGTGGAACTCGGTAAGAAGATCTTTAACTCTTTGGAGGGTCAAACGGCGCTTTTGGTCGGCGCTGGAGAGATGGCCGAACTTTCAGCACGTCACCTGGTTAATGCGGGTGTGAAGCGTGTCTTGCTCGCTAATCGAACGGCAGAGCCAGCCCAACGCCTGGCCAAAGAGCTTGGGGGAACGGTAGTTAATTTTGACTTACTATCCACTTACGTTGCCGAGGCCGACATTATTATCTGTTCGACAGCGGCCGACCATTACGTGATTACAGAACAGGTGGTTCGCGAAGCGTTAGGTAAGAGACGTAATCGACCGTCTTTCTTTATCGACATCAGTGTCCCCCGCAACATCGATCCGGCAATTGGCGAGATTCCAAATGTTTTCGTTTTCGATATAGATGACCTCGAATCGGTGATCTCGTCGAACATTCGCGAGCGCGAGCGAGAAGCAGAGCGCGCCGAGTTGATAGTTGAATCGGAGATTATGCAGTTTCAGCAAGCCCTTCGCGTGCTGGATATCGGCCCCACTATCGGCGCCCTTCGAAACAAACTTCAGGACATCGCCAGGCTCGAGTTAACACGCCAACGAAGTAGGCTGGGGATGTTGAGTGCGGAACAGGAAAGCGCGATCGAGGCTTTGTTGATGTCCACGGTCAACAAGATCTCCCATCCCGTGCTGAGCCACATGCGACGCTCTTATGACGCCAGCGACGCTGACACAATTCAAGCCTGGCGCGATATCTTCGGCCTCGAAGAATAGTCCCTATCCCTAACCCTACATGAAGGATCTTCTTGTAATTGGTTCTCGCGGTTCGAAGCTTGCGCTCACGCAGGCGCAAATGATCAAAGCTGAACTCGAGCTTCTCAACCCTTCGCCAGCGGTCCGCATTGAGATCATTAAGACATCGGGGGACGTAAAAACTGATCCACTTTCGGTGATTGGCGGAAAAGGAGTCTTTACCAAGGAGCTTGAGGACGCGCTGCTCGACGGTCGTATCGACCTCGCGGTCCATTCTTTGAAAGACCTGCCGACGATTCTTCCCGACAGGCTTGTGCTGGCGGCAATTTGCAAACGTGAAGATCCTCGCGATGCTCTGGTGCTTAACCGGCAGGTGGAAGTCTTGAACGAATCCATTATCGGCAAGTTGCCAAAAGGGGCCACTGTAGGGACATCGAGTCCGCGCCGGTTGGCCCAGTTGAAGCACGTGCGCAAGGACCTGGTGTTCAAGGATCTCCGGGGAAACGTGGATACGCGGCTGCGCAAGCTCGACGAGGGTCAATACGACGCCCTGGTGTTGGCCTGCGCAGGGCTTCGCAGGCTTGGACTTGAGAGTCGAATAAGCGCACCTCTTTCAACCGCTGAAATGCTTCCGGCTATTGGGCAGGGTGCGCTGGGGATTGAAGTTCGTGCTGGAGATGCGCACGCAATTGAGATAGTCCGCAGACTGGATCACAAATTTACGAGGCTGGCTTGCGTGGCTGAGCGGGCTTTCCTGCGGGGTCTGGGCGGCGGATGCCTATTGCCGATTGCCGCGTATGCAGTTGTCCGCGAAAAGCGTATCAGGCTTGACGGATTGGTAGCTGATCCCGAAGGTAAACAAATTGTGAGGGATCGTATTTCTGGATCGTTAGACCAAGCAGAGCAGCTAGGTAACGAGCTGGCGGGACGACTACTCGAACGTGGAGCTGGCGACTTGCTCACGGAGACCCACTAAGCTCGGGTCCGTGATAGAGCTAGCGTGGTCTCCAGACCTGGGGTTCTGAGTTAGAGCTATTCAACGAGCCAGCGAAGCTGGCGGAAGACTGTAGCCCACGGTAACGCAGCGGAACGCAGTGGAGCGTAGCGCAGCCCTGGGAAAAGTTCAGGTAGAAATGCGAGCCCGCTTTAGCGGGCGACAGAAAGCCTTTCCGCCCGCTACGGCGGGCTTGGGATTTTATGGACGGGGAATACCCAGGGTTCCGCTTCGCTCAACCCTGGGCTAAACTCTTAGCTTGCTTCGCAAGCTCGTTGAAGGACTATCGTTAGTTAGCCTCAACCGAATGAGTAAAACTCAACCAACTGACACGCTTGAAGAGATGCAGTCGCTTGCCGGCCGCACCGTTGTGATCACGCGCGCTCAGAGTCAGGCCGATGAGTTTGTCAGGGAGCTCGAACAATACGGCCCCAGGGTAATCGTATGTCCAACCATTGAAATCAGCGAACTCGAAAGTTATGAACGCCTTGATGAGGCAGTTGATCATCTCTATGGTTACGATTGGCTGGTCTTTACGAGCGTGAATGGGGTCGAACACTTTTTCAAACGCCTCAAGGCGCGCGCACGGGAGACGAGCGATATGGACGAACTCAACGTTTGTGCTATCGGCGAAGCAACCGCGGATCGACTGCGTGATCTGCATGTTCACGTGGATGTAATTCCCGAGGAGTTCAACGCTGAAGGTGTCTACGCTGCACTTGAACGCTTTGCTGGCGGCCCGGATGGACTGAAGGGTCTGAACGTGTTAATTCCGCGCGCTTCAGTCGCGCGTGATTATCTGCCCAGGGCACTGGAAGAGGCCGGCGCCCGGGTAGACGTTGTGCCCGCCTATCGCACATCGCTTCCCGAACACCTCGATCGCGGCCGCGTTGCGGCTATGCTTTCCGGAAGCGCTGACTGCATAGCTTTCACCAGTTCGTCAACGGTGAGAAATCTAGCCCAGCTCTTCGACACACAGGATCTGAGTGAAGCCCTCGCCGGGGTTGTCATCGCGTGCATTGGCGACATCACGACAAGGACGGCGGCAGACTTTGGACTACGAGTCGAAATTCAGCCAGAGCAATTTACAATTCCCGCCCTTGCGCGCGCGATCGCCAATTATTTTGCAAACAAGTAAAACAGACGAATTCCTGTCTGTCTCCGTCTGCCTGTCTCTCGGTCTGCCCGCCAGTATTGCAGAACCACCAGGGCAGATTCTCCATTCGTCATTCTCAATTTTCATTTGTCATTCAAGACCGCTCGGCTATGGGTTAAATGACAGTTGAAAAATGTCAAATGAGATATGGAAAATCCTCAGACAATAGAAACTGCCTGTGCTACTCGGGCAGGAAGCACATGCTACTTCATGCTAAACTCCTGATGATGTCATTATCATCCCGTCGCATACTCGTTGTAGACCCTGACGCAAATAGCGGTGAAGCGCTGCAACAACTGATCGCCTCCTGGGGCTATGAGGTAATCCTGCAGCAAAACGGCGCTCCGAATATTGATTTCGTCCTCAGGACCGATCCGGCAGCAATAATCGACAACAGCTCCCTCTTTTCCGGAGACGGCTTTGATGTCTTGCGCGAAATCGGAGGTCAACAATCCGCTGTTCCGGTTATCTTGCTAGCGGAGAGCGGCACCATCGAGCTGGCTATTCGAGCCGTTCAGGAAGAGTGGGCTTATCACTACTTCGAGAAACCCTTCGACTCGAATAAGCTCCGCGTCGTGTTGGACCGAGCAGTGGAACTTACGGATGCAAAACGAGAAAACGAACTTCTGCGCCGGCAGCTTCAGGACCGTGGGGCTTTCGGTGAGTTAGTAGGTAATTCGCCGCCGATGCGTGAAGTGTATTCTCTAGTTGAGCAGGTTGCTCCATCTTCCGCATCGGTCTTGATCACTGGCGAATCGGGAACGGGAAAAGAGCTCGTCGCCCGCACGATTCATCATCTTAGTCCCAGAAGAGATAAGGCTTTTATCGGCATTAACTGTTCGGCGATTCCCGAAACGCTGATGGAATCCGAACTCTTCGGACATGAGAAGGGTGCCTTTACCGGAGCGGCATCGAGGCGGGCAGGATGTTTTGAGTTAGCCGATGGCGGCACGCTTCTTCTGGACGAAATCTCCGAGATGCCCGCGCTTTTGCAAGCAAAGCTGTTGCGCGTTATCGAGGAGCGATCGGTTCGCCGCCTGGGAAGCCGGAAAGAGATTGACGTGGACGTTCGGCTCCTGGCGGCGACTAACCAGGATCCCGACGAGGCTGTTGCCAAAGGAAGTCTGCGTGAAGACTTGCTTTACCGCCTTAACGTATTTCGTATTCAACTCCCGCCGCTGAAAGATCGAAAAGAAGATCTTGGGTTGCTGGCGCAGTATTTAGTAACCAAGCTTGCCGAGAAGCACTCCCGGCCAGCGCGCTTTCTTAGTCCTGCCGCGATTGCTGCACTTCAGTTTCATGCCTGGCCTGGAAACGTCCGTGAACTCAGAAACGTTATCGAGCGCGCCGTGATTATCTGTTCAGGCGAACAAATAGAACGACACCATTTCGCGCCTTATCCCATAGACCAACGCGAGCGGCTTAGAAATGAGGACACGATTACGTTGCCAGTCGGAACGCCGATCGAAGAGGTCGAACGGCAAATGATTGTGCGGACTCTTCAAAAGACCAAGAACAATAAGACGCGCGCAGCAGAGTTGTTGGGAATCAGCCTCAAGACACTCCACAATAAACTCAACCTCTATCGCGAACGCGGCCAGCTCAATGAAGAGTGACGATTCAGCAGTTCTGCTCTTCTTTATTGATGGCCTCGGAATTGGTTCGCGCGGCCCATTCAATCCCCTGGATGGCCTGGACGAGGCAGAACCTCTGGCTATCTTCCGCGACGAGAAACTTACGACAACCCTTGACGGAATTGTTGTTGCCACAGATCCGCGCCTGGGCATCGACGGGCGGCCGCAAAGCGCCTCGGGACAAACTACAATCCTCACCGGCATCAATGCTCCGCGACTGCTCGGTTATCACAAGCAGGGTTTTCCCAACGCGGCGATGCTGGAAATCATTCGCGATCATTCGATCTTCCTGCAATTAGCTCGCGCCGGAATTGAGCCAATTACCTTTGCGAACACTTATACACAGCGCTTCTTCGAGAAGCGCCCTCGCTGGGTCTCAGCAACCACGGCCGCCGTGGAAGCGGCGGGATTACCGTTCCGAACGGTGCCTGACCTTGTTGCCGGTCGCGCGGTTTACCATGACTTCACCAACACTTTGTTAATTGAACGAGGTGAAGATGTCGACCCGCGAACCCCTGACGAAGCGGCCACTGTTCTCGCACGCATTGTTAATGAGAACCGTTTTACGCTATACGAATATTTCGTTACGGACAAGGTCGGACATGCTCAGGATATGCAGATAGCCAAGTGTGTTTTAAGCAATCTGGCCAGCCTGATTAAACACACGTTGGAACGGATTGATCTGGCTCGCACTTCCGTTATACTCACCAGCGATCACGGCAACATAGAAGATCTTTCTTCGCGCAACCACACACTGAATGACGTTCCAACCATCATGTGGGGCGCAAACCGAAAGAGCCTCGCAGCTCGAATTAAAAGTCTTGCAGACATAACACCAGCCATAGTAGAGACATTGACCGAGAAAGCTGCGGCGCATCAATGACCTCTGCACAGCACTCTGCGACATCCGAACCTACCAGTCGTCGCGACAAAAACAATCCCCGCGAACTTTTTGGTTGGAAGATGTATGACTGGGCTAACTCGGCTTTTTCTACGACGATTGTTGGCGCGCTTTACGGACCCTACCTGACGGAGATAACTCAGCGAGCCGTCGGAGAAAACGGTGTGGTTGTAAGTCTTGGGCCAATGGGAGCGATCACTTCAAAATCTTTCTTTCCAACATGCATTTCTGCCGCCGTGTTCCTGCAAATATTCCTGTTGCCGATCCTCGGTGGAATAGCGGACTACTCGAATCTGAAGAAGAAGATGATGGTAGCGTTCTGCTATATCGCGGTTGCGGCAACCTGCTTAATGTTTTTCGTTACAGGCAGCCTCTACTGGCTTGGCGGTCTGCTGTTCATAATCGCCAATCTCGGTTTTGGGGCCTCCGTGGTCTTCTATAACGGCTTCTTAAATGACATCACTACTGAAGACCAGCGCGACAAAGTATCGAGCCGGGGTTTTGCTTACGGTTATCTGGGAGGGGGGCTTTTGCTGGCGCTAAACTTCGTGCTGGTAAAGAGCGCGCCACGATTGGGCCTGGATCCCCTGATGGCCGTTCGCATATCCCTGTTATCAGCCGGCGTGTGGTGGGGCGTTTTTGCACTTATCACATTCGCCACCCTGAAAACGCGGGCGGCTGAAAAGTCATTGCCGCCGGGAAAGAGCTATTTAACCGTGGGGGTTTCCGAGCTGAGCAGAACGTTCCGGGAGCTGGCACATTTGCGCTACACGCTAAAGTATTTAATCGGATATCTATTCTTTAACGATGGAATTCAAACGGTGATTAGCATGGCTTCGGTTTTTATGGCCCAGGAGCTTTTCATCTCACGTGGCCTGAAGACAGACCAGTCGTTTCTATTGGGCATCTTTCTAATGGTCCAATTTGTTGCAATCTTCGGCGCCCTGCTGTTTGAACGCCTCGCTTATGCGATTAAGACAAAGAACGCGATTCTTATTTCGTTGATTTTGTGGGTGGCGGTAGTCATTTACGGATACGGCTTTCTTCATACCACAACTGAAGCGTGGGTGATGGGTGCCGTTATCGCGATTGTATTAGGCGGCTCTCAAGCGCTGTCGCGCTCGCTTTTCTCGCAGATGATCCCCGCCGGAAGAGAGGCTTCGTTCTTTGGTATTTATGAGGTTTCGGAGCGTGGTACGTCGTGGCTGGGTCCGCTAACTTTTGGCGCCGTGGTTGCCGCGACCAATTCCTACCGGCAGGCCCTTCTGTCTCTCATAATATTCTTTGTAGTTGGTACAATTATTCTGTACCTGACTGACACGGACAAAGCAATTCACGAAGCCGGCAACCGACTACCTGAAGAGGCTGCAACTGGAAAGTGAAGCAGGGTAAGACACCTTCAGTTTGTTGTGTGCCTCTCGATGATCCTGCGTGATGTATCGATAAACTGCCCTTCGCCAGATGCCCAGCTTAACTTAGCCTGCGATCTTTCTTTCCTTGCCGTTGGACGTTTTCTCTAAACACTTTCGAGAGCAGTAAATCGATCCTCCAGTATTCCGACCGACAGCGCGGTCAGTGGGTATCCAGGTTCCGCAGCTCACACACCGGACCAACTTACTGTCAGCCCTGGCAGGGGAGCTTCTCACCGCCCCGCTCGCTTTCGGCTGCGAGTCGGCCATACTCTTTGCAGCGCCCAGGAATTTTTTTAGGAATTTGATGTAAGGATGTAGCCGGGAATAAAGAAGTAGCAGGAGAAAACTGAACAGCGCTGCGATGACAAGAAATTTCAAGACTGTTTCCGGGTACTTGGAATTGGTTAACTCTTATCCTCGCCCGACTTGTTGTTTCCGGGGGCGTAGGTGACATCGATGTTTCGCCGGCGCGGCACCGGATCAGCAGTTCTGCGCCGCGGCGTCGATTCTCGATTGCGACGGTCGACGCTTCCTGGCGGCAAACCCTTACCATGCACTGCCTCTTCCAAAATACGTGTAATTTCCTGCGAGAGAGTGCGATGCTCGGCCGCCGCGCGCCGCCGCAAAGACTCTTTCAAATGGTTCGGTACATACGCTCCGATAAAAACTCCCTTACGATTCGCCATCGCTCGCAGCCTCTCTTTCAGCGTATTCTGTACAGCTTGTTGAAATTCCGGAATGCCTTATGCCAAGCGAGTAGAACAGGTCTATAAGCCGAATTCTGTACTCCGACTTGAATCGGAGTGGCGATCATTCATCTAGTCCAACTGTTGCCAGATTGGATCAAGCGATCTACCCGGAGGTCGTAGCAGCTTCTTGAGATCTCAAATCTGAGATTTGAGATCACCTTTGAAGATTACTTTGGGCGGGCAGCCCTGTTGACGCCTCCCTATTTGATCTTGCACTGCGAGGAGTTTGCCTGGCCGCATGTGTCACCACATACGCCGGTGCGCTCTTACATTAAGCCCTCACGGGCCGCACCGTTTCACCCATCACCGGGACTCGAAAGTCCGTAGGCTGGTCTGTTTTCTGTTGCACTTGTCGTCGCCCGAATAATCTCAGATCTGAGCTCTCAGATCTCCCATTCGAGACTTGAGATCTCAAATCTGAGATTAGCTCAGGCGCCCCGCCGTTAGCGGGCTCGCCGCCCTGTAGTGTTCGGACTTTCCTCTCCTGGACTTAACTCAAGCCTGGTAATTTCAGATGTAATCCGAAACTTGAAGATTTGAGCCACTGAATTCGAGATCTGAGATCTGAAAACTCAAGGTTCCAGCAGCGACCGCCCGACCTGTTCTCTTGCAAGGCAACCCGGATTATACCAAGCCGTGTTCAACACGTACAGCGGCTGGGTAGCTAGCTTTAAACCTCGATAACAAACTGAGAGCTCAGCCGAAGTATTTGAAGCCTACGCGCAGGTTGTTCAGCACATTCGGAGAGAGGGTGAGCGTCAGGGTTAGAGAGGCCAACGTGTGGGAGATTGCAATGGCAAACAGATTTGGCTGCCGTTGATATACAAATGCCCAAACCAGACCCGCTATCAATGTCAAAGTCGCCAGTAAAGGATTTGGCAGGTGGAGCACACCGAAAGCTATAGCCACAAAGATAACGCCTTTCGTCCCCTTTCCAAACGCGAGCTGAGCACGACGGTTGATGAAGCCATTGAGGGCGTACTGTTGGACCAAAGCCCAAAGTGGCAGGAAAATAAAACGTGTTCTCCAGGGTGCGGCAAATACTGTGTGGTTCATAAACCACCCGCCGAAAACAATCACGAGTACCGCTGCCGCAGTCGGCAATAAAAGCAAACGAGATGAAGCGAAGAAATTGTCAGTTCGAAAGCCGATATCACGAAGTGTTTCTCCATGCTCGCGATGGGAAAAAACCATAAATCCCACAGCCAAGAGAATGGGAATAGCGATTATCAGCTTGCTTCTACCCACAAACGAGAGGACCACCCACTCGGCGATCAAGCAGGACGTTACGACTGAGGTGATTTCCCAAATCGCGAGCCCCTTAGCTCGGCCTATGGATACCTCCAGTTTTTCGGGTTCTGCTGACATTGTTCTGAAGGAACCTCTGATCAAATGCAGGCAGTTCGTTACGTCCGTACCTTCAACCTGAATGTTAGTTCAACAGCGGCGCGCTTGAAAATCTTTCAAGCTGGGATTAGAACTTCACTGCGATCAGCACGTGGTCAGGAAGGCGGGCTTGCCCCCGCTGATTAGCCGCACACATTGCGGAAAACCCTGCCTGTGCTCACTTGATCAATGGTTTCTTAATATTACTTCGACAGAACCCTTGCTGGTTTTCCCTTCTCATCAACGAAGAACAGAATTGGATCGCCTACCAACTGGAGCGACTTGCGTGTGCCGCTTCCGCTGTCATGAAGCGCGTACACCCGCGCTTCATGTACACCTGAACTGCATGACGTGATCGGAAATGTGTAGCCATGCCACTCGTCCCGGGACCAGCCTGCCTTCAACACGTCGGGCCGGTATTCATTCGCCACGCGAGTCGCCAAGAACTGTCCATCCACGTAGAGCTGGATCTCGACGCGATCCCATGGCGCCGCGTTATTGACCACCCAACCTGAAATGCCCGTGTTAGTGATCTCATCCCAACCATGAAAATATGGAGGCAGAACACTCAGGAACGTGAAGACGGCGAGCGCGCCCACGAGCACAGTTTCAAGGATCGATTTACCGAGCAGGACGTGGACCAAAGTTGAAGACGGCGTTTTCATTTCGTGTCAGATCTCGTCATTATAAACGGATCTATGACGGGAACCGTAAGGGCCACCCCAACGGGGCTGGCCGGTTGTCCCCCGCTTTTGCGGCGCATTCGCTCGATGTGCGCCTTAAGATGTGAGGAGTCTAGCTTGCCACCGCAAACTAACAGTTTGTGCTATAAACAAAAAGAGCGGCTCCGAAGGCCGCCCTCTTTTATTTCGCCGTTAACTCAATAATCAATTTCCTTCACTAACTTCTATTCGGTCCCCTTTTTGCAAAACCGGGTCTGGAATCTTGCCGCTCTGAATCTTCCGCAGATTGTATTCCACAGTACTCAGCCGCCCATCAACGCCCTGCCTCGAAACTCGAATTCTAGAGCCGGCGCTTCTGTTTGTTCCGCCACTGGCAAGAATAGCTTGCGTTAAAGTTAGGCCGGCATGGTACAGCTTCTGCCCAGGTGAATTGATTTCTCCGCCTATGAAAAAGAACTCAGTTGGGCTGGGTGGCATGCCTGACACTTTGATGGCGTCGCCTGGAACAACCAACGTCGATGTCAGGTTGGGATCCTTGAGATCCAGAACGATTGGCGGACGGCCTTGGCGGGTGATGCTAGCGCGCGCCGCTTCCGGAAGGACTAAGGCTTCAGCAAGCATCGTATAGAGCGGAACTGCTTCCAGCCGCAAAGTTTTCGTTCCCGGCGCGGCGACAAAGCCCGTGACGGTCACCGTATGACTGGCGTAATCGCGCACGTTCACTGCGACTGCGGGGTTATCGAAAACTTTTAATCTCTGGCGCAGGAGAGCGGCAATTTCCGGAGTCGTCAGTCCGGCTACAGCGATAGGATCGCCCGCTAGCGGATACTCAAGCATTCCTCCTTCGAGTACAGTGAATAGCGTCGAGTTCCCGCTGGGGTTGTCGGCAAGCTGGATATCCAGTACATCGTGAATCCCGACGCGATAAACCTGACTGGAAGCGGTCGCTATAGGAGAAGTGGGGTTCGTAATTGAGTTTGGTGGCGATGTGTTATTTGAAGCTGCTGTTTTCGGGTTAGCCGTTCCAATTTTGGACGACCCTGGCGCAGGGGTGCCCGTCGCCGGGGCAGCGGGCATGACATCTGAAGCCGCCTTGTCTGAAACAGAGCTACTACGAGAGAAACGAGCGCCCTCTATGTGATTGTTGAAATCTGATTTCGCCCGGGCCTGAAGCGTAGCATTGGAAACATTCCCGCCCGGCGCAGCCGCCTTGGATCCTAGCAGGCTGCTGAAAAACAGAGCTTTGAGACTGCTTGTCTTTTCATTATCAGTTTTGGTTATCAATGATGCGCGATTTTATCTG
>CAAGKR010233652.1_pt1 | contig 12731 bp, 9 predicted proteins | sample 2556971 | NCBI WGS metagenome assembly CAAGKR01 (sample SAMEA5207829, study PRJEB30636) | soil metagenome | biome: forest; feature: boreal; material: soil | place: USA | collected 2011-09 | depth 1 m | reverse complement strand
GGGCGAGCTCCCAATCGGAGCTCTTGCCGCATCCCTCGGCGATCGCTTGAGCAATCCCGTCGGCGGCTCGCATCGCCTGGGACCGTAGTCCTGGCGCCTTTTTCCCGGCTGACATCGGGATCGCGCGTCCGACCTCGGCGGCGAGCGCGACCGCGCGATGCCAGATGATGAGCCGCGTGACGTCCTGCATGCCGAACACTTACGCCAGAACGCTCCAGCTCACGCACCGAAACGTTGCCAGCCAAAGCCAACTGTCCCGTCCCTCTTCAAAGGATCGCCACCCAAAGCCAACTGTCCCGTACCAGTTCTGACTTCTACCTTCTCACTTCTACCTTCTACCATCTGGTTTCTGTTTTTTGTTATTCGAAATCGAGCCCCAGATCGAGCGCTTTCGCCGAGTGCGTCAGCGCTCCGACCGATATCCAGTCAACGCCAGTCTCGGCGATCTGCCGAACCGAATCGAGCGTCACTCCGCCCGACGCCTCGACCGTCGCTCGACCTTTGACCATCTCAACCGCCTCGCGCATCCCGGCCGGCGGCATGTTGTCGAGGAGTATGATGTCCGCCTTGGCATCGATCGCCTGCCGGACCTGTTCGACCGTGTCGCACTCGACCTCGACCTTGATCCCGTCCGGCACCAGATCGCGGGCGCGCCGGACCGCGAGTCCGACGTCGCCGTCGAGCGCCGAGAGATGGTTGTCCTTGATCAACACTGCCGCCGCGAGATCCTGGCGGTGATTCATCCCGCCCCCGGCGCGCACTGCGTACTTCTCGAGCTGCCGCCAGCCGGGTGTCGTCTTGCGCGTATCGAGAATTCGGGCGCGCGTTCCCTTGACGGCTTCGACGAACCGGGCCGTGAGCGACGCGACGCCCGACAGGCGTTGGAGAAAGTTGAGCGCGACGCGCTCGGCGGAGAGTATCGCGCGGGCATGGCCGGTGACGAACAGCACCGGCGTGCCCGGGCTGACCGGCGTTCCGTCCTCGAGGTCGACGCGGATCGACACTTTGCCGTCGAGCTGCCGAAAGGCTTCCAGGGCCAGCGGTATGCCGGCGATGACGCCGGCTTCCTTCGCCACCAGCGTTGCGCGAGCGCGGCGGTCGGAGAGAATCGTCGCGATGGTCGTCAGATCGTTGTGGGCCCCGTCTTCGATCAGCGCGCTGGCGACCACGCGTTCGAGCTGCGCCTGATCGAGCGGGAACCGCAGCATGTTCTCACCGCTGAGCGCCGCGACCGACAGCGGCGTGATCGTGCGTGGCGTCGAGCGGCGGCCGGGCGGCGGGTTCGACCCGGAATCGGGCGTCGGAACGGTCATCGCGGATTCCTCACACGGACGTGGGGAGACTCGATCTCCAGTCGCATAAGCATGGCATCGTCTGCGGCGATTCGCTATTCGCCGGGATCAACGCCGGCATTGGGATTCGGCGAGAGCGGCTGTTTGGCGTTGCCCCCGATCGCGACCATCCGCTCGATCGCGCGTCGCGCGCGCCTCGCGGTCTCGGGCGGAACGGTAATTCGGAATTGGTCGAACTCGAGCGAACGCAGAACCTTGGGCAGCGTCGTCACCTTCATGTAGGCGCAGGATGCGCGCTCGTTCGCCGCAAAGAAGCTTTTGCCGGGATTCTCGCGCCGCAACCGGTGCAAAATGCCGACCTCCGTGGCAACGATGAACTCGTCGGCGTCGGACAGCGCCGGCCGCTTGATCATCCCCTCCGTGGACAGGATCTGAACGCCTGACGGGTCGACGTCGCCCGCCGACATGGCTTCGAGAACGCTCGTCGAGCAGCCGCACTCGGGATGGATCAGAAACTCCGCGTCCGGATGCAGCGACCGCTGGAGGCGGATGTTCTCCGGATCGATCGCCGCATGCACGTGGCACTCTCCCATCCACACATGAATGTTCTTGCGCCCGCTGAGCCGCCGCACGTGCGCGCCGAGGAACATGTCCGGGAGAAAAAGAATCTCGCGGTCGGCGGGAATCGAGTTCACCACTTCGACGGCGTTTCCCGACGTACAGCAGTAATCGCTCTCAGCTTTCACATCCGCGGTGGTATTCACATAGGAAACGACGACCGCCCCCGGGTGCTCGGCTTTCCACGCACGCAAGTCGTCGGCGTTGATCGTCGCCGCGAGCGAGCAGCCCGCGGCCATGTCGGGCAGCAGTACCGTTTTCTGTGGCGACAGGATCGCCGCCGTCTCGGCCATGAAGTGCACGCCGCAGAACACGATGATGTCGGCGCTGGTCTTCGCGGCCTCACGGGACAGGCCAAGCGAGTCACCCACAAAGTCCGCGACGTCCTGGACTTCGGGTCGCTCATAGTTGTGTGCCAGGACGACGGCGTTCCTTACGCGAGCGAGCTCGCGGATCCGCGCGTGTAGCTCGGCGACATCGGCGGTCTGCGGGGGGCTGGCAAACGCTGTTCCCATAAGGAGGAAAAACTAGCCGAGGGACCGGGCGGAGGGCATCTTTCGACACCACCGAAACAGGATGTGAGCATGCGCCGCGCCTTCCTTGTGGTTGCTCTTTGCGGCTGTGCCAGCGCCGGCACAAGTGAAGAAACGACGGCCCGGCAACCCCCGATCTTTGAGAGCAAGGAAACGGGCACCTTGCTCGGGGAGCAGCCGCACCCCGTGACGGTGACGATCGCGGCGCCACCCGTCGCGGTGTGGCTTGCACTCAAAGAGGTCTACGCCGACTTGGAGATCCCAGTCACCGTGGAGGACCCATCGACGCACCAGATCGGCAATCCCAGTTTTCACAAGACGCGCGTGCTCGGTGGCCAGCCGATGGAGGGGTTCATCGACTGCGGCTCGGGAATGAGCGGACCGAAAGCCGCGACGTACCGGATCTACATATCACTGCTCACGACCGTCGTCGGGGACGACAACGGCGGAACGAAGGTTCAAACGATGCTCATTCCGGTGGGGCAGGATATTTCAGGCACCAGCAGTGATCGCATTCACTGCGGTTCGAGCGGTCGCTTCGAGAAGTTCTTTCTCGACGCCGTCAATGCGAAGATCAGGAAGGGGTAACACTCGTGCGACCTTTGCTCACCTACTCTATCTGAGCCCGCCCATGCGCCCGTCGATCACTCGCAGCACCATCGCTCTTTCACTTTACCTGGGCCTCTCCGCGAACGTCGGCCAAGCGCAGGCGCCGCTCAAGTATCCGGCGACGCGAAAAGACTCCACCGTCGACAACTACTTCGGAACCAGAGTCGCCGATCCGTATCGCTGGCTCGAGGATCAGAACTCCAAGGAAGTCGCGCGATGGGTTGACGCCGAGAATAAAGTGACGTTCGACTATCTCGCGGGGATTCCGATTCGCGAGACGTTTCGGAAGGAGTTAACCAAACTCATTAACGTCCCGCGCGTCAGCACTCCGTTCCGCGTGGCCGGGAAGCTCTACTACAGCAAGAACAGCGGTCTCCAGAATCAGTCGGTGGTGCTCGAGCAAGCATCGCTCGACGGCGCGGTGCGCGAGCTCATCGATCCCAACAAGCTTTCGCCCGACGGATCGACGGAGCTCGCCAGCTACGTGCCATCGCCGAACGGGCAATACCTGGCCTATTCACTTTCCGTGGGCGGTTCGGATTGGAGCGAGGTCCACATTCGCACGCGGTCCAACATGCGCGAACTCGCCGACACGGTACACTGGGTGAAATACTCCGGCACAGCGTGGACGAACGACGGCAAGGGGTTCTTCTACACGCGCTATCCCACCCCGGCCAAGGACAGCATTCTCACCGCGAAGGCCATCAATGGGAAGATCTACTACCACGTAGTGGGGACGCCCGATTCTCGGGACCGGCTGATCTATGAGCGGCCTGACCGGCCCGATTGGTATCTCGGCGCCAGCGTGTCCGAGGACGGACGATTTCTCTCGATCACGATGAACCATGGCACGGAGCCGAACAATCTGCTCTACCTCGCCGACATGAAGGACGGCAACCACGCCGACGTCGGCGCGGCGATCATCCCGGTCTATACCGGGAACGACGCCGAGTACTACCCACTGGGGAACACCGGCGACACCATCGTCATGCAGACGACTGCGAATGCGCCGAAGCGGAAGATCGTCTCGTTCAGGCTGGCCGATACGTCACGCGCCGACTGGCACACCATCGTCCCCGAAGGAAAGGACGTCCTCGAGACATCGACGATGGCGGGCCATCGCGTGATCACGCTGACGCTCGAGGATGTGAAGAGCCGCCTCCGCATGTTCAGCTCGGACGGTCATATGATGGGGGACATCGCCCTTCCGGGCATCGGCACCGTTGGCGCGCTCTCATCCCGCAACGATACACCCGAGCTCTTCTACAACTTTGCGAGCTTCCTCAGGCCGAGCACTGTCTACCGCTACGACTTCAAAACCGGCAAGAACACATCCTTCCAGGCGCCGCGAGTGCCGTTCGATCCGAGTCCGTTCGAGACGAAGCAAGTGTTCTACACGTCGAAAGACGGAACGAAGGTGCCGATGTTCATCACGGCAAAGAAGGGCCTCGTCCTCGACGGGTCGCATCCCACTGTGCTATACGCATACGGCGGATTCAACATCAGCAACACACCGTCATTCAGCACCAACGTCGCGGTGTGGCTGGAACATGGCGGCATCTACGCCTTGGCGAACCTTCGCGGTGGCGGCGAGTATGGCGACGCGTGGCATCGCGCGGGCATGCTCGACAAGAAGCAGAACGTCTTCGATGACTTTATCGGCGCCGCCGAGTTTCTCGTGCGACAGAAGTACACGTCGCCGGCGCATCTCGCGATTCACGGATACTCGAACGGCGGACTGCTCGTCGGTGCGGTCGAGGAGCAGCGCCCCGACTTGTTCGCGGTGGCGTATCCCGGCGCCGGCGTCATGGACATGCTGCGCTACGACAAGTTCAGCGCGGGCATTGGCTGGGTGGCGGAGTACGGTTCGTCGAGCGACTCCGCACAGTTCCAGACGATCTACAAGTACTCGCCGGTGCACAACGTGAAGCCCGGCACATGCTATCCCGCGACGATCGTGACGACGGCGGATCACGATGATCGTGTCGTGCCGGGACATTCATACAAGTTCGCGGCGGCGTTGCAGGAAGCGCAGCAGTGCGACAAGCCGGCGCTCATTCGTGTCGAAACCAAAACGAGTCACGGCTACATGCCGACGGACAAGCGCATCGCCCAGGCGGCGGATGTCTGGGCGTTTACGGCGTGGAATACCGGTATGAGAAAGTAGCGTCGATGGACGCCCTCACACTTCGACGTGCATCTTTCCTTTCTTCGCCCTGGGGAAATCGCTGCGGTAATGTCCGCCGCGGGATTCCTCTCGTTGGAGCGCCGACCAGACGATCATCTGCGCCGTCTGCACGAGGTTGACTTCTTCGGTCGCGCCCTCAGGCAATCGTGATTCGATCTCCAGCAATCGGTCGAACGCGTGCCAGAGGCCCTCGGCCGAACGGACGATGCCCGCGTCCTCCCACATCATGGCGCGCACGTTGTCGGCGGCAACCTGCGCCGCGCCGCGATCGCGCAGCACTGGGACTTTCCACGATCCAACCTTCGGAATGTGATCTAGCTTCGTCACGGCGATGAGATCGCCCGCGACGCGCTCGGCGAACACCAGCCCTTCGAGCAGCGAGTTGGACGCGAGACGATTCGCGCCGTGCACGCCGCTCCGCGAAACCTCGCCGACAGCCCAGAGCCGCGCGAGCGATGACCGGCCGCAGAGATCGGCGACGATCCCGCCCATCATATAGTGGGCGGCCGGCGTGACCGGGATCAGGTCCCACGTTGGATCGATGCCGCGGCCGTTGCAAAGCGCGGTGATGCCGGGAAAGCGCTTGACGAACTTTGCGCCGAGCTTGCGCGCGTCGAGATAGACCTGGCCTCGCTTCTGCTCCTCGAAGATCGCGCGCGCGACGACGTCGCGTGGGGCGAGATCCGCCAACCGATGCAGCCCGACCATGAATCGTCGTCCAAGCGAGTTGACGAGGAACGCGCCCTCACCACGGACCGCCTCTGAGATCAGCGCCAGCGGATTCTCCGGCGTGTCGAGCGCGGTCGGATGAAACTGGACGAACTCCATGTCGGCGAGCGTGACGCCCGCGCGCTGCGCGATCGCGTAGCCGTCGCCGGTCGCGACGACGGGATTCGTGGTGTAGCGATACACCTGACCGCATCCGCCAGTGGCGAGCACCGTCGCGTCGGCGATGATCTCGGTCGCGCGGCCTCTGACGCTGGCCCGCGCGCCAACGCATTCACCATCATGGACAATCAGGTCGAGCACGCGGGTCTGCTCGAGCACCGTGATCTGCGAGCTCGCCCGAACGCGCTCGATGAGCGTCCGCGCCACTTCGGCGCCGGTCTGATCACCGTGCGCGTGCACGATGCGATTCATGGAGTGCGCCGCCTCGCGGCCGAGCTGGAGTTTGCCGGCGGCGTCGAGATCGAAATCGGCGCCGGCCGTCTGGAGATCGCGTACGCGAGTCGGACCTTCTTCGGTCAGTACGGCGACGGCGGCGGCGTCGCAGAGCGCGGCGCCCGCGGCGAGCGTGTCTCGGCGGTGGAGACTGGGCGAGTCCCCCGCCCCGAGCGCGGCGGCGATACCGCCCTGGGCGTAAGCCGTCGCGCTGTCGAACAGCGAACGCTTGGTAAGCAACAGCACGGGCCCAACGGCCGACGCGCGCCAGGCGGCGTGCAGTCCGGCGACACCGCTTCCAACGACGAGAACGCGACTACGAATCCGATCGGGCATTGCAGAATGAAATGCAAGAACGTGTGCTGCCGCCACTTCTGACTTCTATCTTCTGACTTCTATCTTCTACCTTCTTGTCTCTGACTCTCGAGAAACAGACCAGATGTAGATGGTAGATGGTAGATGCCAGAAGGTCGAAGTCAGGTCTTTGGCCTACTTGCCCGTCCCGACTCGGGCGACGATTCTTCCCCCCCATGCGCAAGCTCGCGACGCTCATCGGCGTCTTGCTGGCCGTTCACGTGGCATTGCTGTTCGTCCATCCGCGAAATGCCGAAACGGCGCCGGCTGCGAACGCGGTCAAGATCGGCGTCGTCTTCGACGTCGGCGGCCGCGGCGACAAGTCGTTCAACGACGGTGCGGCCGCCGGTGCGGTGCGCGCGGAGAAGGAGCTGGGCGCGACCATCCGCTACATCGAGCCCGGCGAATCGTCGGACCGCGAGGCGGGTCTGCGGTTACTTGCCGCCGAACACATGGATCTGGTCGTCGGCGTCGGGTTCATCTTCACCGACGATCTCGACCAGTTGGCCAAAGAGTACCCGAGCGTTCGGTTCGCGGGGATCGATTACTCCGTGTCGACCGACGCGAAGGGAAACCCGATCATGCCTCCGGCGAACGTCGCCGCGCTCCGCTTTCGCGAAGAAGAAGGGTCGTTTCTCGTCGGCGCGATCGCCGGCCTGGTCACGAAGACGAAGACCGTCGGTTTCGTCGGCGGGATGAACGTTCCGCTCATTCAGAAATTCGCCGCGGGATATGAGGCCGGCATCAAACAAGTTTGTCCGCGCTGCCGCGTCATCACGCAGTACGCGGGTGTGACCCCGGACGCATTCCGGAACCCCGGTAAAGGGAAAGAGATGGCGTTCAGTCAGTACCAGCAGGGCGCCGACATCATCTATCACGCATCGGGATCCACGGGACTCGGCGTCTTCGAAGCGGCTCGTCAAAGCGGCAAGCTCGCCATCGGCGTCGACGCCGATCAATACGCCGAGATGCCGGGGTTCATTCTCACGTCGATGGTGAAGCGGATCGACAACGCGCTGTTCGAAGTGGTGAAACGCGTGAAGGACGGAAAGTTCAGCGGCGGCATCTATGATTTCGGTCTCGCGCAGGATGGCGTCGGTTACGTGTATGATGAGCACAACCGCGCCCTGATTCCAGACGCGGTTCGTCAGCAGGTCGAGCAGCTCAAGGCGCAGGTGGTGGCGGGCAAGATCACCGTGCCGTCTGTGCCGTTGGCTCGATGACCGACCGAGACACCACGCCGGCGATCCGGCTCACCGACATCGTCAAGTCCTTCGGACCCGTCGTGGCGAACCGCAAGGCATCGCTCGAGGTCGCGCGCGGCGAGATTCACGCGCTCGTCGGGGAGAACGGCGCCGGCAAGTCGACGTTGATGCGGGTGCTCAGCGGCATGTACGCGCCCGAGCGCGGCAAAATGGAAGTGAACGGCCGCGACGTGACCGGCTGGTCGACGGTCGAGGCCATCGCTGCCGGAGTCGGCATGGTGCATCAGCACTTCATGCTGGTACCCACGTTGACCGTGGCCGAAAACGTGATGCTCGGTTCGGAGCTGACGCGCGGCGGGCAGCTCGACCGCGACCGCGCCGTTCGGGAGGTCGAGGAGCTGAGTCACAAGACGGGACTGGTGGTTGACGCGCGGCGAACGGTATCCGAGCTTAGCGTCGGCGAGGCACAACGCGTCGAGATCTTGAAAGCGCTCTTTCGCAGCGCGACCATACTCATTCTCGACGAGCCAACCGCCGTCCTCTCTCCGGGAGAGGTCGCCGAGCTGTGGGGTGTATTGAGGACGATGCGCGCCACCGGGAGCACCATCGTCCTCATCACCCACAAGCTCGACGAGGTGATGCAGATCTCCGATCGTATCACGGTGATGCGGCAGGGCGCGACGGTCGGGCAAATGGGCACGGCCGGAACAACGCCGGCAGAAATCGCGCGAATGATGGTAGGTCGCGACGTCGCGCTGGCCGATTCGGCGGCGCTGGGGCTCGGCGGCGCCCCGCCGCCGATCGCGGCGACCGCCGGAACTCCAGCGAGCCATCCGCTGGAGGTCGCGTCGCTGACTGTCCGCGACTCTCGCCGCCAGATCGCCGTCGACGGTGTGTCCTTCGCCGTCGCGTCGGGGGAGATTCTTGGAATCGCCGGCGTGGAGGGCAACGGTCAGACTGAGCTCATCGAAGCGATCGCCGGACTTCGGGCGATCGAGTCGGGCTCGATCCTGCTCGATCGGGGCGATCTGGCTGGACTGACCGTGCGGCAACGCGGCGACGCTGGGCTGTCGCACATCCCGGAAGACCGTCATCAGCGCGGCCTGATCCTCGAGTACTCGGTCGCGGAGAATCTCGTCCTCGGCCAACAGCATCGCTTCTCGAAGCGCGGCATGCTCGACGGTACACGAATCGCGGCCAACGCGGCCGCAAGAATTGCCGAATTTGATATTCGGCCGCCTATGGCGGCCCTTCCCGCGCGAACGTTGTCGGGCGGCAATCAGCAGAAGGTCGTCATAGCTCGCGAGATGGGGCGCGACTTCAAAGTGCTCCTCGCCGCGCAGCCGACGCGCGGCGTCGACGTCGGCGCGATCGAGTTCATTCACGCGCAGCTCCGCGAGGCGCGAGCGGCCGGCAAAGCGATTCTTCTCGTGTCGGCCGATCTCACCGAGATCCTCGCCCTGTCGGATCGCATCGCGGTTATGTACGAGGGTAAGTTCGTGGTCATGTTGCCGCGCGGCGCAGCAAGCGAAGCGGTACTCGGGCCGTACATGACGGGCGCGGCGGAGTCGGCGGCCTAGTGCAAGCGACGAGTTCGCATTCACCCGCGGCCTCCCCTCGCTTCGCTCAGGGCAGGTTCGCTGAATTGGAAGAGGCAGTTCTTCCCGCGGTCGTCGCACTGCTGATCGCTGCACTCGTCGGCGACCTGCTGATTCTCTCGTTTGGTCAGTCCCCCGGTGCGGTCTATCGCCTGCTGCTCGACGGCACCTGGGGCAACGCGTACGGTTTCGGCCAGGTGTTATACAAGACGACGACCCTCACCTTCACCGGCCTCGCGGTGTCGCTGGGATTGCGCGCCGGCTTGTTCAATATCGGCGCCGAGAGCCAGTTGGCGGCGGGCGGATTCTGCGCGGCGCTGATCGGTCTGATCCTGCCGGCGGGACTGCCCTGGCTGCTCGTCCTGCCGATCTTCATGCTCGCCGCGGCGGCAGGCGGCGGTGTCGTCGGCGGCATTCCGGGCGTGCTCAAAGCGAAGTTTGGGGCGCACGAAGTGATCACGACGATCATGCTCAACTTTATCGTGCTCGCGCTGCTCAACTACTTCGTCGCCGCGCATCTCAAGGTGCCGGGCTCGCTGCACACGAAGGAGATCGCCACCGGCGCGTTTCCACGACTCGAGAGGATCTACTCCGGGTTCCACGGCTCGGCGGCGAACTTCGTGCTCGTGCTCGCGCTCGCATTGGCGGTCGCGGTCTGGTGGTTCCTGTTCAAGACGCGCTGGGGGTTCGAGTTGCGGGCGACGGGACTTCAGCCGAAGGCGGCCGAGTATGGCGGGGTGGACGTCGGCAGAATCTGGATGATGGCGATGATGCGGTCCGGCGCGATCGCCGGACTGGGAGGATTGAACTACGTCCTCGGCTACAAGCACTACTACGAGGAAGGGTTCGCCGGGGGCGCGGGGTTCCTCGGCATCGCGGTGGCGATTGTCGGACGAACGCACCCGGCCGGGGTGGTGCTCGCGGCGTTGCTGTTCGCGACGATTTCGCAGGGCGGTCTGGCCGTGAACGCACTCGTGCCGAAGGAATTTGTCGATGTGCTCGAGGCGGTGGTGATCATCGCCGTCGCCGCGTCGGTTCCGGAAGTGCATAACCTCCTGCGCGCCCGCCGGAAGAATACTCCGTCGGCTTCCGCGTCGACCAGGTCGCGCGTGCAGGGGGACCTATGATTGCGTTCATCTTCATCATCCAGACCTTGCGGATCGCCGTGCCGTATCTGTTCGCGGCGGCCGGCGGCGTGATCTCCGAGCGGGCCGGCATGATCGCGCTCTCGCTCGAGGGCTACATGCTGACCGGGGCGTTCTGCGCGGCGATCGGATCGTACTACAGCGGCAGCGCGTGGGGGGGAGTGCTTGCCGGCGCCGTCGGCGCGATGGCGATGGCGATGCTGTATGCCGTGGCGGCGGTGCGCTTCCGCGCCGACCAGGTCGTGGTCGGCATCGCGATCAACTTGATGGCGATCGGCGCGACTCGATTCTTTCTGAGACTGGCGTTCGCCAGCGCGGCAAATTCGCCGCGCGTGGCGGGCTTCGGTGACCGCCAATCCGAAACGGGCTTCGCGGCACTGGTCACGAATCCTCTCGTCTGGCTCGCGGTGCTGTCGATCGCGCTCGTCTCCTGGCTGCTCTATCGCACCGCGTTCGGTCTTCGTGTGCGCGCGGTCGGCGAGCATCCCGCCGCCGCGATCTCGGTCGGCGTTCCAGTGACGCGGATTCGTTACGCTGCCGCCGCGCTGTGCGGCGCCCTGGCGGGATTGGGCGGCGTGTATCTGGCGCTGGACCAGCACAAGTTCGCTTCGGAGATGACGGCCGGCCGCGGATTCATCGCGCTCGCCGCGGTAATCTTTGGACGATGGGAGCCGGTGCGTGCCGGGGTGGCCTGCCTTTTCTTCGCCGCCGCCTCGACGCTCCAGATCCAGCTCCAGGGCCGACAGCTGATTCCGTCGCAGTTCATCGAGATGATTCCCTACCTCCTTACGATCATCGTGCTCGCGGGAGTGGTTGGCCGAGTCCGGCCGCCGGCCGCATTGGGTAAAGTCGCGGACTAATGGGCAAGCTCGTCGTCCTGATGGTCACGGCCTTCGTCGACATGGCCGGACTGTTGATGGTGATCCCGCTGATCCCGTTCTACGCGAAGGCCATGGGCGCGGGTGGGTTCATCGTCGGAGCGCTCGTCTCGTCGTTCTCGGTCGCGCAGCTTCTTAGCGCGCCGATGTGGGGACGATTCTCCGACCGGTACGGTCGACGGCCCGCGCTGCTGGTCGGACTTGGCGCGTCGGCGATCGCGTTCGTCATCTTCGCGTACGCGAACTCGCTCTGGCTCCTTTTCGCCGCCCGCCTCGTGCAGGGCGCCGGCGGCGGGACCGTCGGGGTGATTCAGGCCTATGTCGCGGACGCTGTCGAGCCGAAGGATCGCGCGAAAGGACTCGGCTGGCTTTCCGCGGCCACGAACGCCGGCGTCGCACTCGGCCCGGTGCTCGGTTCGGCCGCATACACCTGGAGCATACACGCGCCTGGCCTTCTCGCCGCGGGCCTCTGCTCGTTGAACATGATGTTCGCCGCGAAATTCCTCGGCGAGTCTCGGGACATGGCCGAGGCAAAGGCGCACACACAGAAGAAGGGTCGTTCGCGTGAAGCGGTGCTGCGTGTCCTCACGCATTCGAAGGAACCGGCGCCGCGCCTGATCTGGATCTACGCGATCGGCATGGGGGCCTTCACGGGGATGAACGCAGTTCTCGCGCTTTTTCTCGCGGCGCGTTTTGGCGTAACGGCTCGTACGATTGGGTTCTTCTACATGTACATCGGAATCATCTCCGTGGTGACGCGCGCCGGCATTCTCGGCTGGGCCGTGGACAGGTACGGCGAGGCGCGACTGGCGCGATTCGGATTGACGCTCCTCGCGATCGGTCTGGCGACGATGCCGTTCATGCATCGGCTGGCAGATCCCGCCGGGTTGGCCGCGCGGCTCGGTGGCGTTCTGCCCGTGAAGTTCATGGTCGTACTTCCGTTTCTTCCGCTCGCCGCCGCGGTGGCCCTCATTCCGCTCGGGACCGCCTTCACCTTTCCTTGCGTGACCGCTCTTTTGTCACGAGTGATTCCGAGCCACGAACGCGGGCTCTACATGGGGGTACAGCAGACCTTCGGCGGCCTGGCGCGGGTGCTGTTCCCGTTGCTCGCCGGATTCCTGTTCGATCGAAGGGTCGAGCTTCCCTTCCT
>CAAGKR010423947.1_pt1 | contig 12732 bp, 11 predicted proteins | sample 2556971 | NCBI WGS metagenome assembly CAAGKR01 (sample SAMEA5207829, study PRJEB30636) | soil metagenome | biome: forest; feature: boreal; material: soil | place: USA | collected 2011-09 | depth 1 m | reverse complement strand
CTGGCGCCGCGCTGGGTCGCCATCGTCCGCTCCCCGTTCGGGCCGACCAGGACCGCGATCATGCCTGTGGGTTCGGCACCCGAGATGGCGAAGACCTCGACGCCCAGAGCCTCGATCTCGCTAACGAGCCGCCGGCCGCGATCATCGTCGCCGACCCGGGTGACGAGCCGAACCGGCGAGCCGAGGGCCGCCACCCACGAGCAAAAGTTGGCAGCCTGGCCGCCGCCGCCGACCCGGATCACGGCGGGATTGTCATCATCGGGTCGCAGCCGCCCCGAAGGGACGATCGTGATGTCAAGGACGAGGTCGCCTATCGACAGGATCATCGGTGCCCCGAGGATAGCCGCGTCTCGCCTAGCGCATCGCTCCCTTCACCGTCCGGACGATTCGAGCCACGGTCGGCATCGCCTCGTCCTCCATCGGCTGCGCCGCGGGCAATGGGACGTGCGGCGTTGTGATTCGGACGATCGGGCCATCCAGATCGTCGAAGCATTCTTCGGCGGCGATCGACGCGATCTCCGCGCCCCAACCGCACAGCCGCGGGTTCTCCTCGACAGTGAACAGGCGCCCGGTTTTGCTGACCGCGCCAAGGATCGTGCGCGTGTCGAGTGGAACCAGGCACCTGACGTCGACCACAGTCGCATGGATCCCGGCACGCTCGAGCTCCGCTGCCGCGGCCAGCGCCCTCGGCACCATCGCGGCAAGGGCCACGATCGTGCAGTCCTTGCCCTCGCGCAGGACCCTGGCCGTGCCGAGTGAGTCGACGTGCTCGCCGTCGGGCACCTCGCCCTTGACGCCGTAGAGCGACTTCTGCTCGAAGAAGAGGACCGGGTCGGGGTCGCGGATGGCGGCCGCTAGCAGGCCTTTGGCGTCGGCGGGCGTCGATGGGGCGACGACCTTCAGGCCGGGCACCGCCATCGCCCAGTTCTCGAGGCTCTGAGAGTGTTGCGCGCCGAAGCGTGAGCCGCCGCCGTTGGCGGTCCGGATCACGAGTGGCAGGGACACCTGGCCGTCTGTCATGTACCTGGTCTTAGCCACCTGGTTCGCGATCATGTCCCAGCACGTCGCGAGGAAGTCCGAGAACATGATCTCGACGACCGGCCTGAGGCCAGTCATCGCGGCGCCCATCGCCGCTCCGACGATCGCCTGCTCCGAGATGGGCGTGTCGCGCACACGATCGGCTCCGAATCTGTCCAGCAATCCGACGGTGGCCTTGAAGACGCCCCCTGCCGCGGCCACATCTTCGCCGATGAAGTAGACGGTCGGGTCGCGCTCCATCTCCTGCGCGATGCCGGCCGCCACCGCTTCGCGAAATGTCAGTTCCGCCATGCCGAGCCTCCATCGCTCCAGACCTGGCTCTCGATGTCTTCGATGCGGGCGTGCGGCGCATTGCGTGCCTCGTCGGTTGCGAGGTCGACCTTTTCGCGCACCTCGTGTTCGATCAGCGACAGCGTCGCTTCGCCGATTCCTGAGGAGGCGAGGCGTTCGCGGTACTGCTTGATGGGATCGCGACTCATCCACTCGCGTACCTCCTCCTTGGGCCGGTAGGAAGCCGGATCGCCGCGCGAGTGTCCACCGTGGCGGTACGTGAGCGCTTCGACCAGCGAAGGCCCTTCGCCGGCACGAGCCCTGGCGATCGTGCGCGAAGCGGTCTCGTACATGACGTCCGCGTCGTTGCCGTCGACCAGGATTGACTCCAGGCCGTAGGCCGACGCGCGATCTGCGGCGGGGTTCTTCACGGCAGTCACCGATTCGATTGGCGTGTACTCCATGTACCGGTTGTTCTCGCAAACGAAAACCACGGGTAGCTTCCAGACCACCGCCAGGTTGAGCGCCTCATGGAAGGCTCCGATGTTGGTGGTCCCGTCACCGAAGAAGCAGACAGCGACCTGGCCCGATTTGCGCACCTGCGCCGACCAGGCAGCGCCGGCGGCGATGGGCAGATGGGCGCCGACGATCGCGTAAGACCCCATGGCGCCGTGCCCGACGTCGGTCAGGTGCATCGAACCGCCTTTGCCATGGAGCATGCCGTTGGCCCGGCCGAGCAGCTCGCCCATCGCCGCCGCCATCGAAGCGCCGCGCGCCAGCGTGTGTCCGTGGCCGCGATACGTGCAGAACGTGTAGTCGTCCTTGCGCATCGCCACGGCAAAGCCGGCGGCGATCGCCTCCTGGCCGAGGGCGAGGTGGCTCGTGCCCTTGATCAGGTTCTCCACGAAGAGGTCGTACGCGCGCTGCTCGAAATCACGAAGCTCGACCATGAGCCGGTAAAGCCGGAGCGGGATTTCTCCCTCCCCCCCTAGGGCAGGGGGGGTGCGCCGGGAGCTGGCTCCGCCAGGCCCGCCGCCTCGAGGGGGGTCTCCCCCCTCAGAGCGAGACGGTTGGGGAGAGGGGCGTCCGCTGGCACGGCTGCTCAATACTTGTTCGCGATCATCAGCTCTTCCGCAGGGAAGAGAGTGATCACCTCGTGCCCGGTGGCCGTCACCACCAGCTCCTCTTCGATCCGCGCCGCGGAGTGGCCGTCGTCTGCCGGGCAGTACGTCTCCAGCGCGAAGACCATGCCCTCCTTGATCTCCACGGGGTCCTTCAGCGAGTTGAGGCGGCTGATGATCGGGCGCTCGTGCAGCGCCACCCCGAGCCCGTGTCCAAACTGGAGCGCGAACGCCTCCATCTCGCTGTCGAACCCGAACTCCTGCGCCTTCGGCCAAACCTTGGCGATCTGGTCGGTGCTCACGCCCGGCTTTACGAGCTCGATGGAGGCGTCGATCCACTCGCGCGCCTGCTTGTAAGCATCGCGCTGGCTCTGCGTCGCGCGCCCGACGTTGAACGTCCTGTAGTAGCAGGTGCGATAGCCGTTGAACGATTGAATGATGTCGAAGAAGGCCTGGTCCCCCGGGCGGATCAGCCGATCGGAAAACACATGCGGGTGGGGATAGCCTCGCTCGCCGGAGACTGCGTTGATGGCCTCGACGTCGTCCGAGCCCATGTCGTATAGCTGCTTGTTGGCGATCGCCACGAGCTCGTTCTCTCGGATCCCCGGCTTGAGTGCCTCGAAGATCGTCTGATAGACGCCGTCCACCATCGCCGCGGCCATGGTCAGCAGGGTGATCTCGTCCTTTGACTTGATCTGGCGCGCGTCAAGCATCGCCTGCTGGCCGTCCACCACCTTGATACCGCATTTCTGCAGGGCGAAGATCATCGGCAGCTCGGCGATGTCGACGCCCAGCGGCTCGCCGGCGACACCCTGCTCCTGCATGATCTCCTTCACGATCCGCGCCAGGTCGTCTGACAGACCGGCCTCTGGCGCGACCGAGCCTCGCAGGCCAGTCATGCCCGCGCGGGAGTTCTCCGGTCGTAGCCACGGCGCATGCAGCCGGTGCACTTTTGCGGCGGATCCGAAATCCCACAGGATCGGCTCGCCTTTGGGTGTGAGCAATGCGAAGCGCGCCACTTTGTCGCGCGCCCACTCGCCGATGTGTGTGCTGGTGATGTAGCGGATGTTGTTCATGTCGAACACAAGCACCGCTCCAAGCCCGGCGCTCGCAATCGCATCGCGCGTGCGTTGCAACCGATACTCGTGAAGGCGACGGAAATCGACACGCTCCTCCCAGTCGACGTTCATCCGTCCGGGCGCGGGCAGCGAGGCGACAGGAAACTCAGCTTTGGACATTCTTGCCACCCTTCTTGCCACTTTGGCCCTGATCTTCCAGCCCATCGGAGACCTTTCGGTTCTCAGGCACCAGTTTGAGGTTGGCGCCCCACGCTTCCATCTGGAGCAGAGCGGCGAAATCCGCATCGCCCAGCTCGAAGCCGATCATGTTGGCAACGATCTGGTGGACGAGCGCGGCCACCGGCATCGGCACCTCGAGCCGGCGCGCAGCGTCGAGGCCGAGCTCGAAGTCCTTGCGCAGCAGCTTGCCCGTGAAGGTTGGCGTGAAATCGAGGTTGACGAAGGCCGGCGTCTTGTATCGCGTGAACGTCGAGCCCATGACGCTGCCATTCAAGAACTCCAGGTAGTCCGCGCGCGCGATGCCGCCGCGCTCAGCGAGCACGGTGGTCTCGGCCATGATCTGCGTCACCACTCCAAGAACGAGGTTGTGGCAGATCTTGACCAGGCGCGCGAGCTCGCCTTCGCCGACGTAGCTGACGGTTCCTCCCAGCATCTCGAGGTAGGGGAGGGAGAGGTCGAACGCAGCGCGCGGCCCGGAGACGGCGATGCTCAGACGGCCTGCGCGCACCACCTTTGGATTGCCGCTGACCGGTGTGGCGAGGAGGGCGCTGCCAACCTGTTCAGCTTTCGCACGGACCTTCTCCGACACATCCATTGAAACTGTCGACGAGTCGATGACGACGGCCGGGACCGGGCCCCCATTGGAAAACAGGCCGTCCGGTCCGGTCATTACCTCCGCGAAGTCCTGCGAACCGGCCACCGAGGTGAAGACGATGTCGCGGCCGGCGAGGTCGGCGGGGCGGTCGACAAGCTTGGCGCCGAGCTTGACGAGCGGCTCTGCTTTGGCCCTCGTCCGGTTGTAAACGGCGACGTCACAACCGCGTTCGAGGAGCCTGGTCACCAGGGCGTACCCCATCCGGCCGGTGCCGATCCAACCGAGCCTGTGCTTTGAGGGCTTCATGGTTTTGGACACTTCCTCCCGACTCAAATCAATGCGTCAGGGTGACGCGCAAACGTTTGTCTACCATACCTCTCCCGTGGGGGGAGAGGTGCCTCTGACCTTTGGGGTCCCCGCGTCGTGGTCGCGGGGCGGGCCGGCGCGAGCGGGGCGTTTACTTGCACGACCGCACCTACTCCGCCGGGCTTCGCTGCGCCGGGCGTCCAACCAGCTGCTCATCGGCGCCGGTCACGCTCGACCCCCGCACCACCAGCTGTGGCGCGAACACCACCCGCCTCGGCGTCAGCACTCCGGTCTCGATCTGCTCGAGCAGCATGCGTGCCGCCACGCTTCCGAATTCGTGAATCGGCACGTGGACCGTCGTCAGGCCAGGGATCAGCCGGCCCGCGAGGGGGATGTCGTTGTACCCGACGATCGCGAGATCCTCCGGGATGCGCAGGCCCCTCTTGCGTGCCACTCCGTAGGCGCCGATTGCGGTCATGTCGGTCACCGCAAAGATCGCGGTCGGGGGGTGGCTCAGCGACAGCAAGCGTTCCATGGCCTGGGCCCCGCCCTCCTCGACAAAGCCTGACTCGACGAGCAGCTCAGGGTTGGCAGGAATCCCTGCCTCCGCCAGGGCGGCGTGATAACCCTTGCGGCGAAGCACGCCGGTGCTGACCGTCGGCTGGCCGGCCAGGTGGCCGATTCGAACGTGGCCGAGGCCGATCAGGTGCTGTGTGGCGAGGGTGGCGCCCATCACGTCATCGGAGCCGACGAACGGGTCGACGCCTTCCTCGCTGAACCGGTTGACGAGCACGTAAGGGGTGCGCTGGTGGCGCAGCCAAGGCACGGCTGGGTCCTTCAAGAAGGTGCTGGCCAGGATCACGCCGTCGACCCGGCGCGCCGCCAGGCTGTGCAGGTGAGCGCGCTGGCGCTCCGGGATACCGTCGGTGTTGCAGAGGAGCACCTGGTAGCCACGCGGCGTCGCGCCGTCCTCGATGCCGCGGAACAGGGCCCCAAAGAATGGGTTCGTGATGTCGGGGATGACCACAGCCAGCACCAATGTCTGGCGCAGCTTCAGCCCGCGGGCGACGCCGTTGGGTCGATACTCGGTCTCGCGGAGAAGGGCTTCGATTCGAGTCCGAGTCGTCGCTGCGATACGCAATCCGGGGTCGTTGTTGGCGACGCGCGACACGGTCGAGGGGTGCACGTTGGCCCGGGCCGCGAGCTCTTTCAGCGTTACCGGCATGGCTCGCAGGATTGCATTGACATTCGTTTCGCCCGTGCCTAACATAGGGCAATCGTTTGTTCACTGCAAGCCGCCGCGCTCCAGTAGCGCATGCGGATGAGAGGAGCGAAGCCATGCGAAGGGCCTTGATTGCAACCGTGGCGGGCGCCGGCCTGGCCCTCACTGCCTGCGGCAGCGGAACCGCCACCGCAACCCCGTCACCCGGCACCCCGATAACGATTGGTGTCTCCGTCTCGCTCAGCGGCGACTTCTCGAGCGACGGTCCCGCTTTGGAAAAGGGGTACGACCTGTGGGCTGATGACGTCAACAAGAAGGGTGGCCTCCTGGGCCACCGGGTGACAATGAAATACGTTGACGACCTCAGTAGCACGACACAGGTAGTCACGAACTACGAAGCCCTCATCTCATCTGACAAGGTCGCGCTTGTTTTCGGACCTTACTCGAGCTTGCTGACGAAGCCCGCGGCCGTAAGGGTCGACCGCCTTGGCTATGCGTTCCCGGAGCCCGCCGGCGGCGCACCTGCGGTGTTCGCTCTCGGCCTCCACTCGCTGTTTTTCGTCCAGCCTGCGGCGATCGAGGACAACCTGGTCAGCTACACCAACTGGTTGCTGGCGCTGCCTGCAGACCAGCGGCCGAAGACCGCTGCATATGCGACCGAGGACGATCCATTTACGCAGCCTCAGATCGACAAGGCCAAGGGTCTGCTGGAAGCCGCGGGAATCCAGACGGTCTCGTACAAGGTGTACCCGTCGGAGACCACCGACTTCACCCCCCTCGCGCTGAAGGTTGCGAATTCAAAGGCCGACGCCGTCATCCTCGGCACCCAGGTGCCTGACGCGATTGCGTTCGTCAAGACGTTCATCACACAGCACTACAACCCGAAGACCCTGATCGAGACCGCAGGTCCGGACCAGGGTTCGAGCTACTCCGACAAGCTGGGGGTCAACACCGAGGGGATCATGGTCCCCGCCGGCTGGACGTCAGGCTCGCAGGCTTATAACAACCCGACGTTCGTCGCCGAGTACATTGCCAAGTACGGCGGCAAGGCGGCTGACATCAGCGCCGACTCTGCCGAGGCCTACAGCGTCGGGCAGGTCGTCGACCAGGCAGCGACCAAGGCCGGCAGCATTGACAACCAGAAGCTGATCGACACCCTCCACACTGGCACCTATCAAACGGTGCAGGGCCCGATGGGCTGGGATTCGGTCGGCAAGCCGCAAGGCGGCGTCGGGGTTTTCGTCGAGCAGTGGCAGAACGGCACAGCGGTGTTCGTCTACCCATCGGCTGTCGCCGCCGCGCAGCCCGAATACCCCAAGCACGACTGGCAGTAGACGAAACGGGGACGGTTAGCGAGAGCCGCCGTCCCCGGCCCTTGGGCTCGTTGATATGACCCTGGTCCTGGAAGCGGCAGTGCTGGGCATCCTTACGGGTGGCGTCTACGCCCTGATGGCATCCGGCCTGACGCTGATCTTCGGCGTGATGCGCATCATCAACGTTGGTCACGGTGCGCTCGTGATCCTCGGGGCGTACCTGAGCTTCGCCCTGTGGCACAACCTCAACATCGATCCGTTCCTGAGCCTGGTGGTGACCATGCCGGTCATGTTCGTGCTGGGCGTCATCCTGCAGGTCGTCTTCATCCGTCCGTTGAAAACTGATCGCGAGGCCTTGTCTGTGCTGGTCACCTACGCCATCGCGTTGGGCATCGAGGGCTTGCTTGGGTACTTCTTCACATCGAACTATCTGCAGATCACCGCCTGGTACGACACAGCGAGCTTTCCGATCGGAGACTTTCGAGTCACCTACGTCTATATCTACGGCTTCCTGCTCTGCGTGGCCATTCTGGGCGCAATCTTTCTGATGCTCTACCGCACCACGTTTGGCGGCGCCATCCGGGCCACGATGCTGAACCGGACAGCCGCCCAGCTCGTTGGCATCGACGTTGACCGGGTCGCGGCGGTGGCATTCGGCATCGGCATGGCCACCGCAGCTGCCGGCGGTGTGGTGTTCGGCATCACCAATACTTTCAACCCCGGCAGCCACTACGACTTGATCTCGAGATTGCTGACCATCATCGTCCTAGGCGGCCTCGGAAGCCTGCGCGGCGCCATCATCGCCGCCGTCGTGATGCTGGTGATCGAGGACATCACCGCGGTGGTGATCTCGCCGGTTTGGGCCAGCTTTGTCTTCTTCGTCGTCCTCGTCGCCGTGTTGCTGGTACGCCCGCAGGGACTGTTCGGTTTGAGAGTGCGGGAGCGGCTGTGAAACCAATGCGCCAGAGGCGCGTTGTGATGGCTGTGGGCCTCGTGGCGGTCCTGGCGCTCGCGCTGGTGCTGCCGGCGATATCGCCCGATTCGTCGACCACGAACATGATGGTCTTCACCCTGATGTACGTCGGGCTCGCGACCGCCTGGAACATCATGGGTGGCTACACCGGCTACATCTCGTTGGGGCACGCGGGTTTCTTCGGCTTCGGGTCTTACGCTCTCGGCCTCATCCTGGCCAAGCTCGGCGTGGCGGGCGGCTACGCGCCTTTCCTGTTCGTCCCAGTCGCCGGAGTCCTCACGGCAGTGATGGCCGCCGCGGTCGGCTGGTTTGCGCTGCGTACCCGGGCGGCGACCTTCGTGATCGTGACGATCGCCTTCATGTTCATGCTTCAGCTGCTGGCCGAAAATCTGACCAGCTTGACCGGCGGCGGGGCAGGCCTCGGCTTTCCGAACCCGCCGTGGCGCGGCGACTTCTTCAATGTTCCGTTCTACTACGCGATGCTGACGCTTGCCGTGATCGGCCTGGCGGCCTCGTGGTGGATCCGTCGATCGAAGTTCGGCCTTGGGCTGCTTGCCATCCGCGATGACGAGGACAAGGCGCTCGCCGTCGGCGTTCCGGCTCGAGCCTTCAAGCTGACCGCTTTTGTGATCAGCGCAGCCCTGGTGGGCATGATCGGCGCCGTCTACGGCTATTACGTCACCTTCATCTATCCGCAGTTCGTGGTCGATCCCTTGATCGGCATCTCGATGGTGCTGATGGTGTTCCTCGGCGGGCTCGGCACTCTCTGGGGACCGGTGCTAGGCGCACTGATCCTGGAACCCGCGCAACTCTGGCTCGCATACAACTACGGCGCCAGCCGTCTCTACCTCGTCCTTTACTCGGCGGTCTTCCTGCTCGTCATCCTGCTCATGCCGCGCGGCATCATCCCTTCGGTTCAAGAGGTGATGGCCAGACGGCGGGCGAGCTCGGCGAAACAGACAGTGGGGGCGGCGCCATGAGCTTGCTCCAGGTCGATCACCTCAGCAAGCGCTTCGGCGGCGTCGTCGCGGTCGATGACTGCACGCTCTCGATTCCTGCGGGCGGCATCACAGGTCTCATCGGCCCAAACGGATCGGGCAAGACCACCATCTTCAACCTGATCACCGGCTTCATCGCCAAGGACGAGGGCCAGATCACTTTCAAGTCAGAGCTCATCGACGGCCTCGGGCCCGACAGCGTCTATGCGCGGGGCATAGGCCGCACGTTTCAGCTCGCTCGCATCTTCCCTCGCCTCACCGCTCTCGAAAACCTGTTGGTGCCGATTCGGCGCAGAGGACTGCGCGCGCTGTTCTCACGCGCGGGCTGGAGTGACGAGAGGTCGAAAGCGATGGAGATGCTCGAGTTCCTCGAGATCGCGAACGTCGCGGACACGCTCGGCGGATCGTTGTCCTATGGCCAGCGCAAGCTCCTCGAGCTGGGCGCGGTGATGATGGCCGAACCTGAGCTGGTGCTGCTCGACGAACCCGCCGGCGGCGTCAACCCGGCGCTGCTCGAGCGCATCGCCGACCGCCTCCGCACCCTCAACTCGCGCGGGACGACCTTCCTCATCGTGGAACACAACATGAGCTTTGTCATGAACCTCTGCTCCGAGGTCATCGTGGTGCAGCGAGGACGCCAGATCGCAAGCGGCAAGCCCGACGCGGTGCGCAGCGATCCCGCAGTCCTTGACGCGTACCTGGGCGCCTGACATGGCTGCATTGCTCGAGCTGCAAGGCCTGGTTGCCGGCTACGGCGGTGGCGACATCCTGAAAGGCATCGATCTGACCGTGGACGAGGGGAGCCTGACCTGCATCGTCGGGCCCAACGGCGCAGGGAAGTCGACGTTGCTGCGCGTGGTCAGCGGCTTGCTGAGGCCGACTCGCGGGTCGGTCAAGTTTCGTCGCGAGTCGATCGCGGCCCTCAGCCCTCGCGCGATTCTCACTCGAGGCATCGTCCAGGTACCGCAGGAGCGCAGCCTGTTCTCGACGATGACGGTCTGGGAAAACGTGCGGCTTGGGGCTTACACAGTGCGCGATCGGGGGTTGGTGGAGCGGCGCCTGGCGGCGGTGGGCGAGACCTTCCCGCTCGTCAAGGAGCGCCGGCACGAGCTCGCTGCTTCGCTGTCGGGCGGCCAGCAGAAGATCGTCGAGTTCGCGCGCGCGATGATGCTCGACCCATCGCTCCTCATTCTCGACGAGCCGTCGATGGGTCTCGATCCGAAGACCCGCACCACTGTCTTCAACACGATTCGCGCGATGAACGATGCGGGTCACACGCTTCTGCTCGTCGAGCAGAACGCGCGGTCCGGGCTGGGCATCGCCACTCACGGCGTGGTGATGGAGAGCGGGAGGATACGGCTGGAAGGCCCTGGGCCAGAGGTCCTGAGCAACCCGGAGATCGGACGCCTGTACCTGGGGGCGGCATGAGCCGGCACGACATCGTCTTCGCCGGCGCGGGCCACAACAACCTGGTCGCCGCCGCCTACGCCGCGCGCGCCGGTTTCCGAGTGCTGGTCCTGGAGGGCGCGCCCCAGATCGGAGGCGACACCACCACCCAGGAGCTGACGCTGCCCGGCTTCCTTCACGATCCGTGCGCCACCGCTCACAACGTGATCCAGAGCAACCCGCTGATGCGAAACAATGAGCTCGAGCTGGGCCGGCACGGGCTCGAGTACCTCTATCCCGACCCCGTGTTCACCATGCCGTTCCTCGACGGCAGCTCGATCACGATGTGGCGGGACGTCGAAAGGACCTGCGCCGAGCTGGCGAGATTCTCCGCGGCAGACGCCATCGCATACAGGCAGCTGCTCGCCGATTGGGACCTCATGGCCAAGGTGATCAACGATGAAAGAGCGAGCGCGCCGGCGCCCCCTGACGAGGTCACCGAGCGCACCCTGGCGAGCCCATTGGGCGGGAAGATGAAAGCGATCCGCGACGCCAGCGCGATCGACGTCGTCAAAGAGCGCTTCCGCGACGACCACGTCCGCGCCTTCTTTGCGTGGATCGCCTTCATGACCCTCCATCCGCTCGACGAGCCGGAGTCGGGAATCATGGCCTTCTCGCTGGCGGCGGGCCGGCAGCGGTTCAGCTGGATACTGCCCGAGGGTGGGTCCATTCGGCTGCCGCTCGCTCTCGCGCGCGACATCGAAGAGCATGGCGGCACCGTCCTCACGTCAAAGCGCATCACGCGCATTGCAGTCGAAGGCGGCAGGGCGACCGCGGTCGAGACCGAAGACGGGTCGACCTACGAAGCGGCCCGCGCGATCGTCTCGACGATCCACGTGAAGCACCTGGCCGGAATCGTCGGCGAGCACAACCTGCCGGGCGATTACCTGGCCGGCGTGGCGAGATGGCAGCCGAATCTCACGATGTTCGTCACGCACTACGCGATGTCGGAGGCGCCGCGCTTTCGGATGGCCGATGGCCTCGCTCCCAGCGTGACGATGGGAGCGCTCGAATCCCTGGACGCTTACGCCGCCATGCTCTCCGCTTTTAGAGCCGGGCGGATCGACCTCGACGAGCCGGTGTTTCTCGCCCTGACGCCTTCGGTAATCGATGCCACGCGGGCGCCCGCAGGCAAGCACACGTTCAAGGTGATCAGCTTCCTGCCGTACGAGCTGGCGCAGGGGCCGCAGCACTGGGACACGATCAAGCAGGACGTCTCCAACGAGCTATTCGAGCGACTCTCCCTCCTGTCGCCGAACCTTTCACGGCGGATCGTGATGGCCGAGCACGTCGAATCGCCACTGGACCTCGAACGCAGGAATCCGGCGAACTGGCGAGGCTCATGCCACGGCGGCGCCAACTCGCCGGAGCAGAGCGGCTACTTCAGGCCGGTGGCGGGCTGGTCCTCATACCGGACGCCCATCGAGGGCCTGTACCAAACGGGGGCGTGCACCCATCCCGGGGGCTCTGTGTCGGGGCTGCCCGGCCGCAATTGTGCCAAGGTGCTCCTGCGCGACCTTGGATCGAGCCTCGAAGAGGCGATATCCGGCACGAGGATCGCGGCCTCATGACCGCTCACGAAACCACCAACCGCGTGCAGGTGGCGGCGCACCATTGGCGGCCGCGCTTCGTCGCCAACGGGATCGACGTCAACGACTTCGACGACACGGTTGCCAAAACCACCGAATGGAAGGATTGGGCGCCCAACTGGAAGGCGGTGGGTGAGGTGCACGAGGTACTTGGGCGGGAGGCCGAGGAGCGAGGGCGATGGGTGTCCGCGGCGCAGGCGTATCAGCGAGCCGCCTGGTGCTGGCATCTCGGCAAGTTCCTGTGGTTCGAAGACGCGGCGCTGCATGGCGCGCTACGCGACAGGTCGGTCGCCATCTATCGGAAGGCGCTGCCGCACCTCGACCCTCCCGCGGAGCGCCTGGAGATCCCGTTCGAAGACGGCATCATCCCGGGCAACCTGAGGCGGCCCGCAGATTCTCCCAATCCGCCGCTTGTGCTGCTCGTGCCTGGGCTCGACTCCTCCAAGGAAGAGCTCTTCGCCATCGAAGACGATTTCCTTCGGCGCGGCCTGGCGACACTGACGATCGACGGTCCCGGCCAGTCCGAGAACTCTGTCCATTTCGCGATACGGCCCAACTGGGAG
>CAAGKR010312447.1_pt1 | contig 12733 bp, 11 predicted proteins | sample 2556971 | NCBI WGS metagenome assembly CAAGKR01 (sample SAMEA5207829, study PRJEB30636) | soil metagenome | biome: forest; feature: boreal; material: soil | place: USA | collected 2011-09 | depth 1 m | reverse complement strand
TCGGGGAATGTGCCACGGGTTCCGTAGTCAGGCGGTTGTGTAGAGCCATGGATGGCATGTAGGCCAAGCCTCGTCGCGGGTCCCCTCCTCGCGGTGAATGAAGTGCCCGCCCACCCGCGGCCGGGCAGGGTTTCCGAGCCTGCCCGGCCGCGCACCCCTGTTGAGATGGCTCCACGTGAGGTACGCTGTAAGCATGAGCAAGTCTCCATCGAACAGCTCCTCCGCCGGTTCGCTCGGACGCATGATCGTTGCGATCCTGGTGCTGCTTGTGGTGGGGTACTTCCTGCTGCACGTGCTCATCGGAGTTGCCGTCGCCATCGCCGGATTCGCGGTCGTGATCCTGGCCGTGGTCGCCGTCATCTGGGCGCTGCGCGTCATCCTCTGAGACCGCCGGCGATCGCTCGCTCCGAGCCTCACCCATGGCCTATCTAGTCATCGCCTTCTGCTTTGGTCTGGCCGGCGGGATTGTCGGCCGCGTCAAGGGCAGCTCCTTCGCGTTGTGGTTCGTGATCTCCGCGGTCGTCCCGTTCTTCGGTCTGATGGCGGCGATCGCCTACCGCTACGAGCGCGACGAACCGCGCCGCCAGTGCCCGAAATGCGGGCGCATTACCAAGGCACATGACACGCTCTGCATGCGTTGCGGCGAGGAGTTCGACTATCCCGAGCAACTGCTCGCGCCGGAATCCACCGGTCGCACGGCCACGCACGCCGGCTGACCTGCGTCTGCGCCCAAAGGTTTAGGCCGGCCTAAGCGGGTCCGTTGCATAGGCTGTCCTCACGGCCATGAATACCAACGTGAAGACAACTCACCGCCCGGGCAGGTCGTTGCTCGCCCGCATGATCCAGCGCGCCGGCTTCGAGGACGAGCGCGACTTCGTGCTGCGCGTGGTGCAGCCCGCGCTCGTCGGCATGATCGACGGGACCGTCTCCTCGATCGCCCCGATCTTCGCCGCGGCAGTCTCCTCGAACTCGCATACCGCATTCGTCGTGGGCCTCTCAACCGCGCTGGGCGCGGGCATAAGCATGGGTATCTCCGAGGGACTCTCGGATACGGGCGAGCAGACTGGGCGCGGCTCCCCGCTCGTGCGCGGCACGATCACCGGCGCCATGACGACGCTGGGCGGGCTCTTCCATACGCTGCCGTTCCTCATCAAAGACACCCACAATGCCTTGATGGTTGCGGGCGTTGTCGTGGCTGTCGAGCTGTTCGTGATCGCGTGGGTGCGCGAGCGCTTCCTGAAAGTGTCGCTGCGCTCATCGCTGGTGGTGGTCACGCTCGCAGGGGCGATCGTGCTTGCGATCGGCGTCGCCATCGGCAGCTCCTAGCGGTCCGATGACCGGCGTCAGGCGGCGTCCTCGGTCGCTCGCGTGCGTAGCACGCCACGCTCCCTGCGTCCTTGCCTGCCTTGGTCCTCGGACCGCTAGGAGGCTCGGGTTAGCGAAAACCCGTTGGTAGACTTGTGTTCAATGACAAGGGCCTGCCGAGGCCCTCGCGATGTTGACCCCAAATTCGAACGAAAGGAGGTCGGTGCAATGCGTGCGGTAGATGCCGTAATGGAATGCTTGAAGGCGGAGGGCGTGGATGTCGTCTTCGGCTTGCCCGGTGGCGCCAATCTCCCGACCTACGACGCGTTTGTCGACGGCGGCATCCGCCACATCCTCGTGCGTCACGAGGCGGGCGGCGGGCACGCCGCTGAGGGTTACGCCAAGGCCACCGGGAGGGTCGGCGTGGCATTCGCGACGAGCGGTCCCGGCGCGACCAACCTGATCACCCCGATCTGCGACGCGATGATGGACTCGGTGCCGGTCGTTTTCATCACCGGCCAGGTGCGCACCGAGCTGCTCGGCACCGACGGCTTTCAAGAGGCCGACACGATCGGGATCACGATGCCGATCGTCAAGCACTCCTTCATGATCCAGGACCCCCTCGAAATCCCGCGCGCGATCCACGAGGCGTTCCATGTGGCCCGCTCCGGGCGTCCCGGCCCCGTGCTCGTCGACATCCCCCAAGATCTGTCGAGGGCCGACATCCCCTATGAGCCGGTCGCCGACGTGCGCCTGCCCGGATACCAGCCGACGCTCGAGGGCAACCAGAAGCAGATCCGCCAGGCCGCCAAGGCGCTCGCGGCCGCACGACGCCCGGTCATATATGCGGGCGGAGGCGTGGTCAACGCGAACGCCTCTGAGGAGCTCGTCGAGTTCGCCATGAGCGACCGCTTCCCGGTGACGTGCACGCTGATGGGCCTTGGCGCCTTCCCGGCTCGCCTGCACCCCGTCGAGGGGGGTGCCCCAGGGGGTACGCCGCACCCGCAGTGGCTCGGGATGCTCGGTATGCACGGCACGCGCGCCGCCAATTATTCAATGGACGAGGCCGACCTGATCTGTGCGGTGGGCGCACGCTTCGACGATCGCATCACGGGCAAGCTCTCCGAGTTCGCTCCGCGCGCGAAGTTCATCCACATCGACGTCGACCCGGCGGAGATCTCAAAGAACGTGCCGGCTCACATCCCGATCGTGGGCGACGCCAAGCACGTGCTCGCAAAGCTGCTTGTCGAGTACCGTGCGCTGAGCGCCGACCCGGCGCGCCTGGGCGAGTGGTGGGAGCGGATCGAAGCTTGGCGCGAGAAACATCCGCTGGGCTACGAGGACTCGACAGACAGTGAGATCAAGCCTCAGTACATGGTGAAGGCCCTGTACGAGGCAACCGGGGGGGAGGCGATCGTCACAAGCGACGTCGGCCAGCACCAGATGTGGGCCGCCCAGTACTACGACTTTCCAAAGCCGCGCAGGTGGATCAACTCGGGCGGCCTCGGCACGATGGGCTTCGGCTTGCCTGCCGCGATGGGCGCCGCCGTCGGCTGCCCCGATCGGACCGTGTGCTGCATCGCGGGCGACGGGTCGGTGCAGATGAACGCCCAGGAGCTCGCCACCTGCGCCCAGGAGAAAATCCCGATCAAGGTGTTCATCATGAACAACGGCTACCTCGGGATGGTGCGCCAGTGGCAGGAGGTGTTCTGGGACGGGCGCTACAGCCAGGTCGAGATGGGCCCGCATCCCGACTTCGTCAAGCTCGCCGAGGCCTACGGTGCGACGGGCATGCGCTTCGAGGACAAGACCACGCTCGTGGAGGACATGAAGCGCGCGATCGACACCGACGGCCCCGTCGTGGTCGACGTGAAGGTCACGCGCGAGGAGAACACCTACCCGATGATCCCCGCCGGGCAAGCCGCAAGGGAGATGGTGGGATGAGCGACCAATTCCATCGCTCAACAACCGCGGGTTGTTCTACGAGCGTGCCCGAGGATTCTTTTATGGATAGGGGGTCGTTCTGATGGGAGAACCCGCCACCAAGGAACTACTCAGCCTCGAGGAGCTACAGGCCTCTGGCAACCTGCGCTCGGGACGCAAGCACGTGCTGTCGATCCTCGTGGAGAACAAGTCGGGCGTGCTCACTCGCATCGCGGGCCTGTTCGCGAGGCGCGGCTTTAACATCGACACCTTGACGGTGGGGCCGACCGACGACGATCACATCTCGCGCGTGACGCTCACCGTCGATGGCGCGATCCATCCGATCGACCAGGTCACAAAGCAGCTGCACAAGCTCGTCAACGTCCTGAAGATCCGCGATCTCGAGCCCAGCGACACGGTCGCGCGCGAGCTTGCCCTGTTCAAGATCTCCGCCGACGGCGCCCAGCGCGGCGAGCTGATGCAGATCGCCGAGATATTTCGCGGCAAGGTCGTCGACGTGACCAAGCGCTCCGTGATCGTCGAGGTCACCGGGACGACCGAGAAGGTCGAGGCGTTCGAGAGCATGGTCCGACCCTTCGGCCTGATCGAGATGATGCGCACGGGAGAGATAGCCATAGCACGAGGCAAGGCCGAGACCTAGACGTCCGCTGGGCGGCGCGATACTGCGTCCTCCCTCCCTCATGTGCAAAGCACATTTCGGTCGGTGCGTCCTTGTCTCGCTTGCCCAGCGAACGTCTAGGCGCTCAAGTCGAAACGGGCCGCTTGAGATGGTGAACCGATGACCACGCAAACCGGCGAGCGATCGCCGTTTACGCTGATCGCGTCAGACCGCGACCGGCTGCGTGCGCGGCTCGAGTTGGCACTGCAGCGTGCGCGCCGCTCGGGGCGCCCGACGCTTGCGACGATCGCCTGCGCCCTGTCCGCGGACATCGACCCGTCGGCGGTGGTGTGCGCCTCGCGGCGGCCGGGCGAGCCGTGGTTCGTCTTCGAGCAGCCCGACCGCGGCGGCGCGGCGCTCGCCGGGCTCGGGCAGGTTGCGTGCCTCGAGGATTCCGGGCCCGATCGCTTCGCGTCGGTTGCCGATCGCTGGCGCTCGCTGTCTGCCAGGGCGGTGGCGGACTCGCCCGGGGGCACCGAGGGCGGCGGCCCGGTCGCGGTCGGTGGCTTTGCGCTCGCGCCCGACGGCGGCGCCTCGCCCGCGTGGAGCGGCTTCGAGCCAGCCTCGCTCGTTGTCCCGGAGGTCGCGCTTGCTCGTGAGGAGCACGTCGGCGAGCGTCGCGTGCGCCTTACGCTCGCGGCCCTGGCCCACCCCGACGACACCGGCGAGGAGATGTTTGCGCGCCTGACCCAGCGCCTGGAGGAGCTCTCCGGGCCGCCGCTTCCGCTGCTCGACCCGGCTCCCACCGGCCGCTTCCAGGTGTCCAGTGGCATGCCTCCCGAGCACTACGAGGCTGCGGTCGGCCGCGCCGTCGAGCTGATCCGCGCCGGGCGCCTGCAGAAGATCGTGCTGGCCCGCGAGGTCCAGGTGCATGCGCCCTGCGAGTACGACCCTGCGGCTGTGTTCGGCGTGTTGCGCGACGCGTTCCCCTCGTGCTTCGTGTTCTGCATCGGTCGTGGCGACGCGACGCTCGTGGCCGCGAGCCCAGAGCTGCTCGTGCGTCGCGAGGGTCAGCGCGTGAGCACGATCGCGCTCGCGGGCTCCACCCGCCGTAGCGCGGACCCGGCCGTGGACGCGCACCTCGGCGAGCAGTTGATGCGCGATGAGAGCTATCGCGAGGAGCACGCGATCGTCGCGCGGCGCATCGAGCGCACGCTCAATCGGTACGCGATCTGGGTCGCCACGGCGCCGGAGCCCTCGCTCGTGCGCATCGCCAACATCCAACATCTCGCGACCCCGATCCGCGCGCAGCTCGCCGCACCGGTCGAGGCGATCGAACTCGCCGGGCTGATGCACCCGACGCCCGCGGTCGGCGGCGAGCCCTCCGCTGCCGCCCTCGAGCTGATCCCTGCACTCGAGGGCCTGGACCGCGGCTGGTACACGGGCCCGGTCGGCTGGGCCGACGCAGCCGGCGACGGCGAGTTCTGCGTCGCTCTGCGCTGTGCCCTCTTGCGTGGCAACGTCGCGCGCTGCTACGCCGGCAACGGCATCGTGCGCGACTCCAACCCGGCCTCCGAGCTGGCCGAGACCGAGATCAAGTTGCAGGCCTTGTTGCCGCTGCTCACGAGCTGAGCGTTCCCGACACAGCGCTCCACACACGCTGATGAAGCTCCACGTTCGCGTTGCGTTGCGTGCACACTTCCACGATCGCCGAGCCGGGCGCCGCTAGGGCTCGCTCGAGCGCTGCTCGAAAGCTTGCGATGTCGGCGACGGTCTCGTGACCAAGCCCGTAAAGCGAAGCGGCCTTGGCGAAGTCGAGTCCGGTCGGCGTGGCGATATGGCGTGTGTAGACGTCCTGCGTCTCGGCGAAGCCGGTCCGGGGATCGTCGTCGCTCCGGGGCTCCTGCTTGCGTGCGATCGTTGCGCCTGACACCGGTAGGAAGTCGAAGATCCCGCCACCTTCGTTGTTGAGCAGCACGATTGTGAGCTTCAGATCGAGGCGAGATGCGGCGAGCAGGCCGCCGATGTCGTAAGCGAGCGCCACGTCGCCGATCAGCAGCACCGTCGGCCCGCGGCTCACGGCGGCCGCGCCAAACGCGCTCGAGACGGTGCCGTCGATGCCGTTGGCGCCGCGATTGCACAGCACTCGTGGCGGGTTGGGGCGCACCGGCCAGAACGTCTCGATGTCCCGCACCGGCATCGAGGAGGCCACGAACAGCGTCGCCTCCTCGGGCAGCAGCACGCCGAGCTCGGCTGCCACCGACGGCTCACAGCAACCGCTCGCCGCGAGCACGCCGAGAATCGCCTCGGCTGCGCGCTCGTCGGCGCTGCGCCAGCCGGCCAGCCAGTCGGGGTCCGCGTGAGCTGCGCTTTCGAGCACGTCATCGCCACCGTCGCTCGCGGGCGCGTCGCTCCCGGGGGTCGTAGACGGCGCTTCGAGCATCCGCGTCAGGGCGCTCAGCGTCCTCGCCGGCTCGGCCGCAAGCGAATCGGATACGACACTCGCCGGGTCCTGCCAGGCGCCCTCGGGGTCGAGCGCGATCTGGCGAGTGTCCGTGAGGCTCGCAAGCCAGGTGCGCAACGGCTTTGACACGGGCAGGTCTCCGACCCTCACGACGACCTCGGGTGCGTGCTCGCGCCCGAACTTCGGCTCGCGCAGGAGCGCGTCGTAGTGGGCGACCGCGGCGTCACCGCGCCGTGCGCCGGACATGGGATCCGCCAGCAGCGGCCAGCCGGTGACGCCGCAGAACGCCGCCGCCGCCTGCCCGAGCGATGTGTCGCGCTCGTGACGCCCCGCCACGAGCACTCCGCGCCGCGCTGCCCCGATCAGCTCCTGCAACGATCGCGCCGCCGCGGTCGAGTCGGAGACTTGTGCCGGGCGACTCACGAACGGAGTGCCCCACGGCCGCTCCTGACCGGCCTCGAGGGGAGCCTCGTCGCACACCAGCGGCTCGCGCAGCGGGAAGTTGAGGTGCACCACTCCGGGCCGGCCCTCCAGGGCGGTCCAGAACGCGCGGCAGGCAAGCGTCCGTATCCAGCGCGTCCGCTCCGACGTCGCCTCATGCGTGCCGACCTCGAAGAACCACTTGGCAAAGTCGCCGAAGATCTTCAGCTGGTCGATCGTCTGCCCCGCGCCGATCTCGCGCAACTCGGGCGGCCGATCGGCGCTCAGCACGATCAGCGGCACGCGCGCCTCGTATGCCTCTACGACCGCCGGCAGCAACTCGGCCACGGCCGTGCCGGACGTGCACGCGACAGCCACAGGGCGCCCTGATGCCTTTGCGAGCCCCAGCGCGAAGAATCCCGCGCAGCGCTCGTCTATGTGCGAGTGGCAGCGCAGCCGCTCGTCGCGGGCAAGCGACAGCACGAGCGGGGTGCAACGCGAGCCGGGGGAGGTGCAGGCGTCACGCATCCCGCAGCGCGCGAGCTCGTCCACAAACGCGCCCAGCAGCTTGTAGGTGTCGGTGGCGGAGGTCATCGGCGCTAAGCAGAGTCCACTGGGAATACGAGGTAGCTCATAGGATGCGCCCATGGCCGAGAGACGCGTGGCCGCGAGCGAACGCGAGAGCATCGTGCTGCTGCACGGTTTCGGCGGAACGCACCGCGCATGGGATGGAGTTCTGGCGCATCTGCCCGCGGAACGCTACAGCCCGCTCGTGCTGGACCTGCCCGGACACGGGGATGAGGTCGCCGCGCCACGTCCGATCACGTTCGATGGGTGCGTTGGAAGCGTGCTCGAGCGTAGCCCCGAGCGCTTCGTGCTCGTGGGTTACTCGATGGGGGGACGCATCGCCCTGCACGTTGCTCTGGCCGCGCCAGAGCGAGTCGCGCGGCTCGTGCTGATCTCGACCACGGCTGGCATCGAGGACGCGACAGAGCGAGCCCATCGGCGCGAGCACGATCGCTGTCTCGCGAGTGAGATAGATGAGGGATCGATCGAGGATTTCACAGCGCGCTGGAGGGCTCAGCCAATGTTCGCCGAGGACCCGCCGGGCGTCGATCGTCTCGCGCGCGCCGACCAGTCGCGCAACCGTTCCGACGGGGTCGCGGCTGCGCTGAGGGGCGTTGGCACCGGCGAGATGCAGCCGTTGTGGGAGCGGTTGGGGAAATTGACGATGCCGGTCACGATCGTGGTGGGAGAGCGCGATGTGAAGTTTCACGCGCCTGGGCGTCGCATGGTCGAGCTACTTCCTCGAGCGACTCTCTTGACGGTGCAAGGCGGCCATGTGCTTCCACTTGAGAATCCGTCTGCTGTCGTCGACGCTCTCGAGAGCACATGAAAGGCCTCCATCATCACCGTCGTGTGAGCACCGTCACAGGTGGGCCATGTCGCAGGTGGGCCCATGACTGTATAAGCGCCCTGGCGTCTTTGTCGTCCTGAACTACTGATCTTTGGGGCAGCGTGCATCTGCGTAGAGCACGGTGCCCGCTCCGGCTACTGGATCGACGATGTCGTCCTGGCGGACTTCGCGCGGATGCGGTATGGAGTCTGGAAGGATTCCTCGCGGAAAGTTCCGTCCGATGGGGCTACCTGAACGAGTTCACGTGGCGCTACACCTGCGCTACCAGCGCAACCCGTCGATGTTCGCCGAGCTGGTTGAGCGCGCAACGAACGTCTGCTGACAAAGAACTAACGACTCTTTAGGCCACCGCCTGTATAGTCGAACCCTGAGGGGCTGGTGCGTCGCTTCCACCGACGTTTAGAGCTTTCGGCTCGCCAGCTCCTCATCCTTTTCTAGCCCACGCGCCGAGCCGTCATTACACGCCGGGCAGACGCACCGGGACGCGTGAACCGGTAAGCCAAGCCGGTTGTCCGGGCGACGAAGGGCTGGATCTCGGGACGCGCGTCCCGGTCACAGAGATGCGCTCCCAGATAGGACACTACGTCTGTCGCCTGGAGTCCGGGACTCACGGAACTGACCGTGAAGCTTGGAACGCAAATGAAGTGCTTGCCCCAGCCCCCTCTAGTAGGGACGATGGGCTATCGACCAAGCCTCCGTCCGCAATCCCCCGTGGCAATGGAGCTCGACAAGCTCAAAGCGACTCCACCCCAAGCCCAGGCCCGTCCGGGACTCGGATCTCACCGCGCACCGGCGCCAGCGGGTCGTCAACGCCGTCGAACATCCCAAGCGTCGCCAGGCCACAGGCGGGCAGTGGGCCGCGGGAGGCCAGCGCGGCCGCCGCGTGGATCGCGGCGGCGACGCCGATCGGACCGTCGAGCGTCGAGGCGACGTACACCTCGGCGCCCGACGCCCTGACAAGGACGGCGGCGGCGAGCAGGCCGGAGATGCCACCGCAGCGGGCGATCTTCAGGCACACGGCGTCCGCGACGCCCGCCGTCAGGGCTCCGTGCTCGGCGGCGGTCTCGTCGATCGCCACGCGCGCCGCCACGCGCTCGCGGACCTCGCGCACCGCCGCGAGGCCGTGCACGGGCTCCTCGACGAGCTCCAGTCCGATCGGGGAGAGCGCTTCGATCGAGCGCACCGCCTGCTCGACGCTCCATGCGCCGTTCGCGTCCAGGCGCAGGCTCGTGTGCGGCCCGGCGGTCGCTCTCACGGCCGCCACACGACCCGCGTCGTCGCCCACGCCCACCTTCACCTTGAGGCAGCTGAAGCCCTCTTGCACGGCGCGCGCCGCCTGCTCCGCCGCGCCTGCGCGGTCGAGTGCCGAAAGCGTCGCGTTGACCGCGACCCGTCGTGCGGGAGTGTCGGTCAGCAGCGACGCCACCGGCCTGCCCATGCGCCGTCCCGCGCGATCCCACAGCGCGAGGTCGATCGCCGCGAATGCCTCCGGGAGGTCCTCCACGCGACGGCACGCGTCCACGATCTGCGCGCCGTCCATGCCCGCCGCGCTTTCGACGATCGGCCGGTAGCGCTCCAGTGCCTGCTCCACACACTCGATGCTCACGCCGTCATATGGCTCGAGTGGCGCCGCCTCGCCATATCCGGCGATGCCGTCCTCGTCGGTGAGCGACACCGCCAGCAGCTCGCGCTCCGCCACCGTCCCGTAGGAGGTCTCGAGCGGCTCGCGCAGGCGCAGCACATGTCGTTGCACGACCAGCTTCACCGCCACGGCCCACCGGTAAAAGGCCTTATGGGTGCCAACAAAAAAGGAAACCGGTGCCGCCACACTCGTCGCAAACACGGGCGACAGTGTTTCCCGAAAACGACACCTCGTCTCAGGACCCGATCCCTCCGCTGAGCAGGATGCCGGCCGAGAACAGCAGGCAGAACACGAGTTGGAGGGCGCCGGTCTTGGCGAGCGCGCCGTTCAGCGTGGGCCCGTCCACGCGTGTCCTCACGAGCTTCACGAGCGGGACCGCGAGCGGGATCGCGCACCACGGCAGCAGCAGCCACGCCGTCATCGACCCGAGCAGCCATGGCAGCGGGGCAAGCAGGAACGCGCCCATCACCATCGCCGTGTACAGACCGCGCGTGCGCGTCCGACCGAGGCGCACGGCGAGCGTGCGCTTGCCCGCGCGACGGTCGGTCTCCAGGTCGCGCACATTGTTCACCACCAGGATCGCGCTGGCCAGGAGGCCGACGGGCACCGCGCACGCGTAGGCCTCCCACGGCAGTTCCTGGACCTGCACGAAGTACGAGCCGCTGACAGCCACGATCCCGAAGAACAGGAACACGAACAGCTCCCCGAGCCCCTCGTAGCCGTAGGGCCGCGGGCCGCCCGTGTAGAGCACGCCCGCGAGGATCGACACGGCGCCGACCGCGATCAGCTCCCAGCCCGCAACCGCCACGAGGTACGCGCCGCACAGGACCGCAAGCCCGAAGGTCGCGTACGTCGCGAACAGGACCCTTCCGGGCGGCACGAGCCCGCCCGCGGTCACCCTCACCGGCCCGAGTCGATCCTCGGTGTCGGCGCCCCGGCGCGCGTCGGAGTAGTCGTTTGACAAGTTGGTGCCCACCTGGATGAACACCGCCCCCAGTAGCGCGGCGACGAACGCCAGCACGCGGAGGTGTCCGGCGCCGAGTGCCAGCGAGGTGCCGACCAGCACCGGCGCCACCGCCGCCGGGAGCGTTCGCAGGCGCGCCGCCATAAGCCAGATGTGCACCGCGCTTGACGCTTTGGGGGTCGGCGCGGCCGCCGGCGCGGGCGCCCCGATAGTTCCGAGCGCCGTCATGCTCGTCTTGTTCGGATCGCGATAGGTGGCATGGGCGCCCCGATGGCTTCGAGCGCCGTCATGCTCCCCGGTGTCCTCATGCTCGTCTCGGAAACCGCGCGAAGTCGGGCTCGCGCTTCTGCTTGTAGGCCTCGCGTCCCTCCCTGGCCTCCTCGCTGCCGTAAAACAGCAGGTTGGCGTCGTGTGCGAGCTGCTGGATGCCCGCCAGCCCGTCCTCGGCGGCGTTGAAGCTCGCCTTCAACAGGCGCAGCGAGAACGGCGACAGCGCGAGCATCTCACGGCACCACTGCACCGTCTCCTGCTCAAGGCGCTCGAGCGGCACGACCGTATTCACGAGGCCCATATCCAGCGCTTCGCGCGCGTCGTACTGGCGGCACAGGAACCAGATCTCCTTCGCCTTCTTGACACCGACCACGTTGGCGAGCAGCCCGGCGCCGAAGCCGCCGTCGAACGAGCCCACACGCGGCCCGGTCTGGCCGAAGCGTGCATTGTCCGCGGCGATCGTGAGGTCGCACACGAGGTGCAGCACATGCCCTCCGCCGATCGCATAGCCCGCGACCATCGCCACCACGGGCTTCGGCAGGCGGCGGATCTGCATGTGCAGGTCGGTCACGTGGAAGCGGCCGGGGCGGGTGGTATCCGGATTACCGGCCTCGTCCTCTGCCAGGTAGCCCGAGTCGCCGCGCACGCGCTGGTCTCCGCCCGAGCAGAACGCCAGCGGGCCCTCGCCGGTCAGCACGATCGCGCCCACCTCGGTGTCCTCGCGTGCCTGCTCGAACGCTTGCGAGAGCTCGACGACCGTGTGTGGACGGAAAGCGTTTCTGACCTCCGGACGGTCGATCGTGATCTTGGCGATCTGGGGGGCGGGCTCTATAGATTGAGAGCCGCCCATCCCGGCGGACTTCTCGTAGCGGATGTCCTCATAGCTGCCTGCTGCGATCCACGTGGTGGTCAAGGCTCCTCAACGCTCCTATCTGGGACCGGCGCCCCTGTGGGCGCGCGCCTGCGATTCACCGCGAAGGCTATCTGTAGCTAGCCTGTGAGTCATGCAGGTCGAGGCATGGCTGCAACGCGCCGCTAGCTCGGCGCCAACTCTCACCGCCATACAGACAGGGCAGGAGCGACTCTCCTATGCCGAGCTCTGGCGGGCGGCGCGGCTGGGAGCGGCCGAGCTTGCGACACGTGGAGCGCGCGAGGGAGCGCGCGTGGCGATCGCGCTGCCTCCCGGGATCGCGTTCGCTCAGGCTCTGCACGCCTGCTTCCTGCTCGGCGCGATCGCCGTCCCCGTGGACCTGCGCCTCACGCCCGCCGAACGGGAGCGGCTCGCCGCCGGCGCCGATGTGCTCGTCGAGCATCCGCTGCACACGTACTCGGCCTCCGACGACACGGCGCTCGAGAGCGCTGAGAGCTCGCTCACACACGATCTCGACGCCGTCTGCGTGGTCATTCACACATCCGGCACCACCTCCGCGCCCAGACCGATCGAGCTGACCTATGGCAACCTCCTGTGGAGCGCTCTCGGCTCGGGTGTCGCGCTCGGCGTCGATCCGCGCGAGCGCTGGCTGTGCGCCCTGCCGCTCTCCCACGTCGGCGGCCTCTCGATCCTCGTGCGCTCAACCATCTACGCCACGACCGCCGTAGTCCACGAGCGCTTCGACACCGAGCGCGTGCTCGAGGCTCTGCACGGGGATCGCATCACGCTCGTCTCGCTCGTCTCGACAACGCTCGCGCGCCTGCTCGACGCGGGCCTG
>CAAGKR010109452.1_pt1 | contig 12733 bp, 10 predicted proteins | sample 2556971 | NCBI WGS metagenome assembly CAAGKR01 (sample SAMEA5207829, study PRJEB30636) | soil metagenome | biome: forest; feature: boreal; material: soil | place: USA | collected 2011-09 | depth 1 m | reverse complement strand
GATGTGGTTATCGCCTTTCATCACATGGAAAAAATGTCGCTGGACAACGTCAAGCAGCTATCGCGTAAACCGGGTTTCGACTATATCTGCTGGGATCTCTATGCCAAAGCAACCCAGTTTTTTGCCGAAGACAAGGCACGTGCCGGACAACTGCGCGGGGAAACTCTGCGCGCAATCGAGTCTGGCTCCGGCGAAATCGCGGAGATGGGCACCGTGATTGCCGATGCTATCGTCGGCTTCCATCTGCGCACTATGGCTCGCCTGGATATTTATTACGAACTGCTCGCGCGCGAAAGCGAAATTCTGCACCTTCATTTCTGGGACGCCGCGTTTGAACAACTGAAGGCCAGCAGCGCCATTCAATTTTCCAACTCCGGTAAATCGGTGGGTTGCTGGATCATGCCGTGGAATCACGGCGGCACTCCCGGCGGCAAAGAAACCGACGAGGACGATCATGCCAAGATCATCGTCCGCTCCGACGGCACGGTCACTTACGTCGGCAAAGATATCGCCTATCAACTCTGGAAGTTTGGCTTGCTGGGCAAAGATTTCCGCTATCGGCGTTGGCCGGACGCGCCCAGTGGCAATGGTCTATGGGCCACGACTTCAGGACCGAATGGATCGGGAGCCCCGCATTTCGGCGACGCGACTACTGTCTATAACGTCATCGACGCACGCCAGCGTTACCTGCAGGATGTAGTCGCCGAAGGGCTCCGCGCGCTCGGCCACCCGCGCGAAGCGGAGAATTCCATCCACTTTGCATATGAGATCGTGGCGCTCACCCCACGCTGCGCCGCGGAACTGGGTTACGAGCTTTCCTCCGAAGACGCCAAGAAACCGTACGTGGAAGTGAGCGGACGAAAAGGATTCGGCGTAAAGGCTGACGATCTCATCACCCGCATGCTGCAAGCCGCGGGAGCACGCGTCCAGCAGAAGCAATCAGAAATGAGCGCCGATGATCTCGCGAAAACCGCAAATTCTGTGGCGATTGGAGCGTTGCGCTTTTTCCTCTTGAAATACACCCGCAACACCGTTATTGCTTTTGATTTTGAGGACGCTCTGAAGGCCGAAGGCGAAACCGGGCCGTACTGCCAGTACGCCGTAGTGCGCATCCGCGGTATCCGCCGCAAAGGCAGCGAAGCAAATTCCGTTGGCATCGAAATTCAGCAGAAGTCGCTGGAGAAATTTCTGAATTCGCCGGATTGCGCCGATTTATGGGAGTTGCTCTTCCAGACTGGCTCGCTGGACTATGCCGTGGAAGCAGCCATCCACGCGCAGGAACCAGTCTTCATCACAAGATACGCTTTCCAATTGGCCCAGGCCTTCAACAACACCTACCACAAACACCACATCCTCTCCGAGCCAGATGATCAGAAACGCGCCTTGTTGCTATGTCTGACCGAACTAGTCGAAAGCCAACTAACCCGCGCCCTGAAGATCCTCGGCATAGAAACCCCCGAGAAAATGTAATTTGGAGTGCGGCAGCTCTGCTGCCGCTTTAACGGGGTCAGCAATATCTACAGTCTCAAACTCGAAGCCTGCTGCATTCATCGCGTCAACATCATCCACAATCTCAAAGGCGGGAGCAGGGCTCCCGCTCCCGCACTCCAAATTACAGCGAGGTAATCAACTGCACTAAAGTGCGAAGGGCTATGCCCGTTGGCCCTTTGGCCAACCACGCTTTGGCATCATCGTTCCAAGCGGTGCCGGCGATGTCCAGATGAATCCATGGTGAATCTCCCGCAAATTCGCGGATAAACCACGCGCCCGTAATCGACCCACCGCCTTTGCCACTGCCGATATTTTGAATATCCGCGAAGCTGCCCTTGATGAATTCGCGGTATTCGTCGTCCATGGGCATTTGCCACATTTTTTCGCCGGCGGCCTTAGCGCTGGCCAGCAGTTTATCCGTCCACGCCTGATCGGAGCCAAACACTCCAACGTTAATGTTCGCCAGAGCCACCACGATCGCGCCAGTTAGCGTAGCCGCGTCCACCAGATGCGTCGCGCCAAGTTGCTTCACGTAATGAACGCCATCCGCCAGGATCAACCGCCCCTCCGCATCCGTGTTGAGCACTTCAATGGTCTTGCCGGACATCGCCGTTTGAATGTCACCGGGCTTTTGCGCTGTCCCGCCGGGCATATTTTCCGTCGCAGGGACCACGCAAATCACTTTCACGTTTGGCTTCAGCACCGCCAAAGCACGCATCACGCCGAGCATAGTCGCGCCTCCGGCCATGTCATATTTCATCTTCTCCATGCCGTCCGCGGGCTTGATGGAAATTCCGCCCGTATCAAACGTCACCGCCTTGCCGATCAGTCCCACCACCGGCGCACCGGGCTTAACGTTGGCCGGAGTATAGGTAACCACGATCACGCGGGGCGGTTCGGGGCCTCCCTGCGCCACGGTGAGCAGCGCGCCCATCTTCAGATCGGCAATTTTCTTCTCGTCCAAAATCTCCACGGCGAGGCCAGCCTGTTTAGCCATGGCTTCCGCCTTAGCCGCAAGGACTGTCGGGGTCAGCTTATTGGAAGGCTCATTGACAAGATCGCGAGCAAAATTCACCGACTCGCCAATCGTGCGCCCACGCGCAACACCCTTTTCTAGAAGGGTCTTCTCCGCATCGCCAAAGCCGGTAATTGTAAATGTTTCAATAAATTTATCGTTCTTCTTGTCCGTCTTCCATTTGTCGGTCTCAAAATCCGCCGCAACCACGCCTTCTACCACGGCTTGAGCCGTATTTTCATTCAGATCGCCCTCTCGAAGCAGAAAGGCAACCTTGTGCACCGAGCGCGTCTTCAAATAACGCAGCGCCGCCCCCGCAACTTTTCGCAACGTGCCGGGGTTAAACTGCTCACGCTTTCCTGTGCCCACTAGGAGCAAGCGCGCCGTCTTCAGCCCAGCGGGCGCGTGCACCAGCGTTAATTCTAGGTTCTTGCCGGTCACTTCTCCGCTCTTGCTCAACCGGGCGATCAGGCCACCGGCTAGCTTATCCAACTCGGCGACGCGTCCCTGAACGGGATCGCTCTCGTCGAAAACATAGGTGACCAGTGCATCGGCTTCCAGCGTGCTAAACGGCTTACTGTCGAGAGTAATTTGCATGTCAGTTTTATCGCCTCCGGTTGCGATACATCGCTTGGTCCGTTTCCCTGCGAGCTTCCTTGGTCTTTTCATCCTGGCGGCGATCCCACGTCTTTTTTCCCTGCGCCAGCGCGATTTCAACCTTGGCAATACCGTTACGGAAGTAGATCCGCAGAGGAATTACGGTCAATCCTTTCGATTCAATTCGACCAGACAATTTGTCAATTTCGCGTCTGTGCAAGAGCAGTTTGCGGCTGCCAAGCGGCTCATGATTCCATGGCCCTCCGGGCAGGTACTGCGCGATATGCGCGTTCATCAGAAACGGACCGCTGGGCTTGAAGTCCACGTACGCGTCGCGAATGTTAGCCTTACCCTGGCGCAGCGCCTTTACTTCAGTGCCATTCAATACCACGCCGGCCTCGTATTTCTCCAGCAGATGATAATTGTACGAGGCCGCACGATTCTGCGCGACAATCACCTCTTCGGCGCGTTTCGGGTCCTTGGTCTTCACCGGTCTGACGGTTGGCTTGGCCACAATCTTTCATTTTACCTGATGCCGCGTCTAATAGAGACATCGGGCCAACAATTGCTTCTTCATCGGCCTCGTAACCCCGTTGTCAACGAGCCTGCCAACCCCAGATGGCTCTCGAAAAGAAAGGGACTGGCACATGGAACAGTATGTGCGGCGTGACATGCATGGGCGATCGGCTTGCTGCGCTCTTGACCCCGATGCTAGACTCCGAGAGCAAGTAAAGACGAGGGTTGCGACTTGCTCAATATCCGGAGAGTTCATGCGCCGCTGCGGTCAATTGCTCATCATTGTCATTCTTGGGGTCTTCGCCGCGGGCTGCCCGAAGGGCAACCAAGACTACTCCTCTGCCAGGAAGGCTGCGGACTCGCAGGACTACGATGAGGCCGTCGAATACTTTCTAAAAGCCAGTAAAGCCGACCCACACAACGCGAATTACAAGATTGGTCTGAACCAAGCACGATTCCAGGCCGGCCAAGTCCACCTGCATAAGGGCTTCAAACTTCGGGATAAGGGCGATTTACAAGGCGCTATTTCTGAATTCCAGCGTGCCACGGTTCTCGATCCATCCAGCATCGTCGCCGAGCAGGAGCTCAAGCGCACTATCGAACTTTTAACCGAAGCTACCCGCGCAGCTGCAGCAACCGAAGAAGTTGTCGCCGAGACTACCGCTTCCGGACAGCCGTCCATGGCTTCCCTCCCTCCGGAGCTGAAACCGCTTTCCCGTGCGCCGATTAACCTGCACATGTCCAACGACGCGAAAGTAATCTACGAGACTATCGGAAAGCTGGCCGGATTGACGGTGATTTACGACCCGGATCTGCAGGCCAAGCGCATCCCGGTGGAATTGAATAACGTCACTCTGGAGCAGGCGCTGGACATCGTGTCGATCGAAAGCAAGTCTTTCTGGAAGCCGGTAACGGAAAACATCATCATGATCATCCCGGATACCGCGCAGAAGCGCCGCGACTACGAAGAGCAGATCGTCCGGACTTTTTATCTGAACAACGTGGCTATCGCGCAGGACCTGACGGAAATCACCACTGGTATGCGGCAATTACTGGATCTTAAACGCATTACCCAGGTCAACGCGCAGAACGCCATTATCATTCGCGATACCCCGGATAAAATCGCGCTAGCCGACAAAATCATTCGCGATATCGACAAAGCCAAGCCCGAAGTCATCATCCAGGTGCAAGTTCTGGAAGCGCGCATCGATAACATGCGAAACCTGGGTATTCTGCCCGGCCAGTCCGCCTCCGTTCAGATTAACCCGAACGCCACCACGACTAATTCAAGCACTACCACGACGACAACCACGGCGACGACCACCGGGCCGACCTTGCAGCAACTGACACATTTGAATCAAAACGATGTGGTTTTCACGCTTCCCGGAGCTACCGCGAACTTTCTCCTTACCGATACCGGAACAAAGATCATTCAGGACCCGGAACTCCGCGCCATCGACGGACAGTCCGCGAAACTGAAGATTGGCGACCGCGTGCCGGTGGCTACCGGCAGCTTTCAGGCGGGTGTCGGCGTAGGATCCACAGGTGGTGCGGGCTTTGTGAACCCTTTGGTGAACACCCAATTTCAATACATCGATGTCGGCGTCAATATCGATGTCACTCCGCACGTGCATGCGAACCGCGATGTCAGCATGAAGCTTTCGGTGGAGGTCTCTTCCGTCACAGGTAACGCCACCATCGGCGGCATCACCCAGCCGATTATCAGCCAACGCAAGGTAGAACATGAAATCCGCCTGAAAGAGGGCGAGGTCAGCATTCTTGCCGGATTAATTTCGCGCACGGATTCCAAGACTTTGAATGGCTGGCCCGGCCTCGCAAAAATCCCCGGCCTGCGCTACCTGTTTTCTACCGATAATACAGAGAAGCAGGAAGATGAAGTCCTGATTGTTCTGACTCCGCGCGTGGTGCGCTTGCCGGATTGGACTCGCGCTAACCTGCGGCCTATCTATTCAGGAACGGAAACGTTCCCCGGCGCGAAACGCGAGATCGATGTGAAGGCGCCATCGGCGAATCCTAATCCCCAGGCCGCTCCGGTTGTTCCGGTTGCACCTGCCACCGTCGCTCCAGTTGTGCCTGGACCCGGCAGCACTTCACTGATAACGCCGGGCGGAATTTCGCCAGCAACTCAAGTTGCAGGCCCGAGAATCCGATTTGAGCCCGCTACGCTGAATTTGACGCCTGGGCAAACCGCGACGATCGGTGTAGCGGTCGACAACGTCACCGATCTTTATTCGGTGCCCATGCTACTGCAATACAATCCCGCAATCATCAGCGTCGAAGAGGTTCGCCACGGCGGTTTCCTCTCCGGCGGCACACAAGAGATTGCCATCGTGCAACGCGTGGACAAAGAACACGGACAGGCTATTATTTCCGCCACCCGGCAACCCAACACGCCCGGGGTGAATGGCAGTGGCACCCTTCTCGGCGTGGTGGTGAAAGCTCTCGCGCCCGGCGTGACCAATCTATCGATTGTGCAAGTCAACGCCAAAGACTCACAGCAGCACGCGATTCCGTTGGTCACTAGCGAAGCGACTTTGCGGGTGCAGTAAGCAAGTCCTGCATGAGCGCTGTTTTTTGAGCGTTCTAACAAAGCCATGAAAATAATCCACAGATCGCAACGCCGCTCCACTCAGTCCGGCATGACCTTGCTGGAACTGATCATTGCCTGCGCCATTCTGATGATTTTGGCATCGGCTGCATTGCCGATCGCGCGTTTCACCGTCGTGCGGCAGCGTGAAGCGGACTTGCACCGCGATTTGCGGGAAATGCGCAATGCCATCGACCGTTATAAAGACCTTGCGGACCGCAACATGATTCGCGTCGAGATTGGCAGCGAGGGCTATCCTCCGGACCTGGAGACTTTGGTTAAGGGCGTGGCCCTGGGCGGCGCGGGAGCTACCGGCAAGAACATCCGTTTTCTACGGCGCATCCCCGTCGATCCCATGACGGGCCACGCCGAGTGGGGCCTGCGCGCGGTGCAAGACGACCCGGATTCCAATAGCTGGGGCGGAAAGAATGTTTTTGACGTCTACTCGAAATCGACGGGCATAGCGATGGACGGTACAAAATATTTCGACTGGTAAAGGGTTCTCAAGTTCTCCATTATGCGGATCATGCTACATCCAAAAAGCGCTCTATTCAGCCGCCGGAAGAGCCGCGCCGGCTGGGGCTTTACGCTGCTCGAGCTGATGATCGTCATCGCGATCATTTTGATTTTGATCGGCATAGCCGTGGGGAATTACCAGAGGTCCATCTTGCGCGCGCGGGAGACCGTATTGAAGCAGGACCTGGTAACCATGCGCCAGGCGATTGATAACTACACTTTGGATAAACAGCAGGCGCCCCAATCCTTGGACGATCTTGTCGAGGGCCACTACATGCGCGAGGTGCCCCTTGATCCCATCACGCATCAAAAGGATTGGGTCATTCACATCAGCGACACGGTGTTGAGCCCGGAGCAAACCGGCGCTGGCATTGATGATGTCCATTCGGCGTCCGACCAGGCCAGCACCGAAGGCACCGCTTACAGTTCCTGGTGATTCTTTTCCTAAATTTAGCTTTACCAGAATCTCTGCTGCTCCCTACCATTCCCACTGTATGTAAATGCCGCCGGGTGACGCTATAATCTGCGGATTATGTCTGCTTCCGTCTGGAAAGGCTCCATCGTTCTCAGCCTCGTAAATATAGCGGTGAGCTTATTTGCGGCAGCGCGAAGTAAGCGCACCTACCTGCACCAGATCCACAAGGAATGCAATTCCCGCGTCAAACAACCGTTGTTCTGTCCAACGTGCAATCGTTTCGTCGACCGCAAGGAAATTATCAAGGGTTACGAATTCGACGAAGGCCAATACGTGTTGATGGAGGACAAGGAGATCAAAAAGCTCGTGGCGGCGTCCTCCAAAAATCTGGAAATCGTGGCGTTCACCCGGCTCAATGAGATTGATCCGATCTTTTTCGACTCTTCGTATTTTTGTCTTCCCGAGGATAGCGGTAAGAAGGCGTACCAGTTACTCGTAAAAGCTCTGGAAGAAACCAACACGGTGGGGATTGGAAAACTGGTCATGCATCAGCGCGACTACACGGTATTTTTGCGGGCTTACCAGCATGGGTTGCTGTTGCACACCATGTACTTTTCCAATGAAATTGCGCACCTACCGCAATACGGGGCTTTAGATACATCCGTCGTCTTTAAGCCGCAGGAAGTTAAACTTACCGAGCAATTGGTGAATTCCCTGCTGGAGCCGTTTAAGCCGAAACAGTACCACGACGATTTTCAGGATAATCTGCGGAAGCTGATTGAAGCCAAACAACATGGCAAGAGCATCGAGATCGAAGGCGAACCTAAGCGGGCACCAATCATCGACATGATGACGGCGCTGAAGAAGAGTTTGGTAGCGACGTCTACCGCTGGCTCCAAACAAAAGAAGTTGCCGAAAGATAGAGCGAAGAAAGTCTTTCAGAGCGCGCGAAAAGCGAGCTGAGAACAGGCTTTTGATTATTGATTTCTCCATAAGCGATCTTGCGAGTCCGAATGTTCCTTACTCTGTGAACTATTTTTAGCGACGAAGCAGAGCAACCCCATGAATACTGTGCCATTTCGAGCTTCGCCGATGCTTGCAAGCGTGGAGGAAACTCCATTTGACCGTCCCAATTGGATTTTTGAAGAGAAATACGACGGCGTCCGGCTTCTGGCCTACAAGGAAGGCGAGCGCGTTTCTCTGTTTACACGAAATAGCATTGAACGGAGCGCGCGCTACCCGGAAATAGCGACAGCGATGCTCGGCTTAAAGGCCAAAACGCTCTGTATCGATGGCGAGGCGGTGGTCCTCGATGCCAAGAAAGTCTCTCGTTTTCAATTGCTACAACGGAGAAAGGGCCGGCACCAGTTCGTGGTTTTCGATTGCCTGTTTGCAAATGGAAGAGATCTCCGCAAGGAACCATTATCGGAACGTCGGCTGGTGTTGGAAAAGTTTGTGGCGCCGACTAGTACACTTCTGCTGTCGAACCGGCTTCTCGGCGGCGGATTAAAAGCTTTTCAGGCGGCCTCACGGCGGGGGCTCGAGGGCATCGTTGGTAAGAATCTGGCGTCTACCTATTCCGAGACGCGATCATCCCAATGGGTCAAAATTAAGGTCCATCAGACGGACGAGTTCATTATCGGAGGATTTACCGCGCCGGCGGGATCGCGCAGTCATTTCGGCGCGCTGCTTCTCGGAATTTATTTGAAGGATCAACTTGTCTACGTGGGAAAAGTCGGAACTGGCTTCGACGAAAGGACCCTGGCTTCGCTGTACGCCACCTTTCAGAAGCTGATTCGATCGAAGTCTCCATTCCATACGCCAGTGCAAGAGCGAAATGTCACGTATTTGGCGCCGAAACTCGTCGCACAGGTCAGTTATTCGGAGCTGACCACCGACGGCAAATTGCGTCATCCGGTTTATCTCGGCCTTCGCGATGACAAGGCGCCCGACGAGGTTCGGAAGGAAACTTAAATGGCGAAACGTGAAGCAGCGCTCCCCGTCAAACTTTCGCACCCCGACAAAATATTTTGGCCGGAGGAAGGCTTCACTAAACTCGATCTCGCCAACTTTTATCAGCAAGTCTTCCCTGTTCTGCAGCCTTTCGTAGACGACCGCATCTTGACGCTGGAGCGCTGCCCCGACGGAATGAGGGGCGGCTGTTTTTATCAGAAAGAAAAACCAGCCGGCTTGCCGGAAGACACCCGCACGATACGAATTCCAAATGCCACCGGCCAGCGGGAAGCGACAAATTACATTCTCGGAGGCTCGCTGCTGACGCAACTGGCGCTCGTTAACCTTGGCTGTATTTCGGTACACGCGAGCGGGAGCCGAGGGAAGACATACCCGAAGCCGGATTGGGTATGCTTTGATCTCGATCCTAACACTGGGAAATTTGCAGACGCGGCGAAGGCTGGGTTGGTGTTAAAAGGCGCTCTCGACGAATTAGATCTGGTATCTTTTCCGAAAACATCCGGCAGCCGCGGGCTACACGTTTTTGTTCCAATACGTGTGGGTCCAACTGCTCGCGAAGTACTGAACTTTGCAGAAGTTGTTGCGGCCCGCCTGGCCGCGGCTCATCCAAAAGAATTGACCGTTGAACATTCGATCGCGAAGCGCGGCGATCGGGTATACCTGGACGCCTATCGCAACGGCCAGGCGCAAACCGTGGTCACTCCCTATTCCGTCCGAAGCAAACCCCACGCTCCGGTCTCGACTCCGCTCGCTTGGTCCGAGGTTAAACCCACGCTCGAACCTTCGCAATTTAACATTGGGAATTTTCGGAAGCGCCTGACGAAGAAAGATCCCTGGGGGGATTTTTTTAAGAGTCGCCAGAACTTGAAGGCGGCCATAGGCCAGCTCAAAAAGCTATAGAATGCTTCAGCGTTACCGATAGAGTTTTCACAAAGGAAAAGAACATGTCGCTCGACAAGTACAAGCAAAAAAGAAATTTCAAAGTCTCGCCGGAACCATCGGGAAGCGCTAAAAAAGGCAAATCACCCGAGAAGGTGTTGCGTTACGTGGTACAAAAACATCGCGCAACCAGTCTGCACTACGATTTCAGACTTGAATTCAAGGGTGTGCTGCTCTCATGGGCGGTTCCCAAAGGACCGTCTCTCGATCCCTCCGTGAAGAGGCTGGCCATGCAGGTCGAGGATCACCCTTTCGATTACCGAACTTTCGAAGGGGTGATCCCAGAGGGCGAATACGGTGGCGGCACGGTGATGGTGTGGGACGAAGGCGAATGGACTCCCGAGAGCGTTGATATTGAAGCGGCTCTGCAAAAAGGCGATTTGAAATTCACATTGCATGGAAAAAAACTGGGAGGTTCGTGGGTGTTGGTGCGCACCAGGGGATATGGCAGGCAAGATGGAAAATCCTGGCTATTGATCAAGCACCGAGACACATTTGCGTCCACTGAGGACATAACCACCGAGCAGCCCCGTTCGGTTGTGAGCCATAAATTACTTGCGGAGATTGCCCGCGACAACAGTGGCAATATCGAAAGAGCTGCAGACGGCGATCCGGTTAGCGCGGTAAAAACGACACCTGCTTCCAAGCCTCGCGCGGCCAAGAAAGCACGGGGGAAATCATGACCACGGTTGCAACTCACCTGGTGGAGGCTCTCGTCAATGCGGGAGTCCGCAGGATTTACGGCGTGGTCGGCGATTCCTTGAACAGCATCGTGGATGCCGTGCATCACAACAAGAAAATAGAATGGGTGCATGTCCGCCACGAGGAAGCGGGCGCGTTCGCGGCGAGTGCCGAAGCGCAATTGACGGGTAATCTGGCCGTTTGTGCTGGGAGTTGCGGACCCGGCAATCTGCACTTGGTCAATGGACTGTACGACGCGCACAAATCGCTGGCGCCGGTGTTGGCGATTGCCGCGCAAATTCCTTCCAGCGAAATCGGTACGGACTTTTTCCAGGAAACGCACCCGCAGGAAATGTTCAAGGCCTGCAGCCATTTCTGCGAGCTTGCGGGAACGGAAAAGCAAATGCCTCGTCTCCTGCAGATTGCCATGCAGACGTCGGTTTCTCGCGGTGGTGTCAGCGTGCTGGTTTTGCCCGGCGACGTGGCTTCTGCGGAAATGAGCTCCGAAGAACTCGAGCACCGGGTGTTTCAAACCAGCCCGCGAATCCAACCATCGAACGAAGATCTGAAGAAGTTGGCTGATTTTCTGAATGATGCGGAGCGCATCACGCTCTTCGGCGGAGCGGGCTGCGCCGATGCCCACCAGGAAGTTCTGCAACTTGCTAAGATTCTGCAAGCACCGGTGGCTTACAGTTTTCGCGGTAAGGAATTTGTCGAGCAAGACAATCCGTTTGCCGTGGGCATGACCGGTTTGCTCGGTACTGCGAGCGGACACTATGCGCTGGAGAAGGCCGACGCGGTTTTCCTGCTAGGCACAGACTTTCCGTACACGGCGTGGTATCCGAAAAAGCCGCGCATAGCGCAATTGGATATTCGCGCGGAGCATCTGGGCCGCAGGTGCAAGCTCGAGTTGGGCTTGATGGGCGACGTCAAGACCACGCTCAAGGCGGTCTTGCCTCTGCTGAAGCCGAAAAGGAACGATAAGCACCTAAAGGCCAGCCTAGACAAGTACGACGAGGCGGAAAAAGAATTGGGCCGCTATGCAGAAAGTAAAAAGGATGGCGCGCTGATCCGGCCGGAGTATCTGACCGCGCTCTTAAATAACGTCGCGGATAACGACGCTATCTTCACCGTCGATACCGGAATGTCCGCAGTGTGGGCCGCGCGCTACCTGAAAATGACCGAGCGTAGGAGGCTCATCGGCTCCTTCAATCACGGGTCCATGGCGAACGCCATGCCGCAAGCAATCGGCGCGCAACTGGCATTTCCCTCGCGCCAGGTGATTGCAATGTGTGGGGACGGCGGATTCACCATGCTTATGGGTGATTTGCTAACCCTGGCGCAGTACGATCTTCCGGTCAAATTAGTCATTTTTAACAACGGCACCCTGGGCATGGTGAAGCTAGAGATGCGCGTCGCGGGTTACCAGGATTTCGGTGTGGATTTCAAGCCCACGAATTTCGCGAAACTCGCCGAAGCCGTCGGCATACGTGGAATTCGCGTGGAAAATTCTGGCGATTTGAAGAATTCTTTGCAGGCAGCTTGCAGACATCGAGGTCCCGTCCTGGTGGATGTAGTGACGGATCCGAATGCGTTGGCGATGCCACCCAAGATCAGCAAGAGCGAGGTCGCAGGATACGGCTTGTACGTCGCGAAGCAGACGTTACATGGGCGTCTGTTCGAGTCCATTGACGAACTGAAAGGAAATCTCCCATAACATTTTCGCTTGGGCCGATTCTAGCCGAATAACGTTGGCAGCTCTTCGACGGCGGACTAACAGCCGTTTGCCAGGCATCACTCGAGATAATGCAATGTCAGAAGAGCCTAGCTACAACCAGAATGTAAAACCGTACCACCCGAAGGGAGACGCACGTAAGAGTTTCCTCCACTATTTGGGCCCAGGCCTCATCACCGGGGCTGCCGATGACGATCCCAGCGGTATAGCCACGTATTCGCAGGTCGGAGCGCAACTTGGCTTCGG
>CAAGKR010080499.1_pt1 | contig 12735 bp, 12 predicted proteins | sample 2556971 | NCBI WGS metagenome assembly CAAGKR01 (sample SAMEA5207829, study PRJEB30636) | soil metagenome | biome: forest; feature: boreal; material: soil | place: USA | collected 2011-09 | depth 1 m | reverse complement strand
GCGTATCACCAGCTCACCGGGCGTGAGTTGAATGGGTAACGGCGGGACAGTCCACGGAACCATGCCTTGCGGAACCGGGCATGATGTAGATGGGCAATGAGCGGTGCGGACTGGGTGATTATTGCAGTGCTTTTGGTGTCCGTGATCCAGGCGGCGAGCTCAGGCTTCTTTCAGGAAGCCTTTAGCATCGCTGGCTTGGTGTGCGGGTATTTGCTGGCAGCGTGGCAGTATCATCGCGTGGCAGAGCATTTTGCTCCGTACCTGAAATCCATGTGGCTTGGCGAGAGCGTTGGTTTCCTGGCCATTTTTTTGGGGGTAATGATTCTGGCAGGTATAGCCGGACGGATTGCCCGCTGGGCGGTCAAAGAAGCAGGGCTTAGCGTTTTTGATCGGATTCTCGGTGGGGCGCTCGGTTTGGTGCGTGGCGGATTGATGATCGCGATCGTCCTAATGAGCATGACTGCATTCACTCCGACTTCGAAATGGCTGGAAGGATCGGGACTGGCGCCTTACTTCGTTCTGGTGGGACGCGCGGCGGTTTGGGTAGCGCCGTCCGAGCTGAGAGCGAAGTTCTATCAGGGATTGGATTTGTTACATCAAGAGCCGGCGACGAGAAACACGATTCGATGAATCTGAGCCGCGTCTGGCTGTGTCAGCCTTAAGATTCACTGGAAACTTAACTGAGCAGTTTTAATCAAGAAAGCGAGACACCGTGAGAGATCAGCTCGAAGCACTCATCATGCAAATGTACAAGAGCAACATTCTTTATTCTGAGGCAGTGCGTGAGTTCAAGAAGCGCTTCATCCTGACCGTTTTGCAGGAGAACAACGGCAATCAGTGCCGTGCCGCCCGTCAACTCGACATGCACCGCAATACTCTCAGCCGCACAATAGCGGAATTAAAGATCGATGTTCGGCAATTGCGAGACGGCATTCGGCGTCCGCCGCGAAGCGCCCGGCCCGCAACCTACGAAAAGAAAGCCGCGCGATAAATTAGACCCATGCATCTACCCTGCGATAGACCCCGGCCACAAAGTGTGTTGGGAACTTTGGTACATGTGACTAACGTGACGGCGCAGACCCGCCATTTTCGATGTCCAATGAGGACGTGGGATGCTCAAGCTTTATCACAATTTTAATTTTGTTGTGTTCAATATCGGCTGCGGAAGCAGAAAACGCTCCAATTCCGGATGCACCCTCGTCCCTCTTACCCGCGAATGAAACGTTGAGATTCACGACAGCGACTAATTCCTACGTGAAGCGTCCGCCGGCAGCCGCGCATCTTTGCGTGGTTGACAGGCAATTCTTGGAACTTTCTGCGATTTCGACAGCCGCCATCTTTGCCGATTCGTACTCCACGACTTGGATCGGCAACAATTATCGGGCGAATGGCCCCGGTCCCTGCACAGTGGAAGGTGGAGAGCCGCGTCTTTACGGGATCCACCCCACAGTTGCACGATCCTATGCGGTTGGCGCAGGCATGAGCGCGGGAGCGATCGCCGTGAGCTACCTGGCCAGGAAACATCTGCCCTCAAGAGTAAAGTGGATGTGGCCGGCTGCTCTCATCTATGAAACCGGCATTAGCGTCCATGGATTTAGCACGAACCTGGCGCGATGCTAGTCAGCCAGCATCAGGGTTTTCGAGGAGCATCGCGATTCCCTGCCCCCCGCCGATGCAAGCGGATGCGATTCCATAGCGTCCGCCCGAATACTTCAACTCGCGGGCAAGAGTGACAGCCAGCCGCACACCCGTCGCTCCCAATGGATGACCGATTGCAATCGCGCCGCCATTAACGTTCAGCTTCGCATGATCGATCCCGAGTTCCCGTTCGCAGACAAGGACCTGCGCCCCAAACGCCTCATTGATCTCGAAACGGTCAATCTGCTCCAGCCTTAGCCCGGCCGCCTCCAGAAGAGATCGAATGGCGGCAACCGGACCAATCCCCATGATCTCCGGAGGTACGCCGATAGCCACCCCGGCGATTACCCTCGCCAGCGGCTTCTTGCCATGTTCACGCACGAAGGTTCCTGAAGCCACGAGGGCTGCGGCTGCTCCGTCGACGACCGCGGAACTGTTGCCACCGGTTTGTACGCCGCCGAAAGCAGGACGAATCTTGGCAAGAACTTCGATTGGCGACGGTCGAATATGACTGTCTTCGCCAAATGATTCGATTGGTTTGGGAAGGCGAATCCCGCGAGGATTGTATCCAGCGCACTCGAATGTTTCGTTCACAACCGGCACAATTTCACCGCTAAGGAAGCAACGTTTCTGGGCGGCTACGGCTCGTGCGAAGCTGTCGGCGGCGAATCGGTCAACTTCTTCACGCGAAATGTTGTGGCGCTTCGCAAGCGTTTCCGCAGTTCCACCCATGGTCACATTTGCGCAAGGGTCCAGCAGAGACTCCCATAAAAAATCCTTGAATTCTACCTGCCCCATGCGAAATCCGCCGCGATGGGTGTAGGCGGAGATAGGGTTGCGCGACATGGATTCAGCGCCGACGCCTAAGACCAGTTCCGCTTTTCCCAGCTTAATTAAGTCTGCCGCCTGCAAAATCAGTTCAATGCCAGTCCCGCAAACGCGCTGCACCAGATGAGACGGCACTTCGATGGGAACACCCGAATACATGCCAATATGACGAGGCAGCATGTAGGCATCAAAGCTGGCCTGAGCCATGCTGCCCGCTACCACGGCGTCCACATCCGGGGGCGAGATGTTGCTGCGTCGAAACACTTCTCGCGCAACCTTGATCCCCAAATCAATCGGCGAAACTAATCCAAGAACCGTGTTGTAGTCGGCGAAAGGCGTGCGAACGCCATCAATCAGCCAAACGTCTTCGTATTGCGACAGCAATCCCTTAGCGCGACGGTTCATGCTACTCCTTTGTTAAGCTTCGCTCGACTGGACAGCCGAGGGCGGCTTTCCCTACGAAATGCTCGGTTGCGACTTGAAAACATTTTTTGATTCCGCTTGCAATTACGGGACGATAATCGAATCGCCGACCCTTGCTGACAAAGCACATTATGCTGACATAGCATTGGATGCATTATCGCAGCGGTAAAATGCCCCATGGCGGAATTCGCAAACAAACCTTCGGCCATTACTCCTTATCGCCGACACGAGCCCGGCACCCAGCCGGATTCGCTTAACGAACCTTACCGCTCCACGGTCCGGCGTGCGCCATCCCGGCCATTGATATTTCTCCCGCATACTTTGTCCGAGGTTACCGGGCCAGTTTATGGACACGGAGAAATTGCAGAAACCGATGACGATCTTACTCGCCAGCACGAAGGCGAACCCTTAGGCGAACGCATCATCGTCACCGGGCGGGTGCTTGACAGCAACGGACGACCTATCCCGCGGACTCTACTTGAAATTTGGCAGGCAAACTCCGCCGGCCGCTATGTCCACGTCAAAGATCAGCACCCAGCGCCGCTCGACCCGAACTTCACTGGCGCAGGACGCACACTCACTGATGAAAATGGCGCTTATCGTTTTACTACAATCAAACCGGGCGCTTACCCCTGGCTCAATCACCCCAATGCCTGGCGTCCCGCGCACATACACTTCTCAGTTTTCGGCAGGGCGTTCATTACGCGTTTGGTGACGCAGATGTATTTCCCCTCCGATCCGCTGCTCGCGTTTGATCCTGTCTACCAATCCGTCCCAGACGAAAAGGCCCGGCAGCGCATGATTTCCAAATTCGATCTTGAAACAACTCAGCCACAGTGGGCCCTTGGCTATAAGTTTGATATCGTATTGCGCGGCCCTGAAGCGACGCCATTTGAGCAATAGCATGAGCACAACTCCCTCGCAGACCGTTGGCCCGTTTTTCGCCTTTGGATTAGCGGGTGATAAAGGCCGTGTACGCTGCATCGCAGAGCCGGCCGCGAAGGGTGAGCATGTGCTCCTCGTATGCCTCGTGCTGGATGGTGATGACGCTCCGGTCCCCGATGCCATGATCGAAATATGGCAAGCGGACGCGGAAGGGAAATACAATCATCCCGACGACCCACAACATAGAACCGCCGATCCCGCCTGCACGGGCTTCGGACGAATGGGTACGGGCGAAGATGGGCTCTGTGAATTCGAGACAATCAGGCCCGGAAGAGTATCGGGGCCGGGCATGCTGCAAGCCCCACATCTAAACGTGGCCTTATTCGCGCGTGGACTGCTCAAGCAGCTCTATACGCGCGTCTATTTCGCCAATGACCCCACAAATGAAGAAGACCCTGTTTTGGCTCTGGTTCCAGAGAATCGCCGCAAGACTCTTATGGCGCGGTTAGATGGTCACCGTCTCAATTGCTGGAAGTTCGACATCCATCTCCAGGGCGAGCGCGAAACCGTCTTCTTCGACGTTTAACTTGCAATGAGCCTCGACGCCGCGTTGATTTCAACGATGCGGCTGAACTTCTACCGCTTCCGGCAACTCCTGCGAATGGTTAGTATCATCGCTGATCATCACCGTTTGTCCTTTTTTCAAATACGGTTCGATTACAGCCGGGAGGGCCCAATCCAGATTCCATCCATCCTCGATCGCCACCACGGTATATGAGCCAGGCGCGATGCCTTGCAGGCTGAAGCTGCCATCCAGATCGCTTTGGTCTCTGCGGAACAATTCACGATTCGATTCGGGATTTTTTGGCACGAGCACAACCATCGCACCCGCCGCACCCTTCCCCTCGCGCTTGGCGAATCCTTCCACGTTCACCGCACCTGTAACTAAAGAGAGCGAAGCAGTCAGGGACGAGCCGGGCGGAACATTCAGCGCATGGCTTGAAGTCTCACCGCTTTGAGATGTTACTTTCACAACCGGATAGGGTTTCGTGAAGGTCGCAGCACTCAAGTTGTAATCGCCGGGGCTGACATTCGCGAAAGTGACCTCGCCCTTCTCGTCCACGATTTGAGATGTCGCGATTTTTCCGTCGCTCGTGCGGAGCTGGATATAGAGTTGCTGCGGAAGCTTGGCTTCTCCCAGGATTCGCACAGAAGCTTTCAGCGTGCCGGCCGCCTGGCCTTTGACATCGCTCAAATCCTGCCCGTTGCTTGCAATATCAACTTCGCTCGGAGTTGATCCTGGCAAACTGACCTTGTATCGGCCCGGCGCAATGCCTGTGATTTCGAACAAGCCGGGAGAAACTTGCCGCGTTTCAGCCATCTGAGGTATTTCCGTTCCGTCGAATCCCAGTCTTTGCAGCGTAGGAATTGTGGCTCCGTATTGGCCATTTTCTGCGGAGGAAAACACTAAATGCAACGACTGCACCGGGCTAAGGTGAATTTCAGCCTGCGCCTGATCTCCGCCTTTAATGAAGATTGGCGCGGCGGAGTCCGGCTCGGAGGTATCGCCGTAGTAGGTTGGGGGATACACAACGTCGAACGAGTGAATTTGGTTTGAAGATGATTCGGCCAGACCATCCGCCGGCACTGAGGCCGGATGCATGGCATACCAGGGCGTCGCCGTTGCTGACAGAAAATACGTGTCTGCATTGAGGCGGGTGAACTCGCAAGAGCCCAAGTCGTCGGTCGAACTGCCGTTGAAGCGTTGGATCCGGCGCACACCCGAGCTGCGATCTTCGCGGTACAACATTACCATCGCCTTCCGCACGGGTTCGCCTGACTCATCGATGATTTTCACTGAAATCACCGCCATAGGCATCAAGCGTAAAACAAGGTCCTCAGTCGGGACGTCGGCTCCGGTCACGATAGCAGTCGAATATTGTTCATGCTGGTTGTAAGACTGGGAGATGAATCCCCGCTTTGCGCCTTCCAGCGAGTACTTCCCTTTTGCGACCTGATTGAATTCGAAATGACCATCTTCCGAACTCGCAATCCACGGAGGATTTTGAGGAGACTTCGTATTGATAAGCAGAATGTGCGCTTGCCCCAGCGGATGTCCGTCGATGGCGCTAACGCCCTTTCCCGCCACGCGAAAGCCTGACGGATTGGCTGCGGGCTGCTGTGAGTTCGAGGTTTGCGCAGCAATTTTCCCGGAGAATTGGGGAATACAAACAACAATGGCGAGAACCGCGAGTAAGCAGCGGCTTTGACTATTGGGCATCTTCGCCCGCCTTCAATATTAATTGCAGCTGAACGTGTTCTGTCTGCCCTCCAACCAAACGGACAACCTGTCCCTTCGATTCGTAGGCCCGCATGGCCTCGGCATTGCGATACTCGAGATCGTCTGGCCGGTGCTTGAAAGCCAGCACGAGATAAGCTCCGGGAGGTATTTGTGGCGTGCTGAACTTTCCGTTGGAAGACACCGCCACTTCAGTGAACCGGCCGGGACTGTCAGGCTGAGGGATGCAATAAACATAAGCGTATGGCCCGTACCATCCGGATACCGCCGCGCCAGCCGCGGGTTCCGGCCCCGCGCTTCCGCCTTCCGCCCCTTCTACCGTTCCGTCCAAAGAAGCCATATCGTCGCGCATGGCTACCTCAATTGCCGGGGAATATCCGCCGGGGCCTACGACTAGCGGCTCGTGCTGAAGGTCTACGCCACCAGAAGAAACCGATGCCGCGTATCCCCGGCTCGAATCGACTCGCACCCAATAGCGGCCGGGCTGAACATTATCGATGGCTAACGATCGGTCATTCGGCCTGATTGGCGGCCGCAGGCCCGCGCGCTTTCCCTGGCCAAAATCGGAGACTGATTCCAGCGTAACGTTCAAATATCGCTGTTGCGCTTGCTGGACCATGCCGATTCCATTGTGACCGCTGTCGATGATTTGCGGATTGTCCTGGGACGGCACGGTCACAGTGAATTCTTCCTTGACGTGAACCGCAATCGTTCCGTTGGAAAGGAGGGCCAACACTCCACTCTCAGCAGGAGCGTTCTCAACCCGGAGATTCATCGCTCCGAAGGCCCCTTGCTGCGAGGAGCTCGCAGCCTCGACTACATAAATTCCGTTAGGCAACATTCCGCGAATGGTCTGATCGGGCGCATAGCCGAGCGAGTAACCGGGAGCGCCGTCTCCTCGCACGGAGACACTCACGTTGAGACCCGTCGGGGGTGCGTTGGGCACGGAAATCTTTACTGCGTAATACTGGCGCCTTGCCAATGAAAGGCTCGCCTCAACAATCTTCCCGGGCGACAAATGAATCGTGCTGGCGCTGGGAAAATCCGAGGCTTCGGGAAAATACACCGGCGGGTATCCAAACATTTTGCCTCCCGGCCCGAAGTCCTCCCGCTCGCGATCTCCCACTTCGTGCGTGCCCACGCGATAGTCGCCAGCATAAAGTTCGGCGAAACGATATTCGCCTCTTGAAGTGGTGGAAACCATACCCTGAGAAATCCAACTCGGAAGCCCGTCGTTGATTACTCTACGAAACAATTCGACTCTGACCCCATCGGGCGAGTCGGGGCCTGCGAGAGTGATCCGCCCCATCACGATAGCTTCAGGAACCAGTGAGATCGAAAGTTCGCTCGCGCCCGGGACGACCCAGGCGATCTGCTGTTCGCTATTCCGATCCAAGAGGAAGCCGGGCCTACGAGCCATGAGTAATAACCCTCCGCCCCCGCCTCCTGGTTCTGTCCGCGGAACGCTCACTTCGAAGTGTCCCTGGTCGTCTGTCATCGTGGCGAAACGATTATCCACCGAATAAACTTGGGCGTGTCCGATTGGCTGGTGGGTGAGGCTGTTCGTTACGATGCCGCGGATCGAACGCGGCTGATCGGATTGTGCGTTTTGCCCAGAGGCCTGCCCAATGCTTGCGAACCATACCAAGCCTAGGACTGTAAGGACTATGACCTGGGCCCGTTGCCTAAAGGGACATAACAAACCTGCGAAGAGGGGCGGTGAAGGATTAATGCGGTTTTTCAGCAAAAGCTACTCCAGCCCCGCTATTGTGGCTGAAAAGGGGAAAAATTCAAACTGGAATCGGATTGTTCGTGTGGCGCCGGCGACTTGGCCCACGTGCGGTTGCTCAATCAACGCGGGCAAAGATGCGAGCCGTGGCAAAGCCGCGAGTCAATGCTTTGCAATAACAATACTTACCCTGGAAATCCAAACCGGTGTAGTCTGCTAACCAGCCGATAGTGGGGCTAACATCTAAGATGAGGAGAACGAATGGATAGCAAAAAGCACGAAACGGCGGGTTCTGAAGATGTCGAGAAGCATGAAGGTCATGCGACCGAGCCTGTAATCGAAACCGTTGCCCGCGGCATAGGGACCGCAATGGGAGTCGTCGCATCGACGGCCGCGAAAGTAATGGGCAAATCGGATTCCGCCGAACCGGAGACGAAGCCCAAAGAAAAGCCGCGAAAGATCTCCAAACCGCGCGCCGCCGCCGATGAAACCGGAAACAAGAATTCGTTGAGCCGGGCTGCCAAGAAAAAGAAGAAGCGGGCAGCGCACAGAATCAAGCTGAAGCGATCGAACACTAAGGGATAGTTTGGGCAGTGGACTTGGCCCCCGGTACGGAGATTCGCCCCAAAACAAAACGCCTCAGACTTTATAAGTCAGAGACGTTAGTTTGAACAGCCCTCCCCCGAGTACTGCTCACGAACAACCATACAGTTCTCGCCCAAAGAGGGGAATGGCACGAAAAGGCTATTACTTCTGAGGTACTCGGGGAAATTACTAGTTTCTTAGAGATGGCCTACGCTGTTACCCGTGGCCGCCGCCGACCTCGCGAACAATATTGTTTACAAACGATTTCGCATCTCCGAAAAGCATGAGCGTTTTGTCCAGGTAATACAGCGGATTATCAATGCCAGCGAAGCCTGGACTCATGCCGCGCTTGATCACCATGACCGTGCGGGCCTTGTCCACATCCAGAATTGGCATTCCATAAATAGGACTTCCGGCGTCGGTTCTCGCGGCTGGATTGGTAACGTCATTGGCGCCGATGATCAGGGCAACGTCGGTCTGTGCAAAGTCGCCGTTAATCTCGTCCATCTCCATGAGGCGGTCGTAGGGGATGTCAGCCTCGGCGAGCAGCACGTTCATGTGGCCGGGCATGCGTCCCGCGACAGGATGAATGGCGAACCTCACATCCACTCCGCGCTTGGTGAGGGCGTCGTACAACTCTCGTACTTTATGCTGGGCTTGCGCCACGGCCATGCCATAGCCCGGAACTATAACGACCTTGTTAGCGGCGGTTAAAATTGACGCGGCCTCCTCAGCCGTGGCACTGCGAACCGGCTTGGCCTCCTCTCCTGCGGCTGCGGCGATCTGTACCTGTCCAAAAGCTCCGAACAAAACGTTGGAAAAAGAACGGTTCATTGCCTTGGACATGATCACGGAGAGAATGAATCCCGAAGATCCGTCGAGCGCCCCGGCAATGATCAGAAGCTTGCTGTCGAGTACGAAGCCCATCGCCGCCGCGGATAGCCCGGCGTAAGAGTTCAGGAGCGAGATAACCGTCGGCATATCCGCGCCACCGATGGGAATAATCATAAGCACGCCGAAGATAAGCGGAATCCCAATCATGAACGGGAAAAGCTGCCTCGCCCCCGGATGGATCACGAGATAGATTGCAATCCCGACCGCTACCGCGAGAAATGAAAGGTTAACGATATTCTGGCCGCGATAAGTGATCGGGCGCTGAGGAAGAAGTTCCTGTAGCTTGCCAGCGGCCATCAGGCTGCCCGTGAAGGTCAACCCGCCGAGAATCACTTCGATGGATAGAACCGACATCATGAAGCGCGGAACGGTCGGCGTGCGCAGATAGAATTCCGCAGTGCCGACAAGCGTCACGCAGAACGCGCCGAAGGCGTGGCTCAAGGCTGTCCGCTGCGGAACGGCGGTCATCTGCACCATCCCGAGCGGAATCCCAATACCGGTTCCGAGCACGAGCGCAATGATGATCCATTTGTAATCAATGATTCCGTGATGCAGCAGTGTTCCGGCGATGGCCAGGACCATGCCAATTTCGCCGGCCCACACGCCATGCCTTGCGGTCGTCGGAGAGCTCATCCATTTCAGCGAAAGGATAAAAAGCGCGCTGGCGATGAGATAGACAATCTCAATGAGGGTTTGACTTCCGGCCAATGTGGTCATGCTTTCGTTAATCATTATTTTGCCGACCCAGGTTGCGCTGACCCAGGTTTTGCCAAATCTGGTTTTGCCGGACGGCTGCTCTTGAACATTTTGAGCATCCGGTCGGTGATCAAAAAGCCTCCAACCACGTTGCTGGTGGCGGCAATAATGGCCAGTACGCCGAGAATGGCCGCGAACTTGCTCTTGTGTTCGCCAACCAAAATAATGGCGCCCACAACGGCGATAGCGTCGAGAGCGTTGGTAAGCGACATCAGCGGCGTATGAAGCAAAGGCGAGACCCGCCGGATGACTTCAAATCCGATAAATGCCGCCAGCATGAATATGAACAGCGCGTCAATTAAGCTGGAACCCATTTGTTCTCCTGTGATCTTCTGTCATCTCGAGCGGAGAAAGATCGTCCGCTTGCGGACGGTCTTGCGCAGTCGATAGTCCTGCTTTGCCGCCGGGTCCACGCAACCCGATTTCCGCCTATCTGCCAGCCACGAGCGCAGGCAGCGACAAAAATTCCCTCACGCGGATATTTACCACTTCCCCGCCGCGAGTTAAAAGCGTTTCGCGGACGATGTCATCTTCAAGATTGATCTGTAGCTTCCCATCCTTTGCCATGTACAACAGAAAAGTGGTGATGTTGCGTGCATACATCTGGCTGGCATGATAAGGCACACCGGAGGCGACGTTGACTTCCCCGATGATTGTGACTCCATGCTCGACGATCACCTGCCCGGCCTTGGTAGCCTCGCAATTGCCGCCGCGCTCCGCAGCCAAATCGAAAATGACCGATCCCGGCGCCATGCCTTTAACCATTTCGGTCGTGACCAGCACAGGAGCTTTTTTTCCCGGCACGACAGCAGTAGTGATCACCACATCGCTTTCGGAAACAACTTTGGCGAGCAGTTCACGCTGCCGCGCATAGAATGTCTCGTCCTGCGCGGTACCATATCCCCGGGCGTCCTGCGCGTCCTTGGCCTCAATAGGAAGCTCAACGAATCTCGCACCGAGGCTCTGTACCTGCTCTTTGACTGCCGGACGCAAATCGTAAGCCGAAACCACCGCGCCCAACCTCCTCGCCGTGGCGATTGCCTGCAAGCCCGCGACGCCTACCCCCATAATCAAAACTCGCGCCGGGGTGATTGTTCCTGCCGCCGTGGTAAGCATCGGAAAAATCCGGGGCAAAGCGTCCGCAGCCATCAAGACAGCCTTGTATCCTGAAATCGTCGCCATGGAGGACAGTGCGTCCATGCTTTGCGCGCGCGTCGTCCTGGGGACGAGTTCAACCGAGAACGACGTGACGCCAGTGGCCGCAATCTGCTGCACCACTTCCGCCGATCCCAAAGGCCTGAAGAAACCAATCACAATCTGATCTTTTCGAAATAATGAAAGGTCGGCCTTTCCTGTAATGTCGTTGGCTCCATAGCACAGCACCTGCACAATAATTTCCGCCGCCTCAAACACGCCAGTCCGCGACGCGGTAATTTTGGCGCCTTTCTCGATGTATGCCGCGTCGCGATATCCCGCCTGATCGCCCGCACCAGCTTCCAATAAAACCTCAAATCCTGCTTTGGTAAGTGCTGGAATAGCAGCGGGCACAAGAGCGACGCGACGTTCGTGCGGATACGATTCCCTCGGAACACCGACAATCATCTGGCGTGAGTCCTTTCGTCAGTAAGCAGCGATAGGAAAAAGTACACAAAGCCAAAGAAGAACACAATGCAGAAGATTGAATTCCGTTAAAATCGCCGGCACGAGCGGACATCCAAGAGTATCGGTTAACTCTTTTCCCGTTCATCCGTCTACATCGTAGATGCCGCTGAGTTGAGGGTTTCCGCGAAACATTGCGGCGTCCTGGGAAACGGATGGGATGGCAAGGAACAAAGCGGCCGAGAACGAACTTCTAAGGCAAATGATCCAGGTAGCACTGGCCCGCGGTATTCTGTGCCGGCGGCGATGGCGGAGTCTTCCAAGGCTCCTTTACGAGGTCCAGAAATTCGACTCCCATATGAAGCTGGAATGAATCACGCGCGGTCAGTGGGTTCAGGCTGAACCGGTCTTCGATAAACTTCAAAATCGCGGTGTAGTCCGCGGAAGCATGCGAAACATAATTCTGCTTCGTAAATGGCGACACCACGATCAACGGAACGCGATAGCCGGTAAACTGAAATTGGCACGTCGGTCCGCCCACCTTCACGCAAACGTCGGGCCCAGGATTATTCGCGGGAGGAGGACCCTGAAAGAGATCCACGGGACTGGCAAGGCTGCTGGCGCTGTCGGGGATGGGCATTGGCTGCGGGGCCACGTGGTCGTAGAAACCGCCGAACTCGTCGTAAGTCAAGATAAAAACCGAATCCTTCCAGCTTGGACTGGGGTTGCCGGGCGTGCCCATCACCGCATCAATGAGAGTCTTAACATAAGCCGCGCCCGCCTGAACGCTGCAACAAGCCGTCGGATTCTGCGGGGTGGGATCGAAATCAGCCGCATGTTCGTCCAAGCCCGTGGCGGAGGCCGGTTCGATCTGCGCAACCTGCGGAAGGGTTCCGGCTGCGGCATCGGTGTAGAACTGCGAAATAGGCACTATGTTCTGTTTAAGGGTGGATGAACCAATAATCGTCTGGCCATAAGTGAAGTTATGAAGATAACTGATCTGATAAAGACATTCCGGGCTGGTATCGTTTGCGACGCAACTGAGTGTGCCGTAGGTAGCTGGATTTGGATCGGGGTAGATGTAAATCTTCCAGGTTAT